>Ga0123353_10014829_pt1 | contig 11269 bp, 7 predicted proteins | sample TergutLab28metaG_3_FD_92763 | JGI IMG/M metagenome (GOLD analysis project Ga0123353, IMG submission 92763) | Labiotermes labralis P3 segment gut microbial communities from Petit-Saut dam, French Guiana - Lab288 P3 | ecosystem: Host-associated > Arthropoda: Insects > Digestive system > Gut ... | reverse complement strand
TGTTTAGATTACATGGGAAAGTTGTTAGAAATGTGACCAACCAGAACTACAGAAAGAGGAGAGGGAACATAGCCTGGTCCTGGCCAACAGGAACTGTGAAATGGAAAAGCTGAAGAAAATGCACTTTGCATGCTAGTTTCTCAATTCTACCACTTCCAATATGTATATCGTCAATGTACCAAGTGTTGAGTTCAGCACAATTACTTTAACTAAGCAGCTGAAGGCAGCATATTCCTCTGAAACATTAGTGTCAACCTACAACCTACAATCTACAACACCACAGGATATCAAAACACAGAAGACTACAATCTGAACAATCCATGTCACAAAACATGAAAACTTATACAAAATAGGAGGAAATATGAATCTGACATTGACTTGGTGTCATTGAAATTATTTTAAATTCAATGAAGGAACATCAAAATGGGTCTCCACGGTATATTTATGCAATGGTCAGAAGGGGTACTGATGCTTTAGTGGTACTCAGTGTAGATTGCACGGTACCTCACCAACACTTTTAACAGTAATTACATTTATGTTGGGGTGAAAATCAAACACTAACACATTAGTACTCATTGTAACAGTTGACTGTATAGGCTTGTAAATAAATCGTTGGAAAATTTCAAGTAGTTTGTAAACATTAGGCCAAGGAGACTTTCAACAGATGCTGATTGTGCACATCATTTTTTTAAATGTCTGACACTATAGTAAGGATAATACAAAAAGTCAATTCCTATTTTTAAGTTGAATTCTCTCTCCCCTTTGATCTAACCTAGGTGTGTGTGTGTGTGTGTGTGTGTGTGTGTGTGTATGTATGTGTGTGTGGTAACAACAGAGTTAGCTTCCATCCTACTACACCAATACATAGTAGCAACTTCCAGATTACAAAAATTACTTGAAATTTGAAGAACTGGATATATGTATATGTTTTTGCGTGTTTTTACAAAAACTATGCATCACCTCTCAGTCTCTGCTATAAGTTCACTTCTGATGAAATGAATCATGTTGAAGTTATTGTATATAACACACTAACATGACCATTTCTGCCCAAGAGGCGATACAAAAACACATTTTTACACACCAAGAGAGAAGCCAAGAAAAATCTGCAATTAAACATATTTTTCCTCCAAAATGTGTGTGAAATATAATGTTTGCCACATAACTACAATATTATAATATCTGTTCTGTACAACTTGTTAAATAACCTATCTATAGTTAACATTCACAATTATTAGTTCCCTATATAATCATTATTTAACAAAAATTCAATTATCTGCAACTATATATCACGTGTGGGGAAAAATGAATGCTATACACCTTATATTATTGCTACTGCAAAATGTTTACATTCAGGCTCATAAAGTCAGCTGAATTCATCATGCCCTCACCACTCTTTGAATAAAAAATTAATTAATTAATAAGTAAATAAATAATGCAGTCATATGGTTTCACTTCAGTACAAATGACTAAATGCATATAACAATAAATACATTACTGAATCAGCTGTAAATTATCAAACTGAGCCACCCTCCTCCATGATGTGTGGCCAAATAGTGGCTGCAGACCTTTGAAGCCAATTCTATTCCCAAGTTATACTGATGCATGCTGCCCTCCCAGATGGGTATAATCACAAGCAAGAAACATCCATCAGGGTGTAGAAGCTCTACTGGAATAATGGGAAACTTGTTTTGTTCATACTGCCAACACAAGCTAAGATGTTTTGAGCATCAGAATTAGCCCATCCGCATCCCTCCCTGCTTCAGGTAGCCCAACCTAGGAGAAGTGATCACAAACATTAAGGATATTCATCAGCGAATTACTACAAAGGTTCACCAGTCTCTCAATGTCACCCACTACTTCTACAATAATTTTATAGACCACACATTATCACAATGTCACTCACAGATGCTAAATGAAAGACTTCAAGCAATGCTTCAAATTTTATGTAAAAGAATGCTTGTGGTAATTGTGGCCTGTAGCATGAGCCATGTGCATGCTTACAGATGCGAATGGGTTAAGTTAGTAGTTGCCTCATTGGCAAACAGGGATAAAATAGGAGAAAGCATTGCAAGCATCTTGTACCCATGACATAAAGCCGGAATATATGTTATATATCACTGTTACTAACAGAGGATCTCAGTGTCCCACTAGGGTAATGTACCCTTTTAGTTTCACATGGGCTTGTGTTTTAATGTAATGTCCCTGACTTCAAGAAGCACCTTTGTATGAATTACTGAATATGTCAAATTGTGGTTTCCCCTAGATCCACTATGTTACACAATTTTGGATGCTCATATTACTACCCACCCAGCACCAAGCTAACATGACAGGTAGGAATGTGCTTGCCATCATTTAGCTTAATCTTATTTTATCTGCAAAAAGTTAAATTATATTTACATTGGAAAAGTATGCCAATAATTACAACTTCTTCCTTGTAACAACATAACCTTAAACAAGAACTTGTGTAAACAATACATGACTCTGCTGATGCATAACCACCAGTGCAGCCAGTGGGAGACGTTACATTCTGATACTGACTTGTTCACTTGATCGAAGATGACCTCAACATGTTTCCACAACCTGTAATAAACAAAGATTACCACAGTAAAAGAGTAACTTACCTGGTGCATCTACATCAATATTGCAAAACTGTATCAGTTTCATTGTTTGCATCTGCATGTAATAATCCAAGAAGCGCAGAGAATTTTATAGTGGATATGTACTAAAATTGGTCTGCACATTCAACATTTGGTTCAAATCAGCCAACAATAATGGATAAGTAAAAACATGCTCTTATGAGCATACAGTCAGCACTACTTGCTTAATATTTACAAGAAAAAAATGTGTTTAAAAACTGTACAGAAAAACTAAAAAATCAGTTTGGGTCCACTAAGCCTTGAGATTTCGAAACTAGAGAAAGAGAACAAACCAGAAACGCCATGTTGTACATAACATTCCCATTATCTACACAAAACAGCCAGTATAAATTGCAGCAAAAATTCCTTTAACCTGTCTTATAATTCTTAAATCCTGATAATCTGGTACTAAAGAAGAGTAATCCCCAAGACTGGAAGTCTTGCTTTGTACAAGAAAAAAGCCTAATGACTGAGACAGACAGATCTCAGGGACATGTTCAAGAAGGCCTCGAAGAGTATCTATACATAAAGCATCATGGTTCTCCTAAACCCATGTTTCTTACTCCATCAACTTTTTCAGCTAAGAAGAGAACTCTGATGACCCTAAACCAGCATATGAAGGAAATATCCAAATGAAATACTTCCCTAATTAATTGTACAGGTCAAGTAATGGAGCAAGAACAAAAAATTACCTGTAAGAACTTAAGTCAATAGAGGTACCATACGATAATCCAGAATATTTGACAATTCTGCATGTCCAGTCCTGTGCAGGCTGGATTGATAAAATTTTGCTGTGTATCAATTTTTCTAATCAGCAATAGTGAATCCATTCTTCTTTACAAATTTCAGGACACTTAATAAGCTTCCACTGCTACTCAAATTCTAATTTGGAATATCATATATTCTTCCAACTACCTCCATGGAGCAGAGTCCTAATTCATAAGCTACTCAAGAAATTCCCAGCATTTTACCATGTAAACAACAGCCTACCCTTGGCCCCTGTCCTCAGTCAGATGAATCCTTTACTTCACTATAACACTAGTTCTTTAACATCAATTTTATTATTATCCTCCCATCTATGCATAAGTCTTCTGAGTGGTCTCTTTCCTTCAGGTTTCCCCACAAAAACTCTGTAGGCATTTCTCCTCTCTCCCATCTCAACCTCCTTGCTTTGATCACTTGAACAAAAGGTGATGAAGAGTACAGATCATGAAGCTCTTCATTATGCATTACACATTCTGCATTATACACAATCTATTTCTTCTACTTGGGATAAAATTTCTGGGTTTATTTTCATAGACAATTATGGTACTTAAGTGAATGATATAATATACCTACTGATTTCTTGTAATATAATTTTATAGAGATTAAGCCTAAACAAAATTTAAAGTAATAGAAATAACATGTACAAAATAACTGTGCCTACCATGAATCACATTACAATCCAAAATATCCTCCAATTGTTGAAGCCAAGATGACCCCAAGGATCGCCAAACAGATCATAATCATGATTTTCTTCTGCAGAAAAAGTTCACAAACACATTATGTCAGTAAAACCACTAATTTTTCATGCTTTAATTACAACAGAGAACACATGAAATATCCATTCAGTGAGACGATGTTCTATTCCATCACACTAGCATCCTGTAGGAGACATTTTTATAATTTCTTACAAAATACGAATTTTTGCAGGAGTTTGCTGCAACATAAATCAAGCAGTTAGAAACCAGCTTCTCACAGTGAAGGCTCACATTCAATCTCAATGCTGTCCATGCAGGATTTGTGGAGGACATACTGGTGCTGGAACAGGTCTCTTTAGTACTTCAGTTTTCTCTTGCCAATTATCATTCCAGCTATGCTTCATACTCATCTACCATCACGGGCCAGCAGAGCCAGCTGCATTACCAAGAGACTCAGTTTCGCCCCACTGCCATGTACCAATAAAACTTCTATGAGATTCTTATAATTTTAACACAAAAATTTTAAGTTCCATCTGAAAGTTTGTGATCAGGGTGCGATTTTAAACTGACATACATATACTGTACATTATACATTAGGGAAACAACATTTCAGAAAATGTCTCCATCATCACGTTGGGCCTATTATCTATTTCCAGTACAGACTACTCTCCCCTCTAATAGCTACAATGGATGTTTTGCTACCAAATATAATAAAAATTATATGATGGGCAGTGTCCAACATGCATACCAATTCACGTGAACTTTAACTAGATTCTCAGGACTTAAAAGTCATGACCATATGAATTAATTCCAGAGGTAATTCTGAGTCAGAAATATCATATGCATATGGCTCTGACTGACAACAGTTACCAGGTTTGTACTATTTTTTAAAGTTACAAATCTACTGTGTATATCCTACTTAGGTCATGAAAATCAAATAACCAACCACTTACCTTGTTACGGGGAACACCTAACTATCTTTAATACAACTCAAACATTTATTAGCCCACCTGGGCCATTATCAAAGAGTTCAAGCTTATATAATTGGTGAAGGCCTATATCTGATAATATGAAAACTGTGTAATACATTGATGAGACAGTTCAGTTCAAAGAATACAAAAACATGGCTAAAAATATGTGATACTAACAAAGTATCTCTCTTCTTACAATAAAGTACATTACTGAAATAAAGAAAACACAGTTTTATCTACCTTATTCTATTTAATGTAAATAACACTGCAAGTCAGATCCATGCATATATAACATTTCTGACTAGAATTACCTGTACTGACCCTAAGACTTGGGACACTCTGTATGATACACTTGATCAAATCATTCACAAGAATTTAAATATTAAGGACTTGGACAGAAATGACTTAAAAACTAAAATTATGGATTGAACAAGTGGAAAAAATTTCATACATGACACATTCATGTAACATCTACATACAAAGCTTGCATAAAAAAAGCAATATGTCTTTCAAACAATGCATAATACCTAAGGACATCATACGCTCTCCAGAAAATGTTCACAGGTTTCAAGATGTAAGCCTATGATACATGTTAATATATGAAATTACTTAGAGGCCACACCTCAAATTGGCAAGATATATCTGGCAGATTCACAATAAGTTTGTTGGATAGTGTTGGCAAAGAAAGATTTCATTCAGTAATTGAACAAAGGGGTAATCTGGGTGGCCATACCACATCTAAGACAACTGGTCATTGGTTCCTCACAGAGAATGTCCAGGCTCAATCCCAGGTAAGTGCATGTGGAATCTGTGATGGACAAAGTGGCACTAGGACAAGTTTCACTACAAGTAATTTACTCTTCTTGTCAATCATCATTCCATTGATACTCCATATTGATCCACCTATCATCCAGGGCTGGTACAATAGGCCCAGGAATGACAACAGCACCAAAGTACTCAGGCTCACCCTACCCCCAACAGAAAAAAAATACAAACTTCTAATCGTTAATGAACAAGACAGGCAATGTATGTACAACATAACAATGAGGCACGTTTGTGCAGCCATGGTTGCAGTGGAGGACCAATACATATTACATGATTTGAGTGTGTATGTGTAGACAGGTATTCAGCATGCAATGAGCATGCACCATACTGTCATCTGTGGCCTGACCAGCTCTACCACATTTTTTCACATTATCTCACAAATGGCAAGATTTTTTTTTTTTGGGGGGGGGGGGATTCTTGAACATAAGGTGTTTGTTTTGACTTTGTCTATAACTTCTGCCTGAAACATTTCTCATTCTAAAAAGAACTAAGCAAGATATGATGAAAAATGTATATTGGTCCTCACATAAAGTACCCATTATTCTTGCCAAATTTTAATGAAACTTGAATTTTCCTGGACAGATTTTCGAAAAATACTCCAATATCAAATTTCATGAAAATCCATCCAGTGGTAGCAGAGTTGTACCATGTGGACAGACCAATGGGCAGACATGATGGAGCTAATAGTCACTTTTCACAATTTTTAAAACGTGCCTAAAAATATATTTGAACATGGATAAAAGTTCTATTACCCTCCAAGTCCAATAATGAATGTTCCTAGAATCATGCTAAATCAACAGAGTCTAACTCCCTCAGTTCACTCCTACAGTGTCAGAACAGTCAGGCTCCATATAATCTCATTCAGAAATGTGCAGTATCTCTGGGGTACGTACTATAGTCTGCTGGTATATTTGTAAACTGGTATCATCACAAAGGTTAGGAAAAGTACTGCATAATCATAAGTGGGTATTTTATGCTTTAAATGCCTTGCAAAGTAAATTCCTCACTTGTACACAGTGAAGTTACAAACACCTAGCAACAAAATGTTTGAAGCTCCTTTTTTTCCTGTATTAGTAAATAACTTAATCTTCATACAGAAAAAGATGTTTGTGTGATCTGAGTAACAGAAGTGTACATGCAGGTTTGAGTCTTCTGGGTTATGACAACATGTAGCCCTTAGAAGTGGATGCCAACATCTCAGACTAACAAACTGCCTACTGATTCAGGGTATAAATGCGGTAGGTCACACAGGCAGGTTACAATTAAGGCATACGGATGGTGGCCAGGACATAGAACTTGGACTGGACCAAAGGGAATGCTGCACAGGAAGTGTAACAATACAAATCAAACTAAGTTCTATCTTCTAGATATTCCTAGTAATCTACATATGAAACATACCACATTTGTATCCTACTCACTATGGCCCTCAGAAGAGAGGCAGGATGTTTACCCAGAATGTTGGTACCCACTGAATATACCGCGCACCCAGACGGAAACAGATTGAAAAAATGCACACCTTCACTGTTTTACACACTAACTTAGGAAATACATCAATTATTATACTATTCGCCAAGTAATATATGATAGTAAGGCAAAGTGTTGTATGTGATTGTGAATATTGATGTATACTTGTTATGAAAGCACAGTGTTATTTCTTTTACAGAATTTTAGCTACTGTAAATTATGATACTGATGAGCAAGGCACATATAAACATAATTTCACATCACTTTAGCCAGGAGTGAGGATTAAAATATCTGGCTGTAACCACCATTGGCATAATGTCTCCCACTGGATATAAATGTTTATATTTTATTGGTGTGGGGAAAACCAGGCATACATGCGGATGTTCCAAATACATAACATAAAATAAAGAGGTTAGGAGCAGATAAATTTTTCAATATTATACTATAATAAGCACAGTCATTATAAAAACTGTTTTGGATTGATGACAGTAGCACTTAACAAGTCATGGACCAAACAGCAAATTTTCTTTACACATGGTTGCTTAAAAAATTTGCTTCCACAAATGCCATCCATTTGTGTTACTTGCTGTGTTATAATGGCCTTATATTAACAATTATCTGGTGAAATTCTCTTTAATGATTTGTAATCAAGCAAGAATTAAAGGAAAATGGCCCTGAAAATATTTAACACAGAAAATTTGTCTTTAATGTATGGCCTTCTGAATGTCAGGTTTCTGCTACACCAGAAACTGTTCAACTGAAATGCCCATGGCAGGACAATGTCTTCCCTTTTGGATGAAAAGGGATGTGCATTTAAAGGGTAACCCATTCATATGTTAACAGTTAACATACCCTAAAAAGGAAGAAATTTGTGGTTGTCTAAATCACTGTGGACAGGTAAAATATGAAGTTCTCACCATAACATTAATGAAGATTCAACTCTTTTGAGATATGACACCATTTGGTAAACACTTACCGACATTTTGGAAACACTCGCTGCCCCATTATTTAGGATTCATGTATAGACCATGAAGATGGGGACAGCATACCCCGGGTGTATTAAATTTGGATGATGAAATTTTGCAAAGCATGTTGCTAGCAGCCACTGTATGTACAACATTAACATTGAGGCGCATTTGAGTAACCACTGTTGCCAAGGAAGAGCAGTAAGTATTAAATATTCCAAGTGTGTGTCTGTAGCCTTAGTTATCCAGCATGTAAAGAACATGCAACTTATTACATCTCCATTTGTGGCCTGCTGGAGCTACCACATTATTTCATAAACAGCACAATTTTTAGAAAAAAAAAAGTTACTGAATACAGAATACATGTTTTGATCCTTTCAACAACTTTTGTCTAAAACATTTCTCATTCAAGGAAAAATTCAGTGATACATTATCATAAATGTGCATAGGTCTTCTAATATTCTTGTCAGATTTTAGTGGAACTTGAATTTTCTCAACAGATTTTTGGACAATCCTCAAATATCATATTTCATGAAAAGCCATCGAATAGGAGCCAAGTTGTCCATGGGAATAGACATGTAGATGGACGGACGGACAGACAGGATGAACCTATAGTCAGTCTTTGCAATTGTGCAATGTTAATGAAACATTCTGATAAACTTGTTTCTAAGAAGATATCATTTACTACCTATAAAAATATGCAGCTCGCCTACGATAAGGAAGTGTATGTCATGACATCTGAGATCATCATGGCAGTGACTATGAAGGTTACTGCATTCTGGGATGTGATGCCATATACATGGAAGAAGTGAATGGTACTTCAAAGGAAAATGCCACCTCCATCATCAACATGAGGGTGGTGGAAACAGATTCCTCCTAAATGTTGATATACTTCTAACAAATTATATGACATCACAACCCAGAATACAGCAATCTTCAAGGGCATGTTACAACCTATAATATGAAGACCATAATAGGAAACTTGGTTGGGTGCCAGACATTAAAGAATTTGATTTTTGGAGTCCCGTTAATGCTATTATACAAAAAAAGAAAAAATGCAATGACTACATTATTTAATAAATTGCAAATAAAATGTACAGCTTTGGAAAACAAACCACAAAAATAAAATATGGTGGATAATGTACAAAGAAACATAAAATCTTCAACACATACATGGTTTGGTTTACTTACAGGATCATGTGTCACAGACTTTGAGGAACTGAGTCAAACAAAGTGCAGTAATTACAATCAAACTTGCTGTGCAGTCATCAGGCTGGTCCATGCTATATCCTTCGATGCACATTTTTTTTTCTTTGATGGCCATTCCATGCAATAACACTAGACAAGACAAACCCCTCCCACATAATGTTCTGAGGAGTTGTCCACCCTTATTTTAATGCAGTTCCCCCTCACCATCTCCAAATGAATTTAAAAAAAATTGAAATCCCTTACAGAATACACACATCATTTACCATGTAATATAAAATTACTCTGCACATACAATGTCACATAATGTGTATGATGACATAAGCTTAATGTTCTTCAAACTCATGGACAGTAATGACTTTATCATCATCTTGTTAGCATCAGTTTACGTAACCTGCTACAGTTTCACGTTACTAGCAAAAGGTATGTAGTCAAACATAACATACCTTTTCCTAGTTTCACACACACAACAGGGCTGACACACTTCCTAGTTTCATGTTACCTACATGCCTGACTTCCTGAACCCCATCTCTCCTGCCAGGCTTGTATGCAATTACTTACTGTTGCCTATTACATAGCACTTTCATGGTGAATTCAAGGCAACTTATTTTAATAATAATTTAATGACCGCTGTACCAACTAATGTAAAACAACCCTTGATATAACCATCAGGTACATGGTGTACTAAAGCTTCATCTCATGGCTATTTAAAATACTGCTGGTTTTAGATCATTACCATCAAAAAAATGTCTCTGTGGCACTTTGTAACAAAGAGAGACATTTCAAAACTGAACATGGGATGTGTATCAAGGTGCATCCAGCGTAACATTTCACACCACTTGACTAACCTTCTTAAGTAAGTAGCAAATTTATAAGATATGAAAGCAATATGTAAAGTATATATAAATACATGTATTACTACGAGAGTATTACTAATTACAATATAGGCTGATGACTGCAGATCTTTCATGACACAGGATCATCCCAACAATAACAATAAAAAAAATGGAGAAAAGGGTATAGGATAATTTAAAAAACAAAAAACCAGTAAATATATTGCATAGACAGTTTGTGATTTTGTGAACTAAGCTCCATTCCTAGGGATTCTTATTTAAATTACCTATTGTTTTAAATTCTGTAATTTCATGGACAAAAGTAAAAAGGCCTGGAGGTATTAAGACACCTTGTATTATGACAAAAAGCGACTCTTCTCACATTTTTGGTTATGAACGCTTCTACACTGAAGATGGAAGCAATAATGTTAGCATCAGTGGTAAGAACAGGAACCACCAGGAATCTGCATACTAGTTAGCAATCTGTACTACATTTATGTCAAAAGACACTTCACCTAATGGCAGAGAAACAAACCTTCTCCTCTAGTACAGGAACCATCAACCCATGTGGGGAATTCCTAAAACTGACTTCATTGTGACTTACATTTCAATACATCTTCTTCTTCTTCTTCTTCTATGGCGCTTTACCTCACTTCTGGGGTACAGTCACCCCCAATCTTACATTTCAATACAGTAACACAAAGTTTATAAAGTTTCTTGTATTTGTGTGATTTGAGGTTCTCATGGTGAGTATTACAATTACGATCTTCCGGGATATGATGCTGAGTAGTCTGGTTCACATACACCAACATTCTGTTACATCATGCAATTTGGTAATATGCAGCGGCTTTTTTGGAAAACATATTGCCTTATTCTTGACACTTCCAACCCTAAAGATGAAGGCAGTAC
>Ga0123353_10014828_pt1 | contig 11269 bp, 7 predicted proteins | sample TergutLab28metaG_3_FD_92763 | JGI IMG/M metagenome (GOLD analysis project Ga0123353, IMG submission 92763) | Labiotermes labralis P3 segment gut microbial communities from Petit-Saut dam, French Guiana - Lab288 P3 | ecosystem: Host-associated > Arthropoda: Insects > Digestive system > Gut ... | reverse complement strand
TCAAGGCCACGTGACCGGTTCTCGAGATATTCAAAATGGACGGATACTTTCCGGACAACCCACGTACGACACGCGAGTCAACAATGACTAACTATTGTTGTCAGATAAAATAATATTCATACATTAGCACGCTACATAACCTAAGCAGTTTATTAGTCGACGTAGAATAAACCAAGAAAGAACATAGAGGGCAGCAAGATGAGAAACAATCTGATAGGTTTGTTACATAAAGCCGCTGTTGCTACCGGAAAACCAAACCACAACTGCGTATCTTGCCCTTGTTAGGAATATAAACTTACTTAGGGGCAATCTGAGCATGAATCTGTAGCGGAGACAGAAGGCAAGTCAATTTCCTTCCGTCCGCTAGAAGGTAGTGGGAGGCAGGCGGTGTTATTAAAACACCGCAGACGTCGCCTAGCGGGAATTTGATTCCCTGCTCTTGCAGCAAACATGAGCGATGCGAATACAATACATTGTGCAGACAGAAAAAGCCTCAGTTCCTGAAATCTTCACGGGTGTATAATTTCTGTAGCTGACGCAGAAAATATTTATTATGGTGTGAAAGAATTGAGTAAATAACTAAAATTGGGGGTGGGGGTGGGGGTGGGGGGATGATTGTAAAGTAGGCGAAGCTATGGCACGAAACTAACTTCTTAAAGGCTAACGGTTTCTCTACGTACCACCAGGTTTAACATTCAAAAATTCTACACGGTGCTCGCTGTGCGTTGAGTGTTTTGTGCGGATCTCAGAACAGACAGCGACTTTCGTTTTGTACGTCATTAATTGTTTGGTTTTTATAACCGCAGTGGAAAGTGTTTACAGCGCGGTACGGACTGATTCCTTATATAAAGCAGATTATGTTTCGTCTTTAAAAGGTTCGGTTGTTCGTTTCAGAGTCCGGTCACCGATTATGGGGTTTCGTTTAACGAGGTAGCTTGTTGCCGATTATTGCAAGCTGTCTGGCCCCTCAGTAACGGACGTACGTACTGAAATAGAACTAAGAAAGTCAAATAAAAAAGGAAATAACCCCATCACAGGGTATCTTATAAGTAAGTGGTCAAGGCAGTTGTATGTTGATGAACTCCAAAATTCTTTACAGTCAATACAGGACCCTTTCAGTGCACACAGTCAGTAGAGGACATGTATTGTACAGAATTCTTTTTGTGTCTAGAGTCTTGGCTTCAATGTAGCCCATGCGGGTCCTAGAATGTGAGTTTTGAGTGTAATTTGATGGACGTCTAAGAGTCCTGGCTTCAGTGTAGACCCTGCGGGTACTAGAATGTGAGTTTTGAGTGTAATTTGATGAATGTCTAAGAGTCCTGACTTCATTGTAGACCCTGCGGGTCCTAGAATGTGAGTTTTGAGTGTAATTTGATGGATGTCTAAGAGTTCTGGCTTCAGTGTATACCCTGCGGGTCCTAGAATGTGAGTTTTGAGTGTAACTTGATGGATGTCTAAGAGTCCTGGCTTCAGTGTAGACCCTGCGGGTCCTAGAATGTGAGGTTTGAGTGTGATTTGATGGATATCTAAGAGTCCTGGCTTCAGTGTAGACCCCTAGAGGTTCTGTAATAGGAGTTTTGTGTGAAATTCGATGCACGTTTAGTGTGATGGATACAGTGCAGTCCGCAGAGTGCGAACTTTGTATGTAATTCACAGTGTCTAGAGTCATGGCTTTGGTGTGACCCCCTATAAATCATAGAATATGACTTTTGTGCATAAATCAGCAAGTCCCTAAAATGCCCGCTTCAGTGTGTCTTTCTAGAGATCAGAGAATACGAATTTTTAGTGTAATGGAATGTGTCTAATTGCTGGCTTCAATGTAACCCTAGGAATAATAAGATAACACTTTTGTGTCTAATTCGGTATATATCTAGAGTGCTCATAGGGATCCTAGAATATGACTGCGTTTAACGTGCCAGGAACAACACCCCTAGCTCTCCACTTAGTACACAAAAACCCTTCCTAATTTTTCGCCTGATAGAGGGCGTATTACTTATATATTACAGTCTAGCTTAATGTACCATTTGTAAGACCAGGTATTACTTAATTTTTATACATATATATATATATATATCCATCAAATTCTCATACTCTACTTAGAAGAGGTACTTTTAACTCAATATATATAATCCAACCAACAACGAGATCTCGTTGACAGTTTACAATATGCACCTATACTGTGATCATACTCTGTATAGTTTTCCTCTATATATATTTTTGTAACCTGAAGATGGCCCACAGTGGCCGAAACATGTCGTCGTCAGCATAACAAAGTATGACACAAGACAGATGTGTTTTGACGTACCCCACCCCCTCCCTAATTGCGTTTAATTCGATATACGTCTAGAGTGATGGCTTCAGTGTAGGCACCCAGGAATTCTAGAATGTGACGTATTTCATTGTGTGCCCAGAGTTTGGGCTTTATTGTTGCACTCTAGAGATCCTAGCATGTTAATTTGTGTTCATTCACGTACCAACTGCGATGATACTGCCATCTATTTAGTATTTGTACGCAAGATTGGTTATCTTAGTGGCTGATTTGTAGACTGCGGTTGAAATGTGATGGCACACGCGCAGAAACCGGATTTCGTCTTTCGGCTAAACGTACGAGTCCATTTAAATCAGCAGAGGACGTCAGTTCAGTCGACTACTGTCAGCCGAGGTGTGCACATCAACGGTAGTAATGCTGGATACACCATGTTCCGAGGTAGTGTGAAGAGTACTGGCTACCAACTCCGTTCGCCAGTTTCCCCTTCATTTCCCCTCCCGTGCGTCACCGTGTGCCGTCACATTTCAACTGGACTCTGACTCCATAAATAAACATCGCAGCGCACACAGAGTAGAGAATTTCTTGTACATTTCAGCGCCATGCACATTACAGTGAAACACACACACACACACACATGCAGTGAGCACGACTAGATTGTTCTAATACAGACTAATGAGGCTTATACGTGGCGTTTAAATTATGGATCTTACGTAATATTTGCTAAGAATGCGATTTCAGAACCACAGATTTTACATTTTGCAGCAGCAGCAGGATTGTTATTTTTATTCGAATGAATATAGCCACTTCACGTGCGACTATCACGTTAATTTCGTTTGGCACCACCAGGTTGCAAATGCTGACTTTCCTTTTTTTTTTTTAAATCCCAATTCGAAGTTATGTTTTTGCCCTCGAAGTCACTTCCTGCACTTCGTAAGTTCCGTTTTTTTACACACAGACTACAATTCGTATTCTGCCATTCGTTAATTCGCATAACGCTTTTTAGCCCACTTAAAGCGTGGCATGGGTACAGCAGTAGCACAGTGGTTAAGGTCGCTGGTTCGATTCCAGATGGTGTCATTAGAATTTTTCATTGACATAATCCTTCCAGCCCCGTTATGGCCCTGGGGCCGACTCACCCTCTAACAGAAATGAGTACCAGGAGTATTTCCTGAGGATAAAGGAGGCCGGTGCGTAAGGCTGACAACCTTACCACCATCCTGGGCCATTGTCACGTAATCTGGGAACCTTAATTTCCTGGAACCCTCTGGGCACCTCGGGCCTGTAATGGGACTGATTTACCTTTACCTTTTTAAAGCGTGGCATGCAACACTTTTCGTATGGAATTTGGAACACAAGGAAACTGTCAGCTGCCTTGTAGCAGCCAATTCTTCGCTTCGTTCAGCAACTACTTTCTGACTGATTTAGCTCTGTTGAACCTGCAGAATAAACGGCACATGCAATATTGTCAGACTTGTATGGTGAAGATTCAAGTATTCTGAGTTTTTACGCCGTGGTGACTGGTAAATATTTAACGACGGTAAAGGGAAATATATTGTGTACACCCTTGGGCCAAACAGGCCAAGAATAGAAGCAAATATTCCGAGATTTGAAGGTCTTCCTTTCGCGTTGCCGAAGATTTACGTCGTATGTTATGTTTGTTACCTTCGAAGTGCAGGTGACTGCTTGTCAATCGGCTCGGCGTACCATCGCACAAGACTTGAAGTTTAGCAACACGTCTATGAGAAATGAAAATAAGTCTAGGATAGAGAAATTGGTAGAACTTTGACTTGTGATGATCCAGGTAGAGCGAATTATCCACGTCGAGAGTCCCCTGAAAAGCCAGTGATATTACTCAGGTATCCGTTTCTTTTGCGTCAATGGAACAAGAGTTTACAGTAGTGAAGAAAGTAAAAGGTAAAGGTAAAGGTAAACTTCAAATATAATATGTCACGAAGACCTAGAGGAAAACTAGAGGTATAGCTCTGCGCTTTCTTTAACATCGGCACTAGATGGGATGTGAATGTTTAACGCCAAACCCTGGCCGCTTTATCCCCGGGAATAACCCGGTAGAGTCCAGTTGAAATGTGATGACACACGGTGACGCACGGGAAGGGAAGTGAAGGGGAAACTGGCGAATGGAGTGGGTAACCAATACTCTTCACACTACCTCGGAACATGGTCTACCCAGCATTACTACCGCTGATGCGCACACCTCGGCTGCCAGTAGTCGACTGAACTGACTCCCCCGCCGATTTAAATGGACTCGTCCGTTTCGCTGAAAGGCGAAATCTGTTTTCTGCGCGTGTGCCATCACATTTCACACGCAGTCTACACATTGAGCTCCAGAGCCGGTCTGGAATGGTGCGGAAATTCTCGCCTCCAGAGGGACTCTGTCACCGGCCCAACAAAAAGGGACGTTAACCCCCAAATTATACACAGGCAGGGAACGTACGGATAACGTTTCATTTTGGCGCGTTCACTTAAATGATTTTGCAATGGAAACGCACCGTCTTTGCACCGTCTTCTCTGTGTGTGCTGTTTGAGCTACGTATGAGTTCCAACAATACAAAAGTACTGAGTGCTGTACAAAAACGATTTGGTGGCGAATTTATATCGACGGCAACAATAAAACGTACTTAACCCTTATCCTGCTAATGTGAAGAATATGGTTAGCTACTAATAATGCCAGCAAATGACAGGTGGGATTTAACTCGGCGTTTAAAGGGTTAAACAAGGACTCATTGTAAAGAAACATGGCGGCGAGGCCAGTGACCTTAAATAAGATTGATCTAATTAATAGGCAAATTACGTTTAATTTATCAAATTATAATGCAAATTAAGTTAATTAAGAAACTTAAAAATGGCGCCGTTTCAAATGGCTGTTTGTTTAGAGCTAGGTTATTTACCTCTGAAAGAGGGGCGAGGTTTGTTTACTTAGTTTAGTCACGTGTCTAGACATTTAAAATTGACGGTTTGTTTGCTTACACTTAGGTTATTCACCTCTATATCAATTAAGGGGAGTAAATAATTAAAACAATTAAATTTATTTTACATAATAATTAGATCAGTGGACTTGATATGCGTATTAATTAGATCAATGAAAGTTAATTTACGTGTTATTAGGTTATTCAAGGAGATTGTTTACTTGTGACATAACGAAGGTAAAGATGCGAAAGCGCCTTGAAACTCAGCGTGTACGGCGCAGCCAGCGCCCCTTCTCGGTTATTAAAATCATTAAGTTTGTTTTATACCCGGTCCCAGTGGACGCGCGGTTTATGGCGTGGGTCTGCGGCCGCTCGCCTGCTGAGATTGTGGGTTCGAATCCCGCCGGAGGCATGGATGTCTGTCTGTCTGAGTGTTGTGCGTTGTCAGGTAGAGGTCTCTGTGACGGGCTGATCACGCGTCCAGAGGAGTCCTACCGACTGTGGTGCGTCGTTGTGTGTGATCTAGAAACCTCAAGAATGAGGAGGCCATGACCCGCGTCGATCCGCAGCGCAACAGGGGGGGGGGGATTATTTTGTATAAGGAAATGGGCGCTATTTCTTCGGAGAGCCATGCATAACAAATAAATACATTTTTTCGGCAGATTGTAGGTTTGTAGGTTTGTTCCCAAAATTGCGAAAAGCGACCATTAGCTTCGTCATGTCTGTCTGTCTGTCCGCTTAGAACAACTCATCTCCTACTGGGTGGGTTTTCGTGGAACGTGATATTTGAGTTTTGTTCGAAACTCCGTCGAGAAAATTCAAGTTTCATTGAAATCAGACAAGAATAACGGATACTTTACGTGACGACCGTTATACGAGGCTTATTCAGAAAGTAGGTACCGTTTCGCTGTAAAAAAATCGAGTAAGTTTTCGTATAAAATTTTATTGTTATCAGATTCTACATTCTTCAAACTATTTTTCCACATATTCGCCGCCGTTAACCCAAATGACTACTGACAGTGTCATAGAATAGAGTCCTTGAAGTCTGAGGAAAGTGCACGGATAGATCAGAAATTGCGAAACGTCCGTCGTCACGCACTCTTTCGTTGACCTTACGCACTAAATCCTCATTCACCAAAGATGGACGCCCACTTGGCGCCTCATCGTGCACGTTCATTCCTTCTTCATTGAACATCCGAAGTCATTTACTAACCATGCCATCACTCATCGCATTGTCACCATACACTTGACAGACCTGGTGATGAATCTCACTTGGTAGCACATTCATAGCGTTCAAAAAACGAATTACAGACCGTATTTCACAGTCGGCGGCCCCTTCAATTGTCTTACACATGTTTAACGCACAGGAACAAACATAAACATAACACGAACTTCACGAAATGGCGTCTGTGGTCTCTCAATTGATAGAGGAAGTCACTGCACATGCACAAAGTGACAGTCTTGAGGATGCGCGAGAGATATGCGCAGACGGTTCTTACTTTCCGAATAACCTACGTACATTTCTGATCATATGTCGCTCATTTCTTATAAGAATGGGGAAAGTTTCAGACAATTTGTAGAGGAGATCAAAACACACATTTTGTGTTCAATAACTGTTTTCTTTCTTTCTTTCTTTCTTTCTTCCTTTCTTTCTTTTTTTTTTAAAGTCGTCTCATTTATGAGGTAATGTAGAAAAATTCAGTAGAGCCGGACAGGCCACAGATGACAATAAAAAATGACGCATGCGCATTGCATGCTGTATACCTAAGACTACGAACACACAGTCAGAAAATATAAAACTTATTGCCTTTACATGGCGAACTCCCCTGAATGTTACGTTATACGTAAATTGACCGTCTTGTATGTTATACCAATTAGTATGCCACCACCTTATACACGACTCACATGTCGTCTTCAGGCCAGTGTGTCATATAAAATAATTTACAGTTCAATTCGTAATTACGTATCGATAATTGAGATGTAAATCCGATTACGTAAATGTGGATCGGAATTTTTCAAGTGAGACATCCCCTTTGTTTTGATGTTTTGCTGACCGTGCATCTCAGTATAATCTTAGTAATTAACCAACTTAATGCACAAAGTCTCGTTTTATAATAAGTTTATTAAATGCCTCTACATGTTTCGAGCACTGTTGTGCTCATCATCAGGAGGCCAAAATATTATTATACAGCATCTGGCGTCATCACACCTGTACACACCGGACGGCCACCTACAGGTATGACGATACCCGATGCTGTATATACAATTTTGACCTCCTGATGATGAGCACATAGTGCTTGAAACATGTAGAGGCATATAATAAACTTATTATAAAACAAGAATTTGTGCATTACGTTGTTCAATTACTAAGATCCCCGTTTTATTGAATATAAGCTAAAGTATAATATACAAAATGTATAATACAGTCATACACAACTTTATATTTATTAGATTATAATTCCAGTACATGTTTCGACACATTTGTAGGTCCATCTTCAGGCCGATCTTTGAACAGTTGTGTCCAAGGCAGTGACATACTCACTGGTAAAAGTAACACATTGCTTTTCCAGACCCTCAGTAATTTTTTTCATCGCCTAAGGTTAGTGGGACCGGCCCCAGTGGCCTCGCCGTCTACGGCTTAGGTATGCGGCTGCTCGCCTGCTGAGATTGTGTGTTCGAATCCCAGTGGGGGCATGGATGTCTGTATGTTGTGAGTATTGTGTGTTGTCAGGTAGAGGTCTCTGCGACGGGCTGATCACCCGTCCGGAGGAGTCCTACCGACTGTGGTGCGTCGTTGTGTGTGACGTAGAAACCTCATGGATGAGGAGGCACTGGCCCACTGGGGGGGGGGGGGTGGTCGCCCCAAAAACAAAAAAAACAAACAAAGAAACAATGTTAGTGGGAGTAGTTGACTCCACTGGCCAGGGGTCCTTCCTCAGAACAGAACACCCGATCAACTGGCCAAAGAATTCCGTTCCATCTTTTAGAATTTCTAAATTTATGATCATTTTGACAAACCCCGAAACTCCTCCGTATCGGAGCCAACTGAAGCCGATACACGCTGTCACACGTTACTCTTGACGATGCGTTTTAATATTATCCTAATATTTACACCTTTGTCTTCCAAACAAGCTCTTCACTTTCGATATTCTGCCTAAAACTTAGGTGTTTTGTTTTTGTGCTCATGCATGCTAAATACTCCGCCTCCCCTTGACATACCATACCGGTGGCTGTCCCGTCTAACGCCGAGCTAAAACAGCCTCAGGCAAATGTGAGTTAGCGAAGCGTTGAATTTGTCACGGTTTTCGTCCTGCCTTTGTCCCTCAGAATCGTGTCAAAAAATACGGGCACTTATCCTATATTAAATGTCTACAGACTTTGAAGTAGGGTGGCTAATTGACCGCGCGTCTCGCAATTTACAGGGATGCTGATATGTCCTTAGCCCGGCCAGGAAGGAAACAAGCTAATGTTTCTGTCAGAATGACGTGAATTTCCTTCGGCGCCTTGCCTTGCAAAAAAAAAAAGAAACTTGATGACATTTCGCGTCTCGATGTTGTTGAAATCGCGCGCGTCCCTGACATGCTTCCGAGCTTGTTTCCTTCCTGGTTCTGGCTAAGGACTTATCAGCACCCCGGTAATTGGCAGCTAATTGTAGGACAAAAAATTGCATTTAAACAGACGGCCCATGCATACTGCTCAGTAGCAGACAGATCAACCTCCAAAAAGTTTTCTTTTTACGAGTCAGGGCAGAAGGTAGCCTGTGTCAATTGTCAGCTGAAGTTGCGTACACACTCAAATTTTATGGAAAAGTGGCACAATTACCAAGAATGCTGGTTGAAGCTTCTAGGTCAAATCACACACAGATCCGGGCCATCCGTCACTGCTGTAACCTGGGCTTTACCGGAAGACAGAAGCAGGGAGTTTTGCGAGATTAAGCGGGCCTCTCACCGAAGCACACCTCCGTCTGACGTAGGCCCGCTCAGCTCGTAGACCGCAGGCATCATGTTGCCCGCCGAGATATTGGAAGTGTGGAAAGGTGTTTCGCCCTTTTCCCTGACAAACTGCGATAAAACGGCGAAGCAATTGTGGAAAATTATTTACTGTTTAAGTAAGATGACTCGCAACATATTGCTAATCTACTGTGTACTGCTAAATATAGCTACACTCTAGCCTGGATTGTGAATACATTTTTTCCTATTACTATCTCTACGTTGCTACGGGCAGGACGGTCCGGGGATTGAATCCCGGTGGGGTCAAAAATTTCCGCACCCGTCCAGACCGGCCTGGTACCCACCCAGCCTCCTATACAATGGGTACCGGCTCTTTTCCGGGGTAAAGCGGCCGGGGCGTGGCGTTGACCACCCATCTCCATGTAACACCGAGTTTAAAGAAAGAGTAGAGCTATACCTCCACTCCTCCTGCTTTAGGCCTTCGTGGCCTGCTCTAGGGTGAGCTTTACCTTTACCATCTCAATATTTCGATTGTCACGTGACGTTTATAAAAGATACAGATAAAAGTATACATATAAATTTACGTACACTTAATCATTCTTCTTTCTGTATACTGATTTTTGTGTTGACCGAATGCAGATCGAATTTTGCCAAAATTACCCCAACAACATAAAAAGTTAAGCAAGCCTGAGCTAGTGCAGTGTAGTCCCGTATTTAACCAAGGCGTCTGAATGCGGTACCCAAAAGATTTGTACACCAGGTACTGTCGAAACGTCTGCATTTACACACCAGCCGACACGGTGTTAGAAACCGGTGTACAATACAGTAATCTTGACACTTTAGCCGTAGATTCGCGTAGTTAGAAGTTTCATCTTTCATAGCATACGGCTTGTCAGTCGGTCACTCCGACAGTCAGTTGTCAGTCACTCTGTCTGTCATTCTGTATCACTCGAACAGTCAGCCATTCAAACAATCAGTCGGTCAGGCAGCCGTTCACACAGTCAGCCAGTTATTCTTTCATTCATTAGTCACTGATTGATTCATTCAGACACTCAGCCAGGTATTAATTCATTTATTAGTCATTGATTCATTCAGACAGTCAGTCTGTTATTCATTTATTCATTTGTCACTGATTGATTCATTCAGACACTCAGCCAGTTATTCATTCATTTATTAGTCATTGATTCATTCAGACAGTCGGTTATTCATTTATTCATTTGTCACTGATTGATTCATTCAGATACTCAGCCAGGTATTCATTCATTTATTAGTCATTGATTCATTCAGACAGTCAGTCGATTATTCATTTATTCATTTGTCACTGATTCATTCATTCAGACACTCAGCCAGTTATTCATTCATTCATTAGTCATTGATTAATTCAGAGTCAGCAAATTATTCATTCATTCGTCATTGATTGATGCATTCAGCCAGTCAGCCAGTATTCAGTCAGTCAGTCTTTAGTCACTGATTGATACATTCAGCCAGCCAGTCAGCCAGTTATTCATTCACTCATTCATTAGTTATTGATTGATTCATTCAGAGTGTCAGCCAGTTATTCATTCATTCGTCATTGATGCATTCAGACAGTCAGCCAGTTATGCAGACAGTCGGTAGGATGTACCCCTTGTTGTCCTTAACCTAACCCTTCAGCTTGCACCGGATTCCAAACAAGTGCGCCTGGAGTAGGCTGCTTCAGATTGACCGATTGTAATGCTGCTTGTGTTTTCATCTTAGTGATTAGCTTGTGTCATGGATAACAAGCTGTCGGAACACGACACGTCCTGCTGAGCTGCATCGAACGAGGAACGGAAGTGAATGATCAAAACACACAGTTGAGCTTTAAAAAAACACCAGAACAATTTCCAGGGCAATGTAGGACTGATTGCTTAGCTGACTGTCCTTAGGGAATCTTCAGACTTCCCGTTGTTCGGCGACACATAGAAGCTAACAGGGTTAATTTCCTGGCCCTTCGTGCAGAAACCCAAGAGACACTGAAATCCCCGAAATCCCAGCCTGCGCCTTCAAAGCGTGTAGGGGGGGGGGGGGGAAGGGGGGCATTCCAACCGTTTAATACCTCTTGAAAAAAACGGAGGGGGGGGGGCAACAAAGACCTCCCCTGACTT
>Ga0123353_10014827_pt1 | contig 11269 bp, 4 predicted proteins | sample TergutLab28metaG_3_FD_92763 | JGI IMG/M metagenome (GOLD analysis project Ga0123353, IMG submission 92763) | Labiotermes labralis P3 segment gut microbial communities from Petit-Saut dam, French Guiana - Lab288 P3 | ecosystem: Host-associated > Arthropoda: Insects > Digestive system > Gut ... | reverse complement strand
TTTGAAACTCTTCTTACTGAAGAAAGGATCTATGAGGTCTTGATCGAAAGGAACGCAGAAGACTATTGCCGATCTGGCGCCGGGAAGCACGTATTCAAGATCCGACGTATACGGTCCTTTGAGTGTTTCGTTCACGGCTATACCGGACTTGGAAGCGCCGAGGTTCAGAGGCATCTTCAATGCGAGTTCTTTTGTAAGAACGTTCATGATAATGAGCAAAAATATCCGCCTAATAAACTTTGTTAAGATAACGTACACGATGCGACAATTTCAATTGCCGAGTTGCCGTAATGTGATAAAGAACGGCGACAATCAGATCTCGAAATCCTGCGAGGCGAAGTTACTGTAATACCTCCCTGTCGATGCAGTGAACCTCAGTACGCAATAATCGGGATCCGTGACGCCCTCTTTGTAATACATCTCGTCCCCATCCTTCCAGATCATTTGCTTTGAATGATCATCAGTGAGTACATCCATCGTTCCTTTGAGCATAACGCCTCTGAAGAATCTGCCATCAAAGAAGTATACACACGCGTTAGGATCGGAGAGATATTGCTTCACTCTCATCGACGAGGTGTTCGTCGTAAAATAGAGTCTCTTAATTCCTTCGCGAACCCGAGGCGCGAACATAGCCTTCATATTCGGATATCCGTCACCGTCAACCGAACCGACGAACGCTGTTTTCTGTGAATCAATCAGTTTGCCTATGGTGTTTTCCGGGTCTCTCATCATGTTGCTAACCTACTTCGTAATACGTTTACATCGTCTATAAGGTAACACTACCAGACGATTTAACGATATGATGATTACTTCACGAATTTTATTTTGCACAAATATAATTATATTGCAATAGCTTCAAGGTGGATAGGTTATTATGAGCATGTATGCCACACCTAAAGGGCGGCAAAACATGAGGGCGGTATAGAATATGGAACTACTTTGTAAAAATTGAGGTATCAATATGTGTCGTCTTGAGGATATAACTGTTGGAGCGTCTGTCACAGGGTTATTGGGGAACAACCCAGTAAGCATTATCGCGACAAAATGGCATGGTAATTCAAGTTTAGAGGTCACGTTCAAGGATGCAAAGGGACAGTTGGCAAGTCAGATACTTTACAGAGAGGACGAGGAACGGCTCAATGTGGAAGACAGTCGCTTATCATGGAGCTTCGATGCGGATGCGAATGATTTACGCCTGGCATCGGAAGCATATAGGATCAGTTTGGCTCATTTATTCGATCCATATTTGGCAATACACACATCATCGGTCGAACCGCTCCCGCATCAAATATCTGCGGTATATCAGGAGATGCTCTCGCGGCTTCCTCTGCGTTACATTCTAGCGGACGACCCCGGTGCCGGAAAGACAATAATGACCGGGCTGTTAATCAAAGAGTTGCTGGTCCGTGGCGACATGGAAAGATGTCTTATAGTATCACCAGGCAATCTCGCTGAGCAATGGCAAGATGAACTCTACCGTAAATTCAACCTACGGTTTGAAATTCTGACCAATGATAGTATAGAGTCCGCAGTAACAGGGAATGTGTTCACAGAAAAGAATCTCTGCATTGCCCGTTTGGATAAACTTTCCCGCAACGAAAATGTTCAAGAGAAACTCAAAGCTTCTGACTGGGACCTTATAGTCTGCGACGAGGCGCATAAGATGTCCGCTACAGTATGGGGTAACGAGATAAAATATACAAAACGATTCCAACTCGGAAGGCTGTTGTCTTCGATCACGCGGCATTTCCTTCTTCTCACCGCAACTCCGCACAACGGAAAGGAAAACGACTTCCAACTTTTCATGTCACTCATCGATCAAGACCGCTTCGGAGTGTTGAGGCGCAACAGCAAAGCAGCAGATGTATCCGACGTAATGCGGCGTCTTGTGAAGGAGGATCTTTTGAAATTCGACGGAACGCCGCTGTTCCCTCAGAGGTTAGCGTACACTATAAATTACAGCCTTTCCCAGCGCGAAAAAGAACTGTATGATTCAGTGACGGAATATGTTCGGGAAGAATTCAACCGTGCTGATCAATTGAACAACGAACGCAAAACCGTCGTAGGATTCGCATTGACAATATTACAGAGAAGGCTCGCATCATCACCGGAAGCCATATACCAATCGCTCAAACGCCGGCGCGAACGTCTTGAGAACAGACTTGTTGAAGAACGCAGCGGTAAATGGGCTGATGAAATACTCATTACTCCTTACGACGATTATGATGACGATGATTTACCATCTTCTGAACTTGAAGACGCAGAGGAGAAGATAACGGACCAGGCCTCGGCAGCACAAACCATCGCCGAACTCGAAGCTGAGATTTTCACGCTAAAAAGATTGGAGCGTATGGCAAACGAGGTCCGAACGAGTAATGAGGATCGTAAATGGGACGAACTGTCGCAACTTCTTCAAGACAAAGGTAACATGTCAGGTGCAGACGGTTTGCGTGAAAAATTGATTATTTTCACGGAACACCGCGACACACTCCGCTACCTGAAAGATAAGATCACTTCCCTGCTCGGTAATGGAAATGCTGTCGTAACGATACACGGAGGTATGCTTCGTGATGAACGGCACAAGGTTGAAGAACGATTCAAACAGGATAAGGAAGTGCGCATTCTCATAGCTACAGACGCAGCCGGTGAAGGTATCAATCTCCAGAGAGCACACCTGATGGTCAACTATGATCTTCCCTGGAATCCGAACCGTCTCGAACAACGTTTCGGGCGTATCCACCGCATCGGGCAAACAGAGGTATGCCATTTGTGGAATCTCGTTTCCGGAGAGACACGCGAAGGAATGGTATTTCAGAGATTATTCGATAAGTTGAAACAAGAAGAAGAGGCATTGAAAGGCAAGGTATTCAATGTTCTCGGTAAGGTGACGTTCGATAACAAACCGCTTAAGGATCTGATTATCGAAGCCGTGCGTTACGGTAATGATCCTGATACTAGAGCGCGACTGAATGAAGTGGTTGATAAATCCCTTGATCACAAAGTGTTACAAAAGTTGCTAGAGGAACATGTCCTGACGGAAAATACGATGGATATACACAAGGTCATGGCCATACGCGAGGATATGGAAAGGATGGAAGCTCGTAAATTACAGCCACACTTCATAGAAACGTTCTTCATCGAGGCGTTCAGGACTTTCGGCGGTAAGATTAATCCGTGTGAAAAAGGACGCTACGAGATATTGTTCATACCTTCAGCTATAAGAAATCGCGGTATGCGAACGGAGTTTGGTGATCTACAACGCTATGAACGAGTATGCTTCGAGAAAGAAAATAGTAACAAACCCGGGCAGATCCAAGCTACTTTAATCGCACCCGGGCATCCGTTATTGGATGTGACCATAGATCTTGTACGTGAACGTAATGCCGACATACTTAAACGTGGCACGATTTTCATCGACGATGCAGACTGCGGAATGGAACCTAGGCTCTTGTTCTACATAGAAGACTCTGTTCAGGACGGAGTTATACTGCCTAGCGGAAACAAGCGTATAATATCAAAGAATATTCACTTTGTTGAGATAAAGGAAGATAACTCTGTTTCCAATGCAGGGTATGCACCTTATCTTGATTACCGCAATACAAATGAAGATGAGCGCAGTGCTCTGCGCTCATTCATCGAAAATCAAAAATGGCTACAAATGGATGTAGAGGAGATTGCGGTAAGTTATGCCATTTCACAAGTGATTCCTGCGCACGTCGCTGAAATACGGAGGCAGAGGATAGAACGCATAGACAAGATAATCAAAGCGGTCGATAAACGTTTGTCGTCGGAGATACAGCACGAGTATTTCAAACATGCGGAACTGAGGACGAAAGAGCAGGCGGGTAAAGCAAAGGCCGGTTTGAATTCTCAAAAAGCTAAGCAACGGGCTGAAGATCTAGAAACCCGCAAGACAAAGAGACTTGCTGAGTTAGAGACCGAAAAACAAATCTCTGCAGTACCACCCGTAGTGATCGGCGGGGCCCTGATAATTCCTCGCGGACTGATAGATAAACTCGTAGGCAGGGTTAACACATTCACAGCCGATGCTGCGGCAAGACGTGAGATCGAACTCATATCAATGAAAGCCGTGATGGAAATTGAAACATCACTCGGGTTCACTCCACGCGACGTAAGTATGGAGAAGTGCGGTTATGATGTGGAGTCATTGGTATCGCAAAATAAGAATGAAAGTGTGTCGCCGCTACGTTTCATAGAGGTCAAAGGCAGAACGAAGGGAGCAGATACTGTGACTGTAAGTAAGAATGAGATACTTACAGCGTTCAACAAACCGGATGAGTATATTTTAGCCTTAGTTGAAGTAGATGGCTCGAACGCTAAAACAATCTATCTGAAGAACCCTTTCCGTGAGCGTCCTGATTTTGCAGCGACAAGTGTGAACTATGATATCGTCGATCTTATCGATAACGCAGAGATTATGTTGAAGAGAGGATGACCGAATGGATTATAAGAAAAAACTTATCGAAGTTGCATTACCGCTGGAAGCGATAAATGCAGAATCAGCGCGTGAAAAATCAATACGACACGGACATCCTTCCACATTGCATTTATGGTGGGCGAGACGACCATTGGCTGCGGCCAGAGCAGTCATATGGGCCTCACTTGTAGACGATCCATCCTCACACCCAGAACAATTTCCCACCGAAGATGAACAAACCGCCGAACGGGAGCGTCTTTTCAAAATACTCGAGCGGCTCGTGAAATGGGAGAACTCCAACAATTCCACGGTGTTAAACGCTGCAAAGGCCGAGATAATGAGATCTACAAACGGTAATCCTCCACCTTTGTTGGACCCGTTCGCCGGAGGTGGTGCAATACCACTTGAAGCACAGCGTCTTGGATTGGAGGCTCATGCCAGCGACCTGAACCCTGTTGCCGTTTTGATAAACAAAGCTATGATAGAGATACCGCCGAAGTTTGCAGGGAAACCGCCTGTGAATCCAGAAACGAAAACAAACAAACTGGATACAGATTGGCATGGTGCAAAAGGACTTGCCGAAGATGTGCGTTATTACGGAGAATGGATGAAGAAAAAAGCGTTCGAGCGCATAAGTCATCTTTACCCGAAGGTGAAAGATGAAAGAGGACAAGAGCACACAGTCATCGCATGGATCTGGGCACGAACCGTTAAATGTCCGAATCCTGCGTGTGGATGTCAAATGCCACTAGTAAATAGTTTTTTACTATCAAAAAAGAAAAACAACAACACGTATGTTCAACCTAAAATAGATGGAGTTAAAATCCAATATTTGGTGAATTACGGCGGTAGTGCACCAGAAGGAAGCATAATCAATAGACGCGGCGCGAGGTGTGTTTGTTGTGATAATACAGTCGATTTTGCATACATACGTGAAGAAGCTAATAATATGCGAATGGGTCAACACTTAATAGCTATCGTAGCCGAGGAAAAAAATGGGCGTTTGTATTTATCGCCAGATGAGGAACACGTTAAAATTGCAGATATTAAATGTCCCGATAATGTACCGGAAAGCGAACTGCCGCACAAAGCATTAGGAATAAACATTCGTGCATATGGCTTCAATCAACACAAAGATCTGTTTACAAACCGTCAACTGACTGCACTTACGACGTTTAGTAACTGCGTAAAGAAAGCTCAAGAAAAGATAGAACTCGATGGAGGAAGCAAAGAATACGCTCAAGCGGTATGCGTGTACTTAGCGTTCCTTGTGGATAAAATTGCTGACAGAGGGTCCACCGTATGCAGTTGGGATGTCACACGAGATGGCATTCGAAACACCTTCGGTAGACAAGCAATTCCGATAATATGGGACTATGCAGAAGGAAATGCTTTCAGCAACTCTTCTGGTTGTTTCGATAACGCTCTCGATTGGGTCGTAAAAGTTGTTGAACAATTACCTGCCGGTAAAGAGGGGAGAGTTGTACAAAACGACGCACAGAACGACATCGGTTTGCGTAACATCATGGTGTCGACTGATCCACCATATTATGACAATATTGGATACGCAGATCTGTCTGATTTCTTCTATGTTTGGTTAAGGCCTTCCTTAAAACAAGCATATCCTGATCTTTTCCACACAATGCTCGTGCCAAAGACAGAAGAGTTAATCGCTAACCCCTTTAAGTTTGACGGAAGTAAAGAAAAAGCGAAAGACTTTTTTGAAGAGGGCATGGTTAAAGCATTTGAACAAGTTAATAACTATGTTCGTGAAGATATACCGTTGACAATTTATTATGCATTCAAACAAAGTGATGATGATGATGATAAAACGGCATCTACGGGTTGGGAAACGATGTTGTCCGCAATAATACAATCAGGATTTTCTATAACTGGAACATGGCCAATGCGTACAGAACTCGGTAATCGGATGCGTTCGGTCGATTCTAACGCACTTGCGACATCCGTCGTTCTGGTCTGCCGCAAGCGTCAGGTCGATGTTTCAGTATGCACTCGTCGTGATTTCATCAACGTGCTGAAACGCGAACTCAAGCCAGCCCTACAGAAGTTGCAGGCGAGTAACATCGCACCCGTAGATCTAGCGCAGAGTGCAATAGGTCCAGGTATTGGCGTATACTCACGCTATTCTAAGGTTTTAGAAGCTGACGGAACGCCAATGAGTGTCCGTAGCGCATTACAGATAATCAATCAAGAACTCGACCTTCATTTTACAGAACAGGATGGCGAACTTGATAGGGACAGCCGCTTCTGTGTCGAGTTGTACACGCAATACGCATTTAATGACATGAAATTCAGTGAAGCCGATGTGCTTGCAAGGGCAAAGAACACGTCTGTGGACAAATTAGCAGCACGCAAGATTCTCCATTCACAAAAAGGAGTGGTTCGACTTCTTACCAGAGACGAGATACCCGAAACGAATGAGCACAACGAACGTATCGTTTGGTTATTGGCGCAGCAACTGACGCGCGCGATGGAAAAGGAAGGTGTGACGGGTGTTGCGAAGATTGTATCAGACATTCTCACATCCGAACCCGAACAAGCTAAGGCGTTGGCGTATCGTTTATTCATTATCGCCGAACGTAAAGGTTGGACGCAAGATGCTTATGCTTATAACTCACTTATAATCGGGTGGCCGGAAGTACAATCCAAGGTCGCCGAGCTCAGGCCAACAAAGAGCAATAGCAAACAGAGGACTTTGTTAGACATGTAAAATAACGATTGAAAAAAGGGGTTCAACAATGGAAAGCAATCACACAAAGGTTTCGAACGGATTCCGCATCCTACGCGGAGCACTTGCTCCGTACATCGCTCATGAGTTAGAAAATGAATTTGGAGACGATTGGTGGAACGAAGCAATCCTAAACGTGTTATACGATGACCAGCGACGAGATCTCCCGCAATCAGGGGATTTTGATAAACTGATGGGTTCGCTAGATATCGCTCGATGCCTTTTGCTGTTTGCCGATCTACACTGGCAAACGGTGTACCGCAAGAAACTATCTGTAGATCACCGAACTTGGGCAAAAGAATTGGTTGGGGTAAGGAACAGACTTACGCACCTGGGCGCCGGAGATTTCTCTCCCGACGATACTTGGCGCGCGCTCGACACAATGTCGCGGCTTTGCGATCAGATTGATCCAAACAGTGCTGAAGCCATACGTGAACTGCTCCGTACTTCACGTTATGGTTCCGCAGACGGTTCTACAGTCATAAACAATTCACCGACTGATTCCACAACGTCTTCGAAAAAAAAGAATGACGGTGTCCCGAAAGTCACGTCTATAAGCGGACTTCCGAGTTGGCGTAATATTATAGAACCGCATCCTGACGTTGCGCACGGCCGTTACAAGAACGCTGAGTTCGCTGCAGATCTTGCACAGGTCGCCAGAGGCGAAGGCGCAGACGAATATCGTGATCCGGTGGAGTTTTTCGCCCGTACATATGTGACAGAAGGTATGACTGGACTTTTGGAACAGTCATTGCGTCGTGTATGCGGCATAGACGGTGAACCCGTCATTCAATTAAAAACAGCATTCGGTGGCGGTAAGACACACAGTATGCTTGCACTTTACCACATGATGCGTGGCAAGGCTCATGTTGATAAGACTCCTAATATCAAACCGGTGCTCGTTCGTGCTGGTGTTTCCAAGATACCGAAAGTGAACGTAGCGGTTCTCGTGGGCACTGCGATCGATCCCACTAAGAGTAAAATCTCGAACAACATGCCAGGAATAACCATAAACACTCTATGGGGCGAAATGGCGGCACAGCTTGCGGAATCTGCCAACGACTACAAGTTATATGACTATGTGAAAGAGGCAGATAAGAAAAGTGTATCTCCTGGTTCGGAAGCACTTAAAAATCTGTTCAATGCAGCAGGACCATGCGTTATCTTGGTGGATGAATTGGTAGCGTATGCGAGGAAGATCTACGGCGCAAGTGGCTTGCCGGCTGGAACATTCGAAAATCTCATAACATTCGTTCAGGAAGTGACCGAAGCGGCAAGGGCAAGTAAAAACAGCCTTGTGGTCGCGGCCATTCCTGAATCGGATATTGAGATAGGTGGTGAAGCAGGAAAGAAAGTACTCGATACCATAGAACACACCTTCGGACGTATGGAATCAATATGGAAGCCCGTGGCGGCGAATGAAGGTTTCGAAGTTGTGCGCCGACGTCTGTTCCTAGATTGCAAGGATACAGAAGGTCGAGATAAGGTATGTTCCAAATTCAGTCGCATGTATCATGATAATTCCACCGATTTCCCGGTCGACGCGAAAGAAGTCGAATACAGAGATCGGATGATCTCGTGCTACCCGATACACCCTGAGATATTTGACAGACTTTACAACGATTGGGCAACGTTGGATAAGTTCCAGCGCACCCGAGGAGTTTTACGACTCATGGCGGCTGTGATTCACCAACTCTGGATGAACAATGATGCAGGTTTGATGATAATGCCGGGGTCAATTCCTCTAGATGCACCGAACGTTCGTGATGAACTCACTCGACATCTGCCAGAAGGATGGAATGCAATTGTTGACGGTGAGGTCGATGGAAAGAACTCTATACCATATCAGAAAGATCAGTCAAATCCACGTTACGGAGGCAAACTGGCAGCCCGTCGCGTGGCGCGAACAATCATGTTAGGAAGCGCACCGACAGACCGTAATCAAAGTGTACGTGGAATTGAGATATCGCGTATCCGTCTAGGCATCGTCCAGCCAGGAGAAAACATTCCAGATTTCAACGACGCGTTGAATACACTTGTCTCATCGCTTACATACCTTTACTCTTCCAGCGACCGTTTCTGGTATGACACACGCCCTACACTGCGTAAGACTGCGAATGATCGCGCTACACAGCTCTCGGAATCTGATGTAGAATATGAGATAGAGACACGACTTCGCGGACTCTGCAGTGAGAAACCCTTCAGCGGTATACATATATGCCCATCATCGCCACTCGATGTACCGGATGAGCAAACCGCACGTCTTGTCGTCATGCGTCCAAGAGATGAATTTAAAGCAACAAAACCCGACAACAACGGTGCAATGATTGCGGTAACGAACATTCTGAACAACCGTGGCAATACTCCGCGCATATATCGTAATATGCTCATATTCGTCGCACCCGATCACGAATTGATAGCGAACTTGAAACAAACAGTGCGGCAGTATCTCGCATGGAAGTCAATAAAGAAAGACTACGAAGACCTTAACCTCGACGCGACACAAAATCGTGAAACCGATAATAACATCAACAGAAGCAATAATACTGTGGACGCACAGATCAAAGAGGCGTACTGTTGGCTACTCACTCCGTTCATAGACAGAAATGTCGATATGAAGAATATTGTCTGGGGTAAAACTTGTATCCGTGGTGGCGAAAGCGTAATACTAAGAGCATCGAAAAATGCTATTATAAACGAAGCAATTATCGCGCAATGGGCTCCGTGTTTACTATTGACCGAACTTAACAACCTATTATGGAAAGATTCCGACAACATATCGATCAAAAAACTGTGGGAGTATCTCTGTACTTATTGCTATCTTCCGCGATTGGCAAACGAGAGTGTCCTCGAAGAAACGATAAGGGCCGGCTTGGTTTCGAACGAATATTTCGCGTTTGCGTCCGGATTCGATGGAACTCGTTATATAGGTCTGAAATTCAACCAGCGTGTGGACCACATAGAACAATCCGGCTATTTAGTGAAAACGCGCGTAGCTGAGATGCAACTTGCCGAAGAATCTAAATGCACATCAGGAGAAATGACTGATAATAGGCATATAGTAACCAGAGAAGATGACGCCAATACTAAAAATACACTGCAGACAGATGAATTTGAACCAACATCCCGCGCGACCGATGTACCCTCACACGAATCGCCCAAAAATACGTATTTCTACATGAAAACACAGCTTGATACAATCCGCATCGGACTGGAGGTGCAACGACTCGCAGAGGAAGTGATTAACCATCTCACATCAGCAGATGGAACAAAAGTCGAAGTTTCACTGGAAGTGATTGCTAAATCGCCTAAAGGTTTATCACAACAAGTGGTGCGCACCGTAAATGAAAACTGCAAAACACTAAAGGTACGGGATCACGGATTCGAGGACTAGTGTAATCAAAAATCCTAAAACACTCCATCTTATTCTTAAGTCGCTCGAACGAACTGGTTCTCTTCGTGTTAATCAGGTTGAAGCTAACTCAAACTTGCGTAGTGGTCAGATTTGTCCTACAATTGCCTTGATCCTTCGAACGCCGGCTGCGGAGCTCTCTTCTTTCTGGATCTTGAATCCCTGCAGTTCGCTTGTGTTACTTACGTGCGGCCCGCCGCACATTTCCATAGACACGCCGGCGATGGTGTACACTTTTACCGTGTCTCCATACTTACCTTCAAAGACGCCGATCGCGCCGCGTTTCTTCGCTTCTTCATAAGGTATCTCTTCGCATACGACGTCAATACTCTGCTTTATGGCGGCGTTCACGATGTCCGATACTTTCTGGATCTCTTCCGGTGTCATTTTTCGGTCGAAGTTGAAATCGAATCTCAATCTTTCGGGAGTTATGTTGCTCCCCTTTTGCATGATATCGGCGCTGAGCACTTGCCTGAGTGCCGCATTCAGTAGGTGCGTTGCAGTGTGCAGTTTTGTAGTGTCATCGCTGCTGTCCGCCAGCCCTCCTTTGAACTTCTGTTCTGCGCCGGCTCTCGATTTGTCCTGGTGCTCCTTGAATCGATCCTCGAATCCTTTCAAGTCCACCGATATACCGCGCTCATCCGCAAGCTCCTTTGTCAGTTCGATAGGG
>Ga0123353_10014826_pt1 | contig 11269 bp, 5 predicted proteins | sample TergutLab28metaG_3_FD_92763 | JGI IMG/M metagenome (GOLD analysis project Ga0123353, IMG submission 92763) | Labiotermes labralis P3 segment gut microbial communities from Petit-Saut dam, French Guiana - Lab288 P3 | ecosystem: Host-associated > Arthropoda: Insects > Digestive system > Gut ... | reverse complement strand
CTGTATAATACAATTTTGACCTCCTGACGATGAGCACATAGTGCTCGAAACAAGTAGAGGCATTTAATAAACTTATTATAAAACAAGATTTTGTGCATCAAGTTGGTTAATTACTAATATTATACTGAGATGCACGGTCAGCAAAACATCAAAATTTTAGCTACATGTTTCGACATTTTAGAGCCATCTGGAGGCGGAAATTCGGATGGTGTATACACAGAATGTTCCAGGAGGAAATGTCAATATTCTGGGAGGTCATATTATCAGTCATTCTAAGCAAAAGTGTGCATATGTGCATGTGTCCTATTCCGAACGGTTTCCGAAATAGAGCTATTTCACTGTACAGTTGCAAAATTGTTGATAAAGATATATAACGTCTTGTTCCTAATATCGGTATTTATTGTTCAAGTGATAAAGTTGGTGCAGTTAACCTAGTACAATACATTTTCGAAAATTCCTCCATCAACTTCAATGCACTTTGCAACTCATGTGAGGAGATGGCGTGTTGCTTGTCTGAGTGCATCTTGACCTTCCTTTATGCTGGAGATAACATCCATTATGAGATCGGGCAATTCCTCTCGTGTATCAATTTTTGTTCTGTACACTTTACTCTTCATCCAACCCCATAAACAAAAATCTAACGGGGCGCAGTACGGCGGGAATGAAGGACAATATTGGGCTCCAGATCCAAACTCGTGTTCAGTGAAATAGCTTTATCTTGGATGGAAACCTTTCGGAATAGAACACATGTACATATACAGTTTTTTGCTTAGAGTGACCGATACTGTGACCTCCCATAATATTGACATTTCCTCCTGGGACACCCTGTGTATATTGCAATGCTGTAAAAGACAGCCCAAACCACAACAGCTCCGTTTATGTCATATTTTATAAGTTTTAAAGATTTTATATATTTATATATTCATATGTTTTTTTATTTTTCATATTATAACAACTTCTTATTGATCATTTATAAATTAATGTAAACGAGATCTCGTCTTTTACAGCATTGCAATATATATATATATATATATACATACCCTCCTAAGTTCCGCCTCAAGATGGCTGTAAAAAGCCGAAACATGTAGCTGAAAGCTGTATATTCTTAAAATGTTTAAAAAGTTGTGTTTGACTATACTTTGTTATATTATTCAATTAATACTGAAAACGGTGTTTATGAATATCTTAGTAAATACCAAAGGTAGCATTGGCAATCAAAAATACTGGTTACTTTTATATTGCAACTTACCTGGTCCAAAATAAAATGCTTGCAGTAGCGCCACAAATACAGACTAATACGAGTTTTGTGGCAGAGTTCAAGCCCGTAACAGTTCACCTCTACCCTCTACCTCACTTCAACTCTCTGAACTGCAGGCAATCATGCAGTCATCCCTCAACCCCCCCTTCCTCTAGAGAAATTACTGGAATTCAGACTGAACAAATCTTGCTGTCTTGTTCACGTAAGTCTGGTGTACGCTCTACTTTCGAATTGCAGTGGGGTGGAGCTTCCTCGATTCAGCTAAAAGGTGACCGGCATAAATCAGTATCTTCCTCTTAATGTAACGTACTTCCCGCTTTATACTTAAGTCTGAGACCCATATGTATTCCAGAGCACTCTGTTATCACATTCTAATATATGACGCTATTTCCTGGTACGAGACAACCTTTGATAGTCATAACGAACGCCTTAACGCACACAGTCTGCAGCACAAAACATAGGGCCGCTTTAATGTCTATTATACCAACATATACACAAACAGTTGGTGTAAAAATAATATTAGTCAGGTTTTACAATACTTGTTTGTGCATATGTTGGTATATTAAACATTAGTTAATCAATATGCACGGTGTAAACATAAAAATACAGGGCCGCATGTTCAAATTGTGTACGATATATAATTTTCCAATTCCTCGATCCCACTAAATCTGATTTTATACTTTCTAAATTCCTTATGGCAACTGGAATAATATCTGTAATGGATGGGGTTATAAACGAAACATCTCCCTTTAAGCTGGACTGTACGATCTAGAACCAATTTGTTCCTAAATATGAGTTCTACCTTATCTTAAAAATTTGCAGTAAAAAACTTCCTTCTTGAAATTGATTATAACCTCTTAATGGCCAATATTAGAGAAAAGTGACACTTTTAAAGGAATTTACGAGTTTTTTTGCACTGTTCTTATAGTTCAATTCAGCAAGGTCAATGTTAATTAAGAAGGATACCAACTCTCTTCTCATTATTTTTCAACTTTATCTAGTCGCAAGGAAAATATTCTTTATAAATCCATGGCGGATTATTGTAATATTAGCAGCATTATTATTTCCTTTGTGGGCCGGGTAGCTCAGTCGCTATAGCGACTGAGCTACGGGCTGGACGGTCCGGGATCGAATCCCGGTGGGGACGAGATTTTCCGCCCGTCCAGACCGGCCCTGGGGCCCGCCCAGCCTCTTGTAAAATGGGTACCGAGTCTTTCTTAGGGGTAAAGTGCGGCCAGGGCGTGCTGCTGACCACTCACCCCCTTCTAATGCCGGGTCATGGAAGAGTAGAGCTATTCCTCTACCCACCCTCTGGGCCACATCGGGCCTGTAACGGGATCACTGCATCTTTACGTTTTTATTATTTTTTTTAGGAGAACCTTAACAGTATGCGTCAACTTGTCTATCATTTTCCAAACCCTCAGTAATCTTTGACCTACTGGACATGCCGAAATTGCCTACAATGTTGTGAGCAGAATTTCCCACATTTTCAATTAACTGAAAACTCTATTATCATCAGATATCAACATTCTCACATGCCTCAGTGTCTCTTTTGCAGTTCATATCCGAGTTGTGATCACAATGCAGTTCAAATTACATTCCGCACAGTGTGCATCTCAGTGTAAGTGTTTAATGAGGCATGATTACGTAAGTAGGTTACCGGAAGTCCAATTATTTCCAATGCCATGCAATATTATGAATACTTCGGCGACAGGCCTCAGTAATAGGCTTCCTGGTTTGTCAGTCTCTGAGTACGGAAGAGTAGAATTCGTTTAATTAGTATACGCTGTCATAAAAGATCAGCTAACTATCAAATTTCTAACAAAGCGAAATAAATAAGGGGGGGTGTAATTGCTAACGCCAAAACAAAGAAATAAAAAGTAAGAAAGGAGTGGATTCTGACATTCATTAGCGAAATTACAAGTTTCCAGCACAGCACACTAGATACATTCCCCATAGGAATGCTTGAAATTTTTAAATTCTGAGCCGCCCTCGGAATGGCTCACTGGTGTCTACTTACATTCCACCCAGTGGGTAATGTAAATACCTTCCTGGGAATAGAGTCCGTCGGACCGACCCTGAAGTTTCCCATTCCACTCAAACTAGTGCCGGAATTAAATTATGCATAGTCTTTGTATCTACATCCACAACACTCGTTCGTGGCATTTCTCTTACGCCCCACTACAGCCCAACATTACTCCACCTTCACTACTTATTTTCTTTAGCGACGCCTAAAGTATACACTTCAGGACGATTGTAGGCCTGTTATTATGGGGTATTGAAAGGTGTTACAGAAGACGCGATTTGTACCTAGCTTAATTAACTCGTAGGGCGTGTGCCTCAAAAGACGAAGCAGAACCACCAAAAAGCTAGAAAACCTGCCCGCTGACAGAAAGTAGGACCTTGAATGGGAAGGATTAGAGGTAACCACTACATCCGATGTTTCATTGCCTGTGCAGGGTCTACCACTTCACAACAATGCGAGTACGGGCGTCATCCTGAGCAATCAGACTCTGGTGCTTCAGTCGGTCACAAGGAACATCTCAGGACTCTACACCTGTCTCGCCAGCAACTCGGAAGGTGACAGTGAGAGTAATCCTTTCAACCTGGATGTCAAATGTGAGTAGCGCTGTGTGCGTGCGTGTTGCTTGCGTGTCTTCATGCTTCCTTCCCTAGCTTCATTAGTGCTGTTTTACAAACCTGATGCCTTACTTCGAATGAATGTTTAGAATGATGATATCCAACTGACCAACTTCATGAAGCACAATTTTAGGTTGAGAAGCTGACAGTTCCTCAGCTAGTCAAAAAATTCACTGCACTTAATGGAACGAAAGGTTCATGACCATGTTCACAACAGCCTCCCACTTGTCCCTATCGCGAGGCACATGAATCTAATCGAACCACTCCTATCCCATTTCTTTAATAACCACTTTAATATTATCTTCCAACATGCCTGTATCTTTCAAATTGTATTTTTCTTTCATGTATTCCCACCAAAATCCCGTATGCATTTATCTACTCTATCATACATGCCACCTTGTCTTATCCTTAAGAATATTTTACTGACCCTGACCAACAAGAGGCTTCTGACGATCTAAGCTCGAAATATTACGTCCATTTGCCATTAGGTACATCTTGCCACAGGGTCTGCCCGGTCCGAATCCCTGTACAACAAATCGTGACATGTTGAATTATGATAAACTCGCCAAACCGCCAAGAGTTACAGTAACTACCTGGTCAGTTATTCGCGACTGCTTGTTGGATATGACCTCAGCTACCTCCCACATGGAGGTCGTCTCTTTCCATCACCAACATGACGACGCGCCATTCCGTGGTGAGCGGAAGTCCTTTAACATGGAGCATCATCTGTCATTGTATGCTTTATTTAGTTAAACTGAGTTGGCAAGAGGAGGCAACCAGGGCAAATAAAATCGAACTAACGAGTTCCGAGCTTTAATTGTCGGAGTGAAGTGAAGCAGATTTATGTCGTTAATTGTATAAATTAATTTGCATGACCGATCACGGTGGCCGCGTGGTCTAACACGTAGGTCTGCGGCCGCTCGCTTGCCAGGATTTGCGGGATCGACTTCCGCCGGGAGCATGGAGTTTGTCTGTTGTGTGTTGTCAGCTAGAGGTCTCTGGAACGGGCCAATCCGTCGTCCAGAGGAGTCCTACCGTTTGTGTGTGTGTGTCATGAAGTGTTATCAAGCGCAACATTTACCCTCTACACCTGCAATGAATAGGTAGACAGAAGTCAGACCAAGAAAGAAAGAATTTCCATGTGTACAAAATTCCCTAATCAGAAGTTACTTGAAATTGGATTTTTAAATTATAGGGGACCTAAAAGAATCACAAGTGTCATTTACAAAGGCAAATATTATCAGTCCAAGAAAATACAGCAATAGAAGCAAAAATATTTTTAATTTTAAACAAATTCAACAAGTTAGTAAACATAATTACATCCTATATGTTATAAATCGTAATATGTATAAGTAGCAAAATATTAAGAACTTTTAAAAAATGGTAAAATTACTGGTAGTGCTGGTATTGTTGGTGTTGGGGATGTTGATTGTAGTAGTATTAGAGGTGGTGGTGACACAACCTAGCAATGCTGGATGTAGATATGATAGGCGGACGGTTTATTTGGAATGAAAAGATAAGACATTCATTAATTCTTTTGTTGGAAAAATGCCTTTGAAATCGGCTGCTGAAGGCCCAGAACTAGGTTCAAACATACATTTATGGTGTAAATTCAGTCTTGAGGGTACGAGGAAGTGGATGATTATTTATCGCGTATTTTTGTCGGTTGTTAGGTGCGTTTCACCTTCGGTTTCTACAACCAATATAGCTCTTTCTTAAATGTGAAGCGAACCTAAACTTTTTGGTTGGCATTGTGGAGGAATTTTCAGATATAGTTCGTTTCGGTGTAGGAGATTACGTGACTGAATTGTGTTTGCATATGGAAATATCTGGGGCGATAAAAAGTGCAGGTTTTGGCAAACAGTCGTACCTAATACCTGGACAAACGTATGAAACATGCATACAGATCGTCCCCGCATGACTATTTAGCACTCTGTCTTTGAATTCGTCAGGTTTTATGTTGACTCCCTCGCGGAGGCAGCCTGTCATAAAAGAAATTTACAATGTTTCCTTCCAGTCGTCAGGTACCTTAAAACATAACCACGAGCGCTTCCTTCAAAAAACGCCCCCTTTCAAACTATGAATTTGAGAAAGTGTTCTAAAATCGTAGGAAGTACAAAAAATATAGATATAGTTTTGCAGATTCACATAAAACAGCGGGGTGCAGAATCTTCTAAACAAGCGGGTGGTTGCCTAGTAATTCAGGAATCCCTCTGCTGTATGGAACTCAAAGCACAATGCCATGTGCACAGGAACACTCCATTCGAACTTACGTTGAATCAAGTGCGTGGACAGTTGCTGCTACATTCACTTACGATCCGTTTGGGACAGGGTCCATGTTTTGTCTGACAAGTATCTTCAGCTACTTCCGCGCCGGAAGTAGCTGAAGATACTTGTCAGACAAAACATGGACACATTTGGCCGTGCGTCTGGGCGGACTTGTTAATGGATCACCTCAATACGATAAGCCAAAAGACAGGAAGTACCAAAAGGTACTTGTGAGATAAATTAAGGGCACTATTATCTGCCCATCTCGGCCTTCGTCTTCCAAATATCGTCCCTACTGTTTTTCCGACCATCTTACACTCATTGGCTTCTACTTCGCCAGGCCTGAGTGACGCTGCGCAGTTCAACTAGCTTGCGTCAGAGCAGATTCCTTTCACACTAAGAGATGTGAAGCACACATTCCCAAGTACTGCTCTGCGTGCCGAAGCCATTAAGAGCCACAGAACAAGCCTGCAGTACCTCAGTCCCATATACAGAAGGTTAAGGTTGGCCTACATAAACTGCGTGTTAACTTCTCCCTTGTCAATCTGTATGCTGTCAGGAGAGTTGTGTTCCTGTCCATCAACTCTGCAAACTGTCCGTTAATCATGCTGGAATTGTGTTCTGCCACACTGGGTATCGATCTCTTCTGCTACTCGTCCGACACCTGTTGAGCTAAGAGTACATTCCATTCACACTGCCGTGTTTGTACACTTCATAAAACGTAACAATCATTGCACGAATTAAACAACAAGGAATTCCGAGTAGACATCATAAAGCTTGTTTCATATTTAAAGAGTTCATGCCGCTCACTGAATGAAATAGTGGCACAATCCTAAAATTGCCTTCGCCACATGTCAGAAATTTTCGAGGTATTACAGAGTGAATAGTACATGTATGAAGAAAATATGCTGTGTTGTTTCTTTCCCGATGCCATTGGAGAAGACTGCGAATTTGTGGAACTTACACTTTTAAACCCTTAATGAAATATTATTAAGGTGAAAAAACAGCAAGGCGGATGAAACGTGTATCGGGTTGTGGTAAATGAGAAAATTACGCAGCAATTTATTAGCAACCTGAAAGAGACACATTGTTTTGAAGAACTAGGCTTAGGAGGCAGGATAAGAGAAGGGGATGCGAATGCGAACTGTATTCCGCTGGTCCAGCAAAAGGACGGCGTTCTTTGAATACGATGAGCGTTTCGGTAGGCGAACAGACTGTACTTTCTCCCTTCATCTGTCGACAGACCGCCAGATTCTAGTACCTAGTTGCTCTTGCAGATGAGCCGGTGTGCACTACGGGTCAGCAGCGTGTATACGGTGCGGCGAGACACGAGGAGGTGCGCATCGTCTGTGATGTGGATGCCAACCCACCCGCGGGTCTGTTCCGATGGTCCTTCAACAATTCCGCTGTCCAGTCTGAAGAGGTTGACAGCGAAACAGAGCCAGGCGGCGGCCGTAGCGTCGCAAGATACAAACCACAGTCAGAACGCGACTACGGAACTTTGCTGTGCTGGGGGAGAAATGAACTTGGCTCCCAGGTCATACCTTGTGTATTCCACGTTGTGCCTGCAGGTAACAGACCCTCACATTACCAATATGACAACCAACTGTGCACTCAGCTTGTCTCATTTCTAGACCACGTTGCACTCAAAGGAAACAACGCCAAATGTGATACACAGAAGGCTACCATTTGTACAGTCTGTTTGTCATATTTCCAATCGATCTTGTTCGTGCAAGTAACAGAATCAGATATCATACCCTAGAACAAGGCTGCCCAACCTATAGCACCCGTGCCCAAAATGGCATGCTGCCTTCATTGCTGTCCCATATATATATAAATTTTTGCCTGATAATCTTCTCAGTATTGTGAAGGACATGTGTATGTAAACACACCTGACTGCGTAGAGACTATATGAATTACCGCTGCTGCCAAGTAATACTGCGAGTGTAACATTTGTACATAAATCAGGAGCGGTGCGAAGTGTTGACTGCATATTTATCATTGGGCGCCGTCCTGACGGTGACTGGACGAATACGTGACATTGGACTAAACGTTTTAAAATCTTCTTTCCAAACAGGAAGTAGTAGCGGCCCCAGTTTACTTCCACGTGTTCTTCCTGATCGCATTCCTCGAGGAGGCCTTTATTAGAAATATAATATTTATTAGGCAATTCTTTAATTATAATATGCATAATAATATTGCAGTATTTAATAATAATTTTGGAAGACCCCAAGACCTTATATTGCTGTTCAAAATTCCCATGGGCACGCGAAATAATTTCTTGGAAATGTGTAGGAAATTTGGCTACGCGCCCGGAAAAAGGTTCGCCAGTCCTGCCCCGGACTATATTGTATACGCACTCCTTTCTACGTCTAGGTCTCACCAAGTAAATTCAAAAAGTGTTTGCATTTGCATAACTGTTCTCAGTTCATCTTTACACTAACCTCGAATCATATCCCGTACATTGTTTCTGTAATTTTAAAATATATGTGAAATGTGACGGCTGGTATTCGAAACAGTATGTTTTGATAATTGTTATTTACGGAAATTAATAGCCCCTCTGTATTTAAAAACCCCTCTGTAAGCGTATGTGTTTAAACAAAAGACCACATGTGTTATGAGCAATCCGAATTGATGTACTGCAGGTTAAATTTCTGATTATAAAATTTGTCACTATTGCCTTCAGATCACTGGATGTCGTCACTGATATTTCTTAGTATTTTCAGTCTTTGCCGAATAATACTGGAACAGAATCATCAGACAAACTATGTGAGCCATTACGAAGCCATTTGCATTTAGAGTTTTGTTCTGCAATATATAACGGCATATGTTGTCATTACGCAGACCCTAACTAAATCCACCTCTGAAAGACCAAAGATTCAACACCGCAAATACAAAAACCACCACTCTATGCAATCCTCGCCTATTCTATCTACCGCCCATCCTTTTCTCGATATTAAAAGTAGCAGTTTTACACTACATTTCTAAATACAGTGTGTATTCCTTATCTGTCCACCTTAGCATATGTGAAGCCCATTGAGTGTCACTACCCAAACAATACCGACTGACCTGTGTACACCACATAATTCGTCGTTATGTAATATGCTAAATGGCTGATTAACGTGATAACTTCTCGTATTCAAACCTTTCCTGGCGCCGCGATTTAGATCACTCTAACCATATTTTAAGACACGCACACACACAGAACTACGGGCGAAATAACGGCCTCTTCCTCCTGAAATGCATAATATATTGCAAATGAAATTGAAAGAAAAAGCAGTAAATAGTCTAAGAATCAGTTGCACCATGGGGTCTTCACCACGCGTTCAGCGGGCCACTTTTCGCCTGACAAGTTGTAGTATGTAGCCCGCAGACACGTTTGTAAATTATGTATACACTATAAAAATTACGCAACAATTTAGTGTGTTAGATACCACTCATTGTTTTTCCACTTGCGGCCCGCAAGCCACCCCACATTAACGTGTGGTTTCCTTTGTCATTAGAAAGGTCGGATGCCCAATACACAGCTATTCTGCAAGGACAAAGGAAGGTTCACTGTCCGTATTAATGCCCTTCTGAGCACATATGCATATAGTTAGAATTAAGTTACATTATTTTAAGTACATTTTCGTGTCATATGAATATATCTCCCCAAATTCTGGATAATGATACGTTATTAGCCCTTTAACACATTTAGATTAAATCTGTCTTGTCATACGTGGAGTCATTAACTGTCCGTCGTTGTAAGGACCGCAGTTCTTTATGGATTAATTACATTTTGGGCTACATCACAAAGTATTCACCAGACACAATACTATGATTAATAAATATAAGGCTACAGATATCAGATGTAAGTTCGGTATTTCCATTACAATCACAGGTTTTGCAATAATTTGTAGGTAGTGTAATGACAAAAACGTGTTAACCCGCCAGCCATCGGCCTGTCGTGCAGTTCATGTCCCATCTACACATTTACAAGCCACTGTATAAAACAATACATCAGAATGTTGTGACGTGTAAGCGAAACGCAACATTTTAATGCACCTCTATTGTGCTGTTCCCTTTCTTTGGATCGGAGTAATAATTGCTTGTAACGCCTAGGCCCGTAGATGCGTGACTGGTCAGTAATTTCTCGTGGAGCTCCAGCAGCACTTTCACACAAATAGGTAGACGACGTGACAGGCTTCATTACTTGTTGGTGGATTGCGCTTTTAAGGGGTAGGCCGGCAAGGGAAGTGCAATTTCGTGTACTCTGGCCTGGAAACGAGGGCGTAATTAGTGAACAGGGCGTGTTTACATCAGGTGTTGGCGAATTTTGATTCTCAGAATGCATCTGTCACTAGCGAGCGCTCTTGCTTGCTTTCGTTTGTCGGTGACAGTGTTACACAAATGATCCATATGCATTCGTGTATCGTCGGTGTGGTAGACATCTAGCCCGTTAGAGACAGCAGTTCCAAAACATACAGTCCCACCCCCCCTCCCCAACCCCATCCTATCAAAATTTTGGCTACGATGAGTGTACGACTTTTTTTTTCTCAATAATTATGATTTTGCTTTACAGTTCAGACGTAACGAAGTGCAGTTTTTTTTTGTAAAGATGTTTCAAACTGTTCTTCGCTGTAAATAATTCCAGTGTTTGTTTTAATTTACTCTCGTGCAATAAATATGTTTAAGTACTTCTGCCCCCTGAATTTCAGTTTAAAATAACACAAATAAATCAGAACAAGCGGTAACGCTGCTGACTTCTTCCGAGAGGGTGGTTGACCTGGTCCATATCTCGGCCCCGACACATATTGTGCTGAGGTTTCACGTGGGTTTCCTCAGTCACCTCATGTTCATCCATCCGGTAAGACCCGCTTGAGTGAAAACCCATTTATCTAACACTTCACTTATCTCCGTTTTGTTCTCTCTGTTGTTATTCTGACAGACAGTCCGGCTGCAGAGTTTGCAGAGTTTTAATTTCGTGTTCGTATATACAGGGTGTCCCAGGAGGAATGTGTAAGACTTCGGGAGAGTGTTCCTTATGTTAAAGTATACCGATATAACCCAAAACACCTATATCCAAAGTTGAACGGTTACGGAGATAATGGCCAGAGAAGTTTG
>Ga0123353_10014825_pt1 | contig 11269 bp, 12 predicted proteins | sample TergutLab28metaG_3_FD_92763 | JGI IMG/M metagenome (GOLD analysis project Ga0123353, IMG submission 92763) | Labiotermes labralis P3 segment gut microbial communities from Petit-Saut dam, French Guiana - Lab288 P3 | ecosystem: Host-associated > Arthropoda: Insects > Digestive system > Gut ... | reverse complement strand
AGAATCTCGTCGCGCTTGAGCTCAAATGATATTTCGTGCGGGCTATCGGCGATGCGCAAGTTCCTAACCTCCAGCCTCAGTTCACCTTTCGGCGTTGGAGCATCGGCGAATGGGTATTCGAGCCCCATTGGACGCCCTACCATCATGGATACGATCTGAGGGATACTGACCTCTGTCATATTACGCGTCCCGACGTACTCTCCATTTCGCAGTACTGTGACGCGGTCGCCAATTTCATAGATCTCCTTGAGGTGGTGTGAAATGTATATGACGGTCAATCCCTGTTGTTTTTCGGTCTTAATAATTTCGAAAAGACGCGATATCTCACCCGGCGAAAGAGTTGACGTAGGTTCGTCCAAAATCAACACGCGGCATTTTGAAGAAATGGCTTTGGCAATTTCAACGAGCTGCATTTGCGCCACCCCGAGAAGCTCAACGGGAAGCGACGGGTCTACATCCATCCCCACGCGCTTCAGCATCTTCCCCGCTTCGGAGTAAAGTTTCTTTTTATCAAGCAGTATCCCTTTACGAGGTAAGTGGTCGAAAAAGATGTTTTCGGCAATGGAAAGGTAAGATAAAAGGTTAAATTCTTGATAGACAACGCGAATTCCAGCATCCATCGCTGCCCGAGTTGTCTCCGGCGAGTATGGTTCCCCTTTAAAAATCATCGCTCCGCCATCGGCTTTGTGATATCCACAAAGGATCTTAACCAGAGTGGACTTGCCGGCGCCGTTCTCGCCCACTAAAACATGGACTTCTCCTTCTCTTATGGAAAACGAAACGTCCGAAAGAGCGAGAACTCCCGGGAATTTTTTTGATATACCGCGTATAGACAGAATATCCGAGTTCATTGACATACCTCTAACCGCATTCCTTCACGATCTCCTTCGCGCCATAAAATCTCCGAGCTGCATAAGCAGGGAGGCATGTTCGGTATTTTGCGTCATATCGTTGACGATGTCAGTGGCTTCTGCCAGGTGCGACTCTATTCTTTTTGCGACTTCAGCAAAGGCCCCGGTACTCTCGAAAATATCGCAAACGGCTAAACGATCGGACTCAGATACTGTCTCATTGCCATAGATCCTACGCAGTTGCTCCATCTGAGCAGACGTTGCTTTCTTCATGGCGTAGTGCGCCAACAGAGTGACCTTGCCATCTGCTATGTCAGAGGTGTTGCTTTTTCCGATCTCCGCCTCAGTCGCGTTGACTCCCAGGGTGTCGTCTCTGAGCTGAAAAGCTATGCCCAAGGATACTCCGTATCTGCGCATGGCGTCCAAAAGTTCCGCAGACGCTCCGCCCAATAACGCGCCCAATAGCAATGGGCCGGCAATGGTGTACCAAGCCGTCTTAAGAATAGAAATTCTTAGAATACTTTCCTCTTCACCGTAGTCTTTCTCATAGGACATGAGTACGTCCAGCATCTCTCCGTCCACAGTGTTCAACTGCGCGTCAAGAAATGTTTTACATGCTTCGATTTTCCTGTTTGCGTCGAAAGCGCTCTCTGTCACAAGGCGGTTAGCTAAAATTATGCCAATGTCTCCCAGGCATATGGCTTGCGAAATTCCATAATGGAAGTCATCAAAACTTCGGTCGTCCATCTCACTGGCACACCGTGTCGTTCGGCGCTTCTCCATTTTGACTTCCAGTGCGCGCCAGATGGAGTTCTTTCCGCGCCTCAGCGGGCTTTTATCGATAATGTCGTCGTGTCCTAAAATTGCGGTCTGAAAAATTTCAAAAGCTGCGCAAGCTGGAAGAATTTCCTCTCCCGCAGGGCGCCCGAGCGCGATCTCATATCCAAGCTTAACCAGACTGCCTCTGATGCATTTACCTCCTCTGCCCGCTTCCCTGAAGGTTTCGTACAGTTCAACGAGCCCGCGGTTAAAGCACACCCGTTTCTCCATCAGGTCGGTCAGATACCCATCGATATACGGCTCCAACACTTTCTTGCAGGAGCGTATATACTCTTCTATTGCTCTCATTGCTCTGCCTGAACCGCAGTTCTGCCGCCCATTCTGCGTTGACGTCCCGCATATGACGCCAGCGCGGCTTCCAAGTCTTTCTTGCCAAAGTCAGGCCAGAGCGTATCAGTAAAAAACAGCTCGCTGTATGCTCCGGACCATAGCCAAAAATTGCTCATTCGCTCTTCACCGCTTGTACGGATAATCAAATCCGGCTCCGGCACATCGGGGAGGTACATATTATCGCTGAGCGCCTGCTCCGTCACAGCCTCAGGGGGTATTCCGGAGTCGATAATTTTTTTCACGGCGTCCACTATCTCCTGCCGTCCGCCGTAATCCGCGCAAATAATGATCTGTATACCGAGTTCGTCTTTGGTGCTATCCTCGGCCTCCTCAATGATACGAACTAGGGAGGCCGGGAACCGGTCGCGGCGTCCAGCAAAACGTATGCGCCCATGCCTGGCTTTCAACTGGGCAATCTTTTTTTTGAGATAGAACTCGAATAAGAACATCAAGCCTGTGATTTCAATCTTCGACCTCTTCCAGTTTTCCGTGGAAAAGGCGTATACAGAAAGATATTTTATACCTGCCGCTTCGGCGTTATTGACAGTTTCCTCAAACACCTTGACGCCTTTCCTGTGCCCCAGAAGACGAGGCACTCCGCGTTTTTGCGCCCATCTACCGTTTCCATCCATAATGATCGCTACGTGTTTCGGTATATTTTCGGCTGACATTCATTTCTCCACTTTTTTCATGTAATTGAAATCAAAGGTCTAAAGTCTAGATGAAGATATAATACAACGGCGCCGGATATCTTAAATTCACTTAAATTCTTCCAAGCCGACGCCGTTATAATTTCACTACAGGTCTTCTTTAGAGACAACCACTACAGGAGTTTTTTCCCATCCGGAGATTTTCTCTCCATTGAGGATGCGGAAGCCTACCTTAATGGCATTTGCAGCCATTTCAGGGCCAAACTGATCGACTGTCGCAAGCATCTTTCCTTCTTTAATAAGAGCCTGGCAAGCCGCTATGTTGTCGAATCCGACAACCTCAATCTGTCCTATTTTGCCTGCAGCCTCAATAGCCTTGACCACTCCCAGCGCCATCGAGTCGTTTGCGCACATCACGCCTTGAACATCGGGATGTCTCGTCAGCAGGTTCGTCATGACGGTGTTAGCTTCCTCGGTTTCCCAGTGTGCCGTGGTAGATTCAAGCAGTTCAAACTCATATTTCTCAACGGATTTCATAAAGCCTTCTTTACGCTGCTTCGCGTTGTCCGCCCCAGGGTTTCCCTCAATGATAAAGACTTTGGCTTTTTTGCCTAGTTTCTCACCGAGGAAGTCGCCAACCAGCTCGGAACCCAACGCGTTGTCAGGACCCACGAATAGGAAATCCTCCGGCAGGCCGTTATCGACCAAGGCTTTTTTATCAAGGGTCACATCGAAATTTACTACTGTGATACCAGCGTTCAAGGCCTTCTTAACGGAAGGCACAAGACCCACGGAATCGGCTGGAGCAAGGACGATCAGGTTGACATTTTTCGTGATGAAGTTTTCCATCGCGTTAATCTGTGTGTCAATGTCCGTCTCGGAATTCATTCCGACAGGAATCAATTCGAACGTTCCGTCTTCTGCTGCAAATTTGCGGGCGCCTTCTTCCATTGTCTTAAAAAATTCGTTCGCCAGGGATTTCATCACAAGCCCAACAACCGGCTTTTCTGCTGCCAATGCCGCGCTGCCCAGACTAATTACCAACGCAATCACTGCTATAACTGCAAATATTTTTTTCATTTTCAGACCTCCTCATAATTTTTTCAACAAACTACATAATCAATACGCTCATACATTCCGCTCTTAACTTCACTATTCTATAGCTATCACCCCTCTTTCCAAAACGAAAAAAATAAGATGACCAAACGGGACGCCCAGAGGGGCGTCCCCTACGGTCTTTGGTTATACGCTTCTATCTGTGCTAAGTCCGGAACAGAGTCCTGAGCGCCCGGCCGGGTTACAGCCAAGCCTGCGGCTATATTCGCGAAAGATATGGCCTCGGCAGGATTCTTTCCATTCGCCAAAGCTACCGTAAACGCTGCGCAAAAACAATCACCCGCCGCCGTAGTGTCAACAGCCTTAACTTGTATTGGAGGGAAAACTTCAATGAAGTCCTTTCGCGCCAACATGCTGCCCTTACCTCCCAATGTTACGATTACGGACTTTATACCCGACGCTATCAATTTTTGCGTGCCTTCCCTCATTTCGCTCCCGGAGTCGTCTTTGCACCCGCTCAATCTGATAAGCTCCGTTTCATTCGGTATAATGTAATCCAGTTTCCCTGTAATGTCATCGGGTAAAGAATCCGGCGCCGGCGCTGGATTAAGAATCACCGTCTTGCCCAATTCCTTTCCGCGATTGATCGCATACCATACTGCCTCCGGAGGTATTTCCATCTGCAGCAGGATGTAATCGCATCGCTTAAATGCGTCGTCGTTCGCTCGCAGATATGTTTCATCACAGCTTACATTTGCGCCGGGGATAACAACAATGTTGTTGTTACCGCTCTTTTCGACATAAATAACGGCCATTCCGGTTTTCCGCTCGCCGATGCGTCCGATGCCATTAACCTTTACGCCTATCGAAGCAAGGTTATTGATAAGGTCGTCTCCAAAGCCATCCCTGCCTACACATCCCAGCATTTCCACCCTGCTGCCAAGCCTGCCGATAGCGAATGCCTGGTTAGCTCCTTTCCCTCCGCAGCTGTAACGTACATCATCTCCCAACACGGTCTCTCCGACCGCAGGTATTTTATCCACCTGTAACACAAGGTCCATATTCAGGCTGCCAATTACAAGTATGTTTTTTATCAAACCTCATACCCCTTCTTGGAATTATTCAAACTTTCCAGCAGAAATTATATATTATTTAATTTGAAATTAATATAATTGACTATACCTTCTTAGTAGCTTAAACTATCTAAAATATAAACTACTTGGGGAGGTGTAAATGTTTGCTTAATTCTTCAATAGTATTATTGATTCCTGCGTTTTTATTGGCTATTTGGGCTCAGATTAATGTTAAATCAACATTTGAAAAATATTCTCGAGTCAGAGCCTATAAAGGATTAACCGCTGCCGAAGTTGCTCGTATGCTTCTTGATAGAGCTGGACTTACATATGTGCCTATAAATAGGGTTTCCGGCCACCTTACGGATAACTATGACCCAATAAGAAAGGCCATTAATTTATCAGAGCCAGTGTATGGAAGTTTTAGTATCGCTTCGTTGGGAGTGGCGGCGCATGAATGCGGCCATGCAATTCAGCATAGCCTTGGCTATTCTCCGTTAATGATAAGAAACACGATATTTCCGGTAGTCAGCCTTAGCACAAATCTTGCCTTTCCATTGTTTTTTGTTGGAATGATGCTTAGTTACGCTGGATTAATGACGCTTGGGATAATACTATTTACAGGAGCTATAATTTTTCATTTGATAACGTTGCCAGTCGAATTTAATGCCAGTTCCCGCGCTCTCACAGCGCTTGGCAGTACCGGAACGCTTTCTCCGGAAGAATTAGTAGGAGCAAGAGCAGTGCTTCGTTCCGCTTCTTGGACTTATATAGCGGCAACCGTAATGCTTGCCGTACAACTTCTGCGTATGATCATGATTAAAAATCAAAGGAGATAAAGTCGGAAATTTATTCTGGGAAAATCGGCTATAATCTTAGATTTCAAATCGGTATGACATTATGAAGGGGGATTAACTCGGATGGTATCATTTTCAAACAAAATGCTTGATGCGTGGGTCAAAGAGGTTATAGAGCTGTGCCAGCCGGACAGCGTCTATTTATGTGATGGTTCACAAGAGGAATACGATAGGTTGATTAAAGAAATGGTGGACTCAGGTATGGCTATTCCTCTAAATCAGGAAAAACGCCCAGGATGCTACCTTTTCAGAAGCCATCCATCCGATGTCGCTAGGGTCGAGGACAGAACCTTTATCGCATCCAAGAAGCAGGAAGACGCCGGCCCGACGAATAACTGGACTGACCCGTGTGAATTAAAAGCTGTCATGACAAAGCTTTACAATGGTAGCATGAAGGGAAGAACAATGTATGTCATACCCTTTTCAATGGGGCCAATAGGATCGCCGATATCTAAAATAGGCATAGAAATTACCGACAGTCCTTATGTTGTAATTAATATGAGGATAATGACAAGAATAGGAACCGCGGTTCTCGACATCCTCGCTGATGGAGAGTTTGTAAAATGTCTGCACTCGATAGGCGCGCCGCTTGCCCCGGGAGAAAAAGATGAATTATGGCCGTGTGCCCCGATTGAACAAAAATATATAAGCCATTTCCCCGAGGAAAGAATGATATGGTCATACGGCTCCGGCTATGGCGGAAACGCTTTACTCGGTAAAAAGTGTTTTGCGCTGAGGATCGCTTCCGTACAGGCGCACGATGAAGGTTGGTTGGCGGAGCATATGCTTATTTTGAAAATAACGAACCCGAGCGGAAAATCTTCTTATGTCTGCGGAGCTTTCCCAAGTGCTTGCGGCAAAACCAACCTTGCCATGCTCGTTCCGTCTATTCCGGGCTGGAAGGTTGAAACAATTGGCGATGACATATCCTGGATGAAGTTCGGAACGGACGGAAGGCTTTACGCCATTAATCCCGAAGCCGGGTTTTTTGGTGTTGCTCCGGGTACTTCTATGGAATCCAACCCAAACGCTATGAAAAGCATAGAAAAGAATACAATATTCACGAATGTAGGTTTGACCGATGACGGTGATATATGGTGGGAAGGCATCGGATATGACGCTCCGGAGCACCTAATAGATTGGGAAGGTAACGATTGGACGCCAGATTCAGGTAAAGACGCCGCCCATCCAAATGCTCGTTTCACAGCTCCTGCAAATCAATGTCCGGTTATCGCGTCCGAGTGGGAAGACCCGGCAGGAGTGCCGATTTCAGCAATCCTTGTCGGTGGACGCCGTAAAAGCACTATCCCATTGGTTCATGAAAGCTTTGATTGGAAACACGGTATATTCATGGGATCGATAATGGGCTCCGAAATCACCGCTGCCGCTATTACGGATAAAGTCGGACAAGTAAGGCGCGACCCGTTCGCAATGCTTCCTTTTATGGGTTATCATGCAGGCGATTACCTGCAACACTGGTTGGATATCGGTGAAAAGTCGGATTATTCAAATCTTCCCAAAATATATTATGTCAACTGGTTCAGAAAGAATTCGAACGGTAAATTTCTGTGGCCTGGATATGGCGAAAACAGCCGCGTGCTAAAATGGGTTATCGAGAGAATTGACGGAACAGGCAATGCTATAGCAACGCCTATTGGAAACATGCCGAGGCCCGGTGATATTAACACCAACGGACTTAAAGTGAGTGAGTCAGATATGACGGAGCTTCTAAAAGTTGACAAAGATGCATGGTTGGATGAAATTCAGTCCATAAAAGAAGATTACGCGATTTATGGTCAAAAGTTGCCAAAAGAACTAAGTGTGCAATTAGAATTACTTGAAAAGAGACTTTCCAAAATGTAGTGCGGCATTGACAGAAAACAAAGCGGACCGGAGGTTTCACGAAGCAATTGAGCATGGCTCATAATACTTCGCAGGATATTTGTTTACCTACCGTAATGTTACAATGAAAAAGGAAAGATAACTCAACTAACACTGACAAAGAACAGAAACTGATAGAACAGAAGATGCGCTTTGCGGGGGATACCAGCGCAAAGCGTTTTATTTTAAGCTGCCCTCCGCATAGCATAATAATATGATCCTTCTGTCGTAATAAGGAGCTAAAAGTAAACGTGAAACTATACACGGACCCCACCACCTATAAAAGATTGATAAAGAAGGTCCTAAATTGGGCAGGCCTGGTGTTTTTCATCATGGCTGTGATTGCTATATATTCCCAGTTGGCCAAGTATTCGTTGGCGGAGATAAAATACGCCATGTTTTCCATCCCGGGCATTAACCTTATCTACGCGTTGGCGGCCTGCTTTATGGGATATGTTGTGCTTGCAGTATATGACCGGCTCGCACTTCGTTATGTAGGAAGAACACTTGCTGCGTGGAAATGGTTGCTTGCCGGCTTCCTTGGATTTGCGGTAAGCAATAACGCAGGCACAGCCGTTGTATCTGGGGCAGCTATCCGCTACCGCCTTTATACCAGGTGGAAATTTCGTATGCCCGAAATATTTAAGATGATAATGTTCTCTGGATTTACGTACCTTGTCGGTTGCCTTTTCCTGGTTGTAGCCGGATATTTCCTTGTTCCTAAAGATATGAGGAGCTCATCCGTTGTAGCCTTGGCATTCTGGCCCTGCCTGGGAGCGCTAATTGCTTATTTCATCTTAGCAGCGTTTTATGAGGGGGGGATAAAAATGGGCGACTATTCACTTAAAATGCCCTCCGTCGGTACTTCCGTTATGCAGGCGGCTCTTGGCACATGCGACAGCGTGTTCGCCTCGCTCGTATTGTATTCGGTGCTCTATCCGTTGGTAAAAGTACCGTTCGACGTTTATCTCGGAGTGTTTGTGATTTCTCAAGTACTTGGAGTTTTCACTCCGGTTCCCGGCGCTCTGGGCGTGTTCGAGGGATTGTTCCTGCTCCTTCTTCCAGACGCGGAAGGGAATGAGGCCGCTGTGTTCGGCGCGCTGATAGCTTATAGAGTGATATATTTCCTTATTCCCTTGATTGTAGCCGGTTCAATAATGTTTTTTATTTTTTTTACCAAACGCCGCAGAAAAAAAACAGCACAAATAAATTTGAATTAGATTATGTATAATATGATATGATGTGGTGTGTATAATTAATTCAGGAAATATTTATGTTTGAAATGCGTTATTAATCAAGGACTGAGTACAATGCATCAAAATAAAAAAAAAGTGCGCAGTGAATTTATAAGAGGATTGGCGCTTTTGTCAGAGATTGGAATTAGGGTTGCTGCATGCTTATTTATAGGAGTGTTAATAGGCAGGGTTTTGGATAATGCTTTGGATACCTCGCCGTGGTTTATGTTGATTTTTTCGTTGTTTGGCATAGCAGCAGCGTTCAAATGTCTTTCAGATTTTACAAAAAAAATATAGTTGTAGATTCGGAGTGAATTTATGAAATTATGCAGGACTGCAAACGCAAAAAAGATGATCATGCTGATAGGTGTCTCATCTTTGTTTATAATTGCAGCCGGAGCAGCATATTATCGTTCATTTTCGGTTTTTCCATTTGCTCTTGGTGTTTTTTTGACGAGCGCGCTTAATGTCCTTAAAGTCATAATGATTGAACGTGCCGTAGAAAAGGTCGTTAATATGAAAGGGAAAAATGCCGGAAGTTTTATCGGATTTCAATATATATTAAGATTTCTTCTTACTGGCGCGGTTTTGGTGTTAGCCGCCAAGGTTCCATTCATTAATTTATGGGGCGCGGTTGCCGGTATTTTTACCCTACAGATAGCTGCTTATTCGATGAGGTTTTTTTATGACGCGGATGAAAATGAATGAACATTCAGACGCGCCGTTAATCGCAGTTTTAGAATAAACGAACTTTTTGAGGGGGGGATATTTTGGATTTCAACATTAGCAATTTATGGGTTCTGAACATTGGCGGCATTGATGTATGGATTACGGAAACAGTCATAAATGTTTGGATCGTTATGTTGCTGCTCATCGTATTTTCCGTTATTGTCCATATTAAACTGAGCAAATTCAGCGATGTTCCAACGGGCTTTCAGAATTTTATTGAATTAGTTGTTGAGGCCTTTGAAGGTTTTGTGAAAAACAGCGCGGGAGAAAAGCTCTCATATCTAGCCAGTTGGTTTTTCATGGTTTTTCTGTTTGTTCTTATCTCAAATCTCAGCGGGCTTGTCGGCCTTCGGCCGCCCACAGCGGACTGGACTGTTACAGGTACTTTAGCATTTGTGACGTTTATACTTATACAGGTCCTGGGATTCAAATACCGCAAGGGTGCGTACATAAAGGGGTTTTTTGAACCCTACTTCTTCTTTTTGCCGTTGAACATAATAGGAGAATTGGCGCGACCCATTTCGTTGAGCTTCCGTCTTTTCGGCTGTATCCTGTCCGGTATGCTTCTCATTACGATGTTCTATACGCTGACGCCAATATATGTGCGTTTCTTCATCCCCGTAGCGCTTCATGCATTCTTTGATGTCTTTTATGCCATACTGCAAGCTTACATTTTCTGCGTACTAAGCCTTACGTTTATTGGAAACATGGCCGCCACTGAAACTGAATAATTCAGGATAGTGCGCCTGTATATTAAAACTTAGGAGGTATTATTGATGCAAGAAATTCCATTTGCTATTGTTATCGCGGCAGCTCAGATAGCAGCCGGCATAGGGCTGCTCAACGGTATGGCAACCGCCATAGGACAAGGAAATGTTGCTTCCACGGCTATGGAGGCAATAGCGCGCCAACCTGAGGCAAAAGGAACTGTAACGACCACAATGTTTCTTGGTCTGGCCATGTGCGAGACTTCTGGTATTTACGGCCTTTTGATTGCTATTATCCTGCTGTTTGCTAATCCAATGGTAAGCATGTATATACAGCAAGTGGTCAAATAAACAATAGGCAAAAAAATAAGCGTACGTTGCGCGTTATGTTCGCGATATTATGATGCCATAATTTGTTTTTTTGCACGATCATAAACTGAAAGGGATGGTGCTTTTGCTCGAAAACATACCAGCTGGACGCGTGTTTGGTCTGGACCAACAGACGCTAATTCAAATTGGGATACAGTTTTTTAATGTATCCTTGCTTGCGTTTGTTATGGCGCGATTATTGTATAAACCCGTCCGAGATTTCATGTCTAAGCGCGCCGATAGGATAAAAGTTCAAATGGAATCCGCCGAGGACGATATGGCGAAGGCGAGTGAACTTAAAGCCAAGTATGAAAAGAAAATCAAAGATATAAACATGGAAAGAGACGAGATATTAGATACAGCGCGTAAGCTCGCCACTGAAAAAAGCAAGCAGCTTTTAGCTGAAGCTAAAAGCGAGACTGACGCAATAAAGGCACGTGCTACTCAAAATATAAAGATGGAACAGGAGCGCGCTAAGGAAGAAATGAGGCAGACTATTATCGAAGTTTCATCTGCCATGGCGGAGAAGTACATAACGCTTGCCATTAACAAGGATGCCCATGACAGGTTGTTTGCCGAAGCTATGTCGGAGCTGAAAGAAATGACATTTAGTAATGCAGACCTCAGCGATAGAACATTTGTTGAAACTTCCATGTAGCGGGAGGAAACGATGGCAGAGCTAAGTGTCCGT
>Ga0123353_10014824_pt1 | contig 11270 bp, 6 predicted proteins | sample TergutLab28metaG_3_FD_92763 | JGI IMG/M metagenome (GOLD analysis project Ga0123353, IMG submission 92763) | Labiotermes labralis P3 segment gut microbial communities from Petit-Saut dam, French Guiana - Lab288 P3 | ecosystem: Host-associated > Arthropoda: Insects > Digestive system > Gut ... | reverse complement strand
TTTCCCCCCCCCCCCCCCCCCAACCCTTGTAGCTGTATGTCAAATTTATTTATTGTACCTCACATTGAAGTTTACAGAGGAAGTTATTTAGGGGAAGGAGAGAAATACACTTAATTTATAAGCCTCTTATGTTTGATTTTAATTCCAGTTGAATTAACAGTGTTGAATTTTATTACCAGGCTGTAATTGAACATTAATATAGCAGAACCAAACGTGAATTACAGAGAAAAAGAGTCTGAATGGTAGTCATCAGTATGTATGGTACCATTGTGCTGAGTTCTGAATGGATCTTGTGCAAGTAAATGCACAGTTGTGCTAAGTTCATGTGTGAGAGTACATACACAGTCGTGTAATTTCATGTGTGAGTACATGCACAGTTGTGCTGAGTTCATGTGTGAGTACATGCACAGTTGTGTAAGTTCATGTGTGAGTACATGCACAGTTATGCTGAGTTCATGTGTGAGTATGTGCACAGTTGTGCTGACTTCATGTGTGAGTACATGCACAGTTGTGCTGAGTTCATGTGTGAGTACGTGCACAGTTGTGCTGAGTTCATGTGTGAGTACATGCACAGTTGTGCTGACTTCATGTGTGAGTACATGCACAGTTGTGCCGAGTTCATGTGTGAGTATACGCACAGTTGTGCTAAGTTCATGTGTGAGTACGTGCACAGTTGAGCTGTCTTCATGTGTGAGTACATGCACAGTTGTGCTAAGTTCATGTGTGAGTACATGCACAGGTGTGCTGAGTTTGTGTGTGAAAACATGCATAGTTGTGCTGAGTTCATGTGTTAGTACATGCACAGTTGTGCTGAGTTCATGTGTGAGTACATGCACAGTTGTGCTGAGTTCATGTGTGAGTACATGCACAGTTGTGCTGAGTTCATTTGTGAGTATGTGCACAGTTGTGCTGAGTTCCAAATGAACCTTGTTTGAGTACATGCACAGTTGTGCTAAGCTCATGTGTGAATACGTGCACAGTTGTGCTGACTTCATGTGTGAATACATGCATAGTTATGTCAAGTTCCAAGTGAACCTTGTGTGAGTACATGCACATTTGTGCTGAGTTCCAAATGAACTTTGTGTGTGAATACACACACATTTGTGGAGACATGTGGAGACATTGTTCTCTTTGTACTATAATACTGTTGTAATGTCAGCATAGAGTGTGTGATTCGTTTTTCTGGTTTATGTACTTGTGGTTTTGGTGATGTGTTTGTGTTTTGTGAAGGAAATGCAGATCAAATCAAATCTCGCGACCTTGCACAGCACTTAATTGTAAAAGCTTGAATTTCATGTATTTGCCTTTAAGGCTGCAGTCACGTACCTCAAGAAATGTCAATTTCATTCAAGCTCTAAACTTTACATTGCTTTTGAAACTTTTGGTACTCTGAAAGAGTGCATCATCAGGAGCAGCTAATTGAAGTGCTATGAATAAACAACATCAAAATTGCTGCATTGAACTGTAGACTGAAAAGCAAATACATTGCTCAGTGAATAATAATCTAAGCTGATAAAATGTAATAAGGCATCATAAAGAATGTGGGCATGAAAACAAATTTTTGCAAAATTTTAGGATGGTATATGTTTTGGACAGCTGTTTTGTCCCCTTTTCATGGTAGGATCTTTGTAAGCGGGAAGTTGCTAAAGTGGTTTTCTTTCTGTATGCCATCGCTGCTGTGATGTTTTGTCTTCTCATATTCTAAACATTTAAAGTTGTTCCTCAGCTTCCAGGCAAAATATTACTACAGGTATATCAAGAAGTCAGGTTTTGAGATGCTATAAGGTTTATAGTGCATAAAAGGGTAACATCTATTTTGGTTCTTAACTTTACCACCGTAACACTTTAAGCAGCACTGGTGCCTGGTATGTACCAGTTTACTGAGACTAGTATTCAGAAAGTGTCCTTGTGCCACTGTCATAGAGTCAGGATTGAATCTAGGGGAGGGCTGCGATTATTGTCTGTGATGGCTGTGTGATGAAAGTGGCATTTGCTGGCCCAGCTCTTCCCCTTCTTTATATATACACTGTATATTACCTGTTTACTTAGATATTGATATGCAACTTTATATTTTTTACACAGATAGAGTAATATATATTTAGAATGTTAATGAACTTGGCCTTAATTTCTAATATATCTGTGAAAATTTTCTGTCATATTTTCAGATTGTTCCTTCACAGGTAAATGACATGTATATGTATGTATAAATATTATATTTGCTGGCACCGTGTTACTTCATTGTCCTTTTCAGGTTATATTTTATATCACTAGAGCTGTTCTGTGCAATAAAAGTTGATAGTGAAATATTGACATAAGAATACCTTATAATACGTACGATAGATTTTGTTTTCGTGTTAGGAGTTAATGTGGAGAGACTTGGCCTAGCAGCTGTATTCCATAACAATTTTGGTTTAGATCAGTAACATATTTTACAATATCTTAGTAGATGTTAAGTGATACCACCTGTGCTGAAGTGCCGTGCTTTGGAGGTAAGTTGCACACGTTTTGGACTGTTTCCCCACACGTATGTGGGGCCATATTTTTTAAGGACTATAAATAAAAATTTCCCACACTTCCAGGGGTCTCATCTGTATGTCTCAAATTTCTCTCAAAGTGGTTTCACTCCATGTGTGTCTGCCATTTTCTCAGGCTCGCCTGCTTGCGATACAAGCTGTTGTGCACGATTTGTTTTTAAAAAGTACTATACAAACACACTCAGTCTTCATTCATTCATACTTTACATTACTTATGGGCAGAAATTTCATACTTAAAGGGAATTTGCATTGCAGCATTTTATTAGTCCCACATGACAGCAGATAATGCAGACCTCTTCTTGAAGATAGTGCATGTACTTCAAAACAAAATACTGAATGACCTTTGTTGTACTCAAACTGAATTATCAACAAAGTATGTGTGAATGAAGTACAGTAGATGGATGTGGATGGTTTACATTTGCAGAAAATGTTGCAGTACATTAAGCAAGGACTTGGGAATAGGAAACTGCCTGCATGCTCAGACAGTGGAACACTGCTGCATCTAGAATGAGTAGACACATTATAACAATTACAGTACAAAGGGTTGAACTTGATTGGGTTAAGCATATAACGTGGTTATCACAGAATTTATGATACATTTTCCTTCCTAAGCAGCGTGTTGCATCGAGGCATGTCATGTAACAATGTGGAATGCGATGTGAGGTTAAACTGAGACTCCTGGTTTTGTAATTCATTAATAGTTCACTATTAATGGATAGTTGTCTGTCACTATAAATCCAGCAGAAAAAGTGTGAGACATAGAATTACTGAACCAGAACTGCAGATACTGCTATAAAGTGAACCCTTTAAAATGATTTCTCCAGTTTGGTAGAATTCTGGTCACGCCATTGGTGTATAACCTAGACCTAATGCAGGCAACATAACACATTTTCAGCCAATTAACAGATTTATTGTGTAATTGGCATGGATACGTGTTCAAAAAACACGATGTAATTTAAACTTCTGTGTATCTTGTATTCAAGCCATCTAAGGATAATTCATTGCTGTTACAACTTGCCCACACTCAAAAAAGCGAATAAATGCTTGCTTAAAACCCAGTTATATGTAAGGTACACATTCAGTTTATCATGATTCTGACTCACAACATTTTAATACATGTATATGTCTGCCCCTGCCTACGTGTAAATGAGTAGACCAGTGAGGTAATTTGTTCAAAGTGAAATTCCTCTGTTGACAGTTACTACTTTGTATTAGAGTTAATCATGGTGTTTGATTTGCATTTTATTGCTGTAAGGTACAGTTTAATGATAAGGAAACATGAAGTTTTAGAAAAGGCTCATAAATCGTGCTTTGTTACCACACAGATGTGGCTAGCAATAAAATGCGATTCAGCCCGTACAACCTGTACGGTTGCATGATGGACAGCTGCTCTGGCAGTCCTGTAAATTGGATCCTTCTCAGTTCATTTCTCTTCAATGCTTGCATATGTCAGTATGTTTGAATGTTAATGTTGTTTGTTAAATTTTTGGGAAGAACTTCACAAGTGCAGAGTCTACAAACATGAATTTGTCAGATGTAACCTCAGAGTTTTGTATGCAGACAGTTTTTTAAATGGGTTCCATTCTTGAAACTTTTATGTGAGTCGAATTTGATCCCACCTCCACCCCACCCCCCCCCGGTCACATCTCATTGGTTATGTATGTTTTTACAGTGTCGGTATACATGTTTGAAATGTTGCTATCAGTTTTTTTTCCATATTAAACACCAAAAAATAAAATAACAATAAAATTACAGTATTAATAATTAATAATATATGATACTAATTAATATTATTAATAATAATAATAATTTTTTACCTAAGTCCAAGTTTATGTAAGTTGCATATTGCATAACCTGGAAACTGTCTATAGTTTTCGTGTTTGCAGTTGTTGAATTGTAAAGGATATCTGGTGTAGAAATTGTAGGTATGTTTAGGAACCAAGCTGTAAATTTCACATCCATAATTCCAGTTGTACTTTGCATACCATTTTTAAACAGAAATCTGAGACAGAATTTCATACAACTACTGTGTTACTGATTTGTATTGTAATAATAAGAAAAATATATGACAAATTTTGCATAACTGTTACCATTCATGATTCTGGACTGTGTGTCAAGTGATATTAGCATCACTGTCACCTCAAGTATGTGTACCATATTGTACTTACTGGTCTAGAAAATTCATGTTCATAACAAATTGCATGACTGGTCAGTCATTTGAAATGTGTGTTCCCTCAAAAACACCACAGTGATCTCATAAGCCTACTTCCCCCAACCCCCAATCCAAAGAATGAAAATTTGCTTAAAGTGTGCCAGAGGATTTTTGTGAACTTATGCTGAAGTTCATTTCATGTAACATTCCACATAGTAGCTAGTTTCTAGGCATGTAGTAAGTTATTTACTAACAGCCATGACTCTTTTTTTTTTCCTCTGACAATAACTTTTCAGTTAAGTATAATTATCCTTTTATTATACAAATACAATGAATGTGTTACAGTCTATGTGGGTTAGTTGTCAGCTTAAAACTAGTAGAAAACTGCTTGTTTATACTGTGTCCAGCATCTGTCTAATAACAATGCTTGGTGTGTGTGTGTTTTTTTTATGTTCATGTAGATTGCCAAGTCATAAGCACATATCCCCCCCCCCCCTAAAAATGTATGCTTTTTTTTAATACATATTTTATACCTCAAGGAAAGTAAATAGCTGAGTAAGAGGTGAATAGTTGAAACCACACTAAACTCTACCAAAATATTATCTGTTATTGATAGATTCAGATGGTTGCACATATACATTTTAGTTAGTATGGTAAAAGGTATTTTTGTTTCCAAACTATTTGCCATAAATATTCATATTTTATAGCAGAAAGTTTTACACTTTAGAAATTATATATTTACATGAAGTTACATTTGTGGTGGCTAATGATCAGTCATTTTTTTTTATCACAGAATGTAGTACTTTGTTTCATAAATTTTATGCATGATATCTTATTCATGAATTGTAGAATATTTTTGAAGAAGACAAGGTACCTGAAAGTCTTGTCATTTTTTACATAAATGGATTTTTGCTGGCCTTTGAATTCTGCATTTTGTGTACACATTGAAAGCATTGTATAGTACTGTTTTCTTTTTCAACAGTTTGTTACTTGTGCCGCTAAGCTCTAAAAATGGATTTTTAATGTCATAAATTCTTTTCTTGCAGTGCTGTCACTTTGTGACTGCTTAAACCCTAAGTCTTCAGTGAAATACAAAATTCTGTAATGATTGCTACGTTCTGATTAAGGTGAGGAGCAGATTTCAGTTACTGTTATATGATGACCCCAAGAAGCGTCTATCAGTCCTGTATTCCAACAACGGTGATCTGTTTAAGTTACGAAAGTTAAAAAATTTTATAGTTATTAGCAGGAATGTCATTTGTTATTATAAGTAGAATTGGAGCTACTTATGCTTGCAGTGTAGAATGTTGCTCATAAGCTGCATGAGAGTAACTGCAAAATACAGTTATAATCACAGTGAAGAAGCAGCTGCCCATAATTTATACAAGTGCCCATAATTTATACAAGTTAATGACAGCAGAGAGATACAGTTTCCCATCACAGATTTGGAGTCAAAAGGTGAATGGTGTAAATGTTCAAAAAGGACATACAATTGGTATAGCAAGAATTGCCAGTGGAAATGTTGGGGCTGTGAGGATTGGAACATTATTACATATCTTCACAGGTGATGTGCCTGATCATCAACATTAGTGGATACAGCACTGGAAGAGGTTTAGTGAAAAACATACAGTCATCCTCAAGTCCTGCATTTTTGTCTGTTATTACTGACACCACTCAAGTTGACCCTTCAAACTGGCAGGAAAGTCCATCACATTAACTGTAGTGCACTGTGATGGAATTCTAAACAAGGTTCAAGTTTTCTGAGGTGTGACATCATGTCATTAAGCAAATAATCCCTGGTGTTAAGCAAGATCATGATGCCTTTGCTTTAAGAAGACTTGAATTTTCAGCAGCACTGCTGTGAGAACCTCATGTCTCACAAAGAATCACAGAGGCTGCTGTTCATCTGTACATCTTTCTGACCACCACTGGAATTTTTTTTTTTTTTAATGTGATGGTGTAATTTGTCTGTTAGACATAACCTTTCAGACTAGAGAGGTTGTTTCAGAGTGTATGACTGTGTTACTAAATTTCTACCATTACAAGTGCAGAAAATTTATCACGTACAAAAAAACAAATTTAAATAATAATTAATGACTTTTCAGAATATTTTAGCCCATCAGCCATCTTCATGTATGGAACATGTGGAATGGTAAAGAAGAATAGAAAAAATTTAGTAAGAGTGATAGGATTTCTGCTGTGATAAATGTGTAGAAAGTGATGCAGATATTTGTTGAAACTATAAATAATTAAAAATGCAATTTTTAATTATAATTTTCCAGATAATGTGCTACACAATTCATTTCACAAGAATTGTAATATAACAACTAGAAATTATAAGATTTCTTGATATGCATGTATGATGAACTGAACAAAAAATCAACATTGTTGACCCTGAACAGCAATAAATATGTCGTATTGAGCATCTGTATGTGACATTAACTTTTGATTCACATTGCAGGTGGGAGGTTCTTGCATTTCTTTAGTGTCGTAAAAAAAATTGCACATAGATTTGTAATATTAAATTTTCTTCTAGAACTGTCTTCTCAGAATCAGTGAAACTATCAGTTAAAGATCAGTACCTCAGTCACATTATTTTCAAAGTGTGGTTATACATGTCAATCTGGTGTGAAGTTAGTATTTTCATCCCCATATGTAATGATGAAACGTTACCAAATATGTAACTTCTCTGTCAATTAGCACATCATCCACCATAACTGCTGTTGTGCTGTACATTGTGCTTCACATTCTAGTCCAACAAAGTGATCTTAAACCAAGGTGTTGGTTGTATGAGACCCATGTTCAGTCCAATATTTAAAGCTTCATGTTTACTGAGTAGACCCTACATGTGAATAGTCACATGGGACATGTGATCCATACAAGTATCTTTTAAAACTACTTGCAAGGAGCAGACTTCTTTGTGAGAGGTTATAATCATTGAGCTAGTCAAATTCCCTGCATATTTTGGAACCCAAAGGTTCATCACCATGTTCACAGGAGCCTGGCACTAGTCCCTGTCCTCAGCCAGATTAATTCCAGACTAAATGCCCCATCCTATTTCCTTTAGGTCCATTGTTGCATGATCCTCACATAGGTGTACCAACCTGAACCCATTATGCATTTCTCTGCCATGCTTATGTCGTCCCCCATTATCTGATTAACCTCATACTATGTGGCACATAGTGCAAATTGTTATGCAGTTACAGCCAGACCTCCTGTTAGTTCCTCCATCTTAGTCCCTAATGCATTTATAAACAAAGGAAACCTGTAAGAAACAAATTTGTACAGGTGGTAAAAAATTAGTGTTTTGTGTTCTTTGTGCAGTATGTTCGTGTGGAATAGGTGACCTGAGTTTTTTGTTGTTTTAGCAGTAGTCAAACCCCACGACATTATGCCAAATTAGGTGATCACTGCTTCATTTCTCCTCCTTCCAAGATTATTACTGATAGGTCATCATACTGTTTGGTGCCTTGTGATTGGAGATATAGAAGGTGTCCGTAATAAACCAATAATAAAAAAAAATAGACATGTGTAGTGTAATGTTTTTCTTTGTGTTCTTGGAGGGGGAAAAACCTGGCAACTTCTTGTGAACAAAGTAACAAGCCTACCTGGTTCCATAAAAGATGGGAACTCTGTAGACCAACAGACTGTCTATTTGCCTACCAAGTACTGTGCTTTTAAAAGTTCATTACTTGAGCAAATACACAGTTATAAATGTAGAAGTGGGCCTTTTGTTTAGTGCATTGTAATGATATTATTTTAAGTATGCCATTAAGTTCCTTCATGCAGGAAAATGAAACTTGAATTGAGAATTATTACAGTCAACAGTAGCACCAGCAACATCAGTAACATTAGTCATAGTGTGAATGTGCTATTAGTAGTGGAAGATCCCATGATATTCTGAAGGCATTTACAGTTGTGGAGTGTAACGTCTTACATGTCTTTTGCAAGAAATGCTGGTATTACTGTTTGAACTCATTAAAATAATGGAATATTTATATTTATACAAAATGTATGCAATATTTTTAAGATTCTTCTGTGTTTTATCTTCAATGTAATTTCTGTGCACACCCTGTGCTCTTCAAGTCAGGTGATTAAATGTGTACTGTGCTTGATTTCAGGCTTCCTCAATTGTGTCAATGAGATCTGTGCTCCTTTGGGACAATACACAGAATTTTACATAGAATGGTACTTCCTTACTACCATTCTACACAATTTAAACTCCCAAACGAGTGCTAATCTTTATAGAAATGCAGTATTGGAAACAAACTTCAGGGAACTTTTACATATTCTGAACTTAATGTAAACTTCCTTGTACGGTAATTATGGTACTTATATGCATCAGCAAAGCCACAGTGGAGGGATTGTGGTAGTTAGGCAATGTATTATGTTTGCATTTTATAGAAAGTGTATGGAAGTTTCTCAAAATAGGTTATGTTCAATTAAAACATGGTTTTATATTCTGTTTGCATGACATCATGACTTTGTGTATCAGCTTTTGAGTTTATAAACTTTTAATATGGTTCATATATTTATAATCATTAAAAGGTGCCTTGAGAAAACAGTGCATTGTAGGATATACATAACCTTGGGTAACATTTAAAGCATTTGTCCATTTACTGTAAGTGCAATTGAAAGTGTTTTCATAATGTGTGTGTGTGTGTGTAACATGATAGTTGAAGTTTCTTTTGCATCATAAGTTGCCACCAATGAACAGTGACGCTACCTCGTTTGACGTTCATGTGACTGTGCATCATGATAAATTCTTACAATAAAACCAACCAGATGCACTAATTTCTCAAATTTATTCTTGGAATGAAATTCTACATGTTTCGGACAATTCCTCTGTCCATCATGAGGAGTTTTTCACTGTACATGCAGCAATGGTATATGTCATACAGGTTTGCTGACAGTTTGTGAGCAGGATCAGGACGGAACTGTAGTTCCATCCTGATCCTACTCACAAGCTGCCAGTAAACCTGTATGACTTATACCATTGCTGTATGTACAGTGAAAAACTCCTGATGATGCACAGAGGAACTGTCCAAAACATGTAGAGTTTCATTCCAAGAATAAATTTGAGAAATTAGTGCATCTAGCTGGTTTTATTATAAGAATGACACTACCTCATTTTGCGTACTGTACTGGAAGCAGTTTTGTATTAAAGTATGCATCTCTGTGACCAGAAAATATTTATAGTAAGTAGCATACATGATATTAAATCATTATTACTGCATGTGTTTACTGTGTCATTATATATAATTTGTATATATTAATCTTGGTCTGACACTTCAGTTTGCAGTCTGTTGTGACACTGTTATATCTAAATAATACAGAGATCATTGAGCACAACTAAACAGGGAAAGTACTTCACAGATCTAGTGAAAGAATTTTGTATGTGGAAAATGTGAGGGGAGGGGGGGGGGGGTCCAATTTTAAAAATTTAATACACACAGCTTATAGACAAGAGTGCTGGCTGCTGCAGTTTTTAACAGTATTTTATACACCTTAAGAAAATCTGAATATGTTACAAGATGAAAGACAAGTATTGTAATTTATGAACAGTGTTAAATTTGTGTCATTCATATGAGTTTTACTATATTTATAGCACTTGTCATTATGTGCCATTTCTTACATTAGTCAAACATAATATAAAATAACCATTATTAACCGGACAAGATTTTGTTTTCTTTTATTTTATATGCAAGTTTGATGGTTTTAGGTATAAAGGTTTTATATCTTCTGGTTACTGAATTTAGGTTTGACACTTGGTTAAGCTGAAAGTGGACACCCAATATTTATGTGTAAAGTATTTCAGTTTTCCTACAGCTGTGCTTCATACTAGTTTGGAAACTGTCAACAGGGCAGTTAAGTATGTATTTTCAGTGGCACTTTCTTGCATTCTCCATTATATATCAATTTGCCTCATGGACAGTTTCATTGTACGATATCTTTTACCATGCAGCACTAGTGCTGAAAGTGACAGTAATTGGCCAGGAAACAAGGAAACCGAAAATGTGTCAATGAACAACTAGTTCTGTTTTGATATTTTCTGGGTGTGATGATATACTGTGAGTGAGTCTTGATTGTCTTGCATGTGGAGAACAACTTGGTAAAGGAAATTACATTTCCAAGCAGGTTGAAAGATAACATGTGTTCACTCTTTGGCAGATAAAAACTAAGAACAGGCAAAGTTTATGACTTTATCAGTTTGGACTTTGGAAAAATCCAGGAAGTTAGATACAAAGTAGCTGAATTTACTGTAAAAACAAAAATCCACATACTTCAGGATAAATATTATTAATGCCTACCTGTTTACAAATGATGGAAATTGTAGTGTTTAGAAGCTAGATTTCTCCTTTGTCAGGAGACACTGTCACTTGTCAAGTTATGACATGTTGAGTGACATAAAATTGTGAGAGGAAAAGTTCCTCTGACTATGGTCTCCTCACTGCCATGCAAACCTCAACTTTCATTCAGCTTTTAACAGATGCAATGACAGACTGACTAACTTGCTGTCAATAATATGGACAACTTCTTTACCCCCCCCCCCCCCCCACAAAAAAAAAAACATATTTTTGTTT
>Ga0123353_10014823_pt1 | contig 11271 bp, 11 predicted proteins | sample TergutLab28metaG_3_FD_92763 | JGI IMG/M metagenome (GOLD analysis project Ga0123353, IMG submission 92763) | Labiotermes labralis P3 segment gut microbial communities from Petit-Saut dam, French Guiana - Lab288 P3 | ecosystem: Host-associated > Arthropoda: Insects > Digestive system > Gut ... | reverse complement strand
CAGCGGCGCAAGCACGAATCACTATAACAGCACGTTCAGTTATTCCTGCACCGCGCCGTTGCCGAGCGGGAGCTATGACGGCGGAGGGAATAAAGAAGATGACCCGCTTTTCGTGGACGCGGCGAACGGCAATTACCGCCTGAAGCCAAACTCGCCGTGCATTGACCAAGGGAATCAGGCGTACGTTACAGGGGACTTCGACCTTGACGGCAACCCGCGCATTTGGAACGGCAAGGTGGGCATGGGGGCGTTTGAGTGGACGCCCACGCCCATCCCCATGGTGTATGCCCTGAACTTCGGTGCGTGGCTGAACCACCATGGGCTGGGCCACTCGCCAGAAAACTGGGGGAAGTGGCTGACCTTCCCCGACCCCTTGAGCCCGCACACGAGGCCCACGGCGACCATCGAGATGAAGCAGGGCGTGCCGTTTGTGAGCTGGACGCCTGACCTCCGCCCCTTTTCCTTGCGCACCTACACCGTGGAGATGACCGAGAACTTGCGCGGGCCGTGGGTGCTTGCGCCGAACGACTTGTCCACGCTCCCCCCTGCCCCCGCGCGGTTTTTCAAGGTGAAGGTTCATTTGCCCTGAGGCGCACGGTTTTTCCCGGGATGCGGCGTGCGGCGGTCAACCGCCGCACGCCGTATGTCTGCCGCATTCTTCTCACTGGACAACCCGCGCCGGAAACGGTATAGTGTGTCCCTTTTTGAAAGGAATGCCATGAATAAGAAAACACTCCGTGATGTGTGTCTGCAAGGGAAGCGCGTGGTGATGCGCGTGGATTTCAATGTGCCGATTAAGGATGGCGTCATCACCGACGACACCCGTATCCAAGGTGCGCTCCCGTCCATCAGCCATGTGCTGGCGCAGGGCGGCAGCCTCGTGCTGATGAGCCACCTGGGCCGCCCCAAGGGCAAGGGCTACGAGGCAGACTTCTCGCTGAGGCCCGTGGCCGAGTACCTCGCCCAGGTGCTGGGCAAGCCCGTTACGTTCGCGGCCGACTGCGCGAATGCCGACGCCGAGGTGAAGGCGCTCCAGCCGGGCGGCATCGTCATGCTGGAGAACACCCGCTTCTATAAAGAGGAAGAGGGCAAGGCCAAGAAGACCGACGAGATGACCGACGACGCGTACAAGGCCAAGAAGGCCGAGCTGAAAGAGAAGCAGCAAGCGCTCGCGCAGAAACTCGCCTCCTACGGCGACGTCTATTGCAACGACGCGTTCGGCTCCGCGCACCGCGCCCACGCCTCCACCGCCGTCATCTGCCAATTCATGCAGGAGAACGTCGCGGGCTTCCTGATGGAGAAGGAAATCGAGTATCTGGGCAACGCGGTCGAGAACCCCACGCGCCCGTTCGTCGCCATCCTCGGCGGCGCGAAAGTCTCCGACAAGCTCGCCGTGGTCAAGAACCTGCTCGACAAGGTTGACTCCCTGATCATCGGCGGCGGCATGGCCTACACCTTCCTCAAGGCGCAGGGCCACGACGTGGGCAACTCCCTCTGCGAGCTCGACCAGCTCGACTACGCCAACGAGATGATTGCGAAAGCGAAAGCCAACGGCAAGCAGCTCCTGCTCCCCGTGGACAACGTCGCGGCCGACAAGTTTGATGCGGAGGCCAACACGCAGACCGTCGGCAACGACATCCCCGCCGGATGGATGGCCCTCGACATCGGGCCCGCCACGACCGCCCGGTATGCCGACACGATCAAGCAGGCCAAGACCGTCGTCTGGAACGGCCCGATGGGATGCTTCGAGATGGCGAAGTTCGCGGCCGGCACCACAGGCGTTTGCCAAGCCGTCGCCGACAGCGGCTCCGTCTCCATCATCGGCGGCGGCGACAGCGTCAGCGCGGTCAACAAGAGCGGCCTCGCGCCCAAGATGACGCACATCTCCACCGGCGGCGGGGCCTCCCTCGAATTCCTCGAAGGCAAGGAGCTCCCCGGCGTCGCCGCACTCAGCGAGAAATAGTGATTAGTTAATAGTTAATAGTGGGTAGTGGGTAGAGAGGGCTAACCACTATCCACTAACTACTATCCACTAAAAATTGGGTAGGGACGGATCTCCGAGCCGTCCGCAACACGGCAACGGTAACGGCGGTTTCGGAGAAACCGCCCTACCCAACAGTCGCCCTTTCAGGGCTTGTTTGGATATTCTGGGTAGGGACGGATCTCCGAGCCGTCCGCAACACAGCAACGGTAACGGCGGTTTCGGAGAAACCGCCCTACCCAGAATGGCCACTATCAAGGTAGCGCACGGCGTCCCCGCCGTGCCCGAAAAAGCACGGCGGGGACGCCGTGCGCTACCACTACCCACGAACCACTTTCCCCTTCTCAATCACGACTCCCTCGGCGCGCAGGAGCTCGATTTTGCGGGCGATGTGCGGGCCGTCCCTGTGGCCGTTGAAACCGCCGATGGTGCCGTCGGAGGCCACGACGCGGTGGCAAGGGACTTCCGGCGCGAACGGGTTGTTCCGCAATGCGCCCCCGACCGCCTGTGCCGACGCGCAACCGATCCGCCGCGCTAACGCACCGTATGTCGTAACATTCCCCTCGGGGACATCGAGGAGCGCCTCATAGACGTTGCGGCGGAAATCGGAAAGGCCTGCGGCGTGCCGGACGCGCTCGCGGATGGATGCTCGGTTGTTGCTCATGGCCATTAATCCCGCGGTTCAAACTGCTCAGGCAGTGCGGCATGAAAGGCGGCGGCGAGGGCGTCGGCGTAGGGGCCGGTGTAGGTGTTGCCCAGGAAGCGGGGGTAGGCCTCGGCAGCGAGGCGCTCCCAGGCGGCTTCCTCGGCGCCGGGCATGATGGGGTAGAAGCTGGCGCCGTTTGCGCGCGCGGCGTGCTGGTCGCCGACGGCATCGCCAATCATGAGGATCCGCGCGGGGTCGTAGCGGCCAGCCGATGCGGCGCGTATCTGCGCGGCCTTGGTGCCGAATTCCATCCCGGCGATCGCGCCGACATAGCGCCGGATGCCGTGGTGCGTCCATTCCTGGTTGAGCGTGTCAACCGGGGTCTGGGAGATGACGACCGTGTCGCTGGTTGCGGCCATCTGTTCAAGCGCCCGGCGGGCGGCCGCGAACGGCGGGATGGGCCTCATGCGGGCGGCGATGTCCGCGTTGACGGCGACGCTCCAATCATAGACGCGCTGGAGTTCCGCGTCTGGGGTTTGCGCGAGGAACTGTTTGAGCGTGGGGTTGCCGAGCGGGACGCCGGAGTCGAGGTAGGCTTGGAGCGCGCGGAGGTCGGGGAACGTGAGGTCGCCGTCTTTCACGCCGGGATGTGCCCGCAGAAGGTCGAAGGTCTGGATGAGCGCGGCGAAGCGGTTCGTGCCGCGTCCCTTGGAGTTGAGGTTCACGAACTCGGCGCAGGCGCGGAGCTGCGGCTCGATGGCTTCCAGCCCCCAGAACGTGATGATGAGCGGGTGGAAGTGGAGGCATTGCTTGACGCGCATCGAGTCGAAGACGCACCCGTCGGAGTCAATGCCGACGAGCGAGTCGTGGTGTTGGGGCAGGTTGAGCATGGCGTTTCCCGTTTGGCGTGGCGAGGCGGTCGCGTTCATTCGGCATCGAGCCGGAGGTCTTCGGCGGCAGGGCCGTTCGCGAGGTTCTCGATTTTCTTCTCGACCTCGTTGAGCTTGCCTGTGCAGCATTTCAAGAGTTTCTGGCCTTCCTCGAAGGCGGCGATCATCTTGTCGAGGGGCATCTCGCCGGATTCCATTGCGGCGACGATGGCTTCCAGCCGCGTGAGCGCGGCCTCAAACCCCAGGGGGGTGTCTTCTTGTTTTGTCATAGTGTGTGGAGTAAGGAGTCGTCAATGACTTGGTTGATGCGTACGTCGCCGAGGCGCACCGGTAATGCGAAGCGCGGCTGGCCGTCGGCGGTTTTCTTGTCGAGCCGCATGGCCTCGCGCAGGTCTGCGATGGACACGCCGTGCGGGAATGCGGTCGGCAGGCCGGCGCTTGCGAAACAGGCGGCGAGCGTGTCGGCCAGCCCGGGTTCCGCGAGGCCTGCGGCCTCGGCGAGGCGGGCCTCGGCGACCGTTCCGATGGCGACGGCGTGGCCGTGGGGCATCTCGAACTGCGTCAGCTTTTCCAATGCGTGGCCAACGGTATGGCCGAGGTTGAGCGCGGCGCGGATGTTCTGCTCGTAAGGGTCTTGCGTGATGATCCGGATTTTGACGGCCATCGCCCGGGCGACGAAACACGCGAGGCGTTGCGGTTCATCGGGCAGGGGCAGGAGGTCGAGTAGGCCGGGGTCGCCGATGATGGCGTGCTTGATGACCTCCGCAAGCCCGCAGCGGCGTTCAGCTGCCGGCAGGGTGGCCAGCACGGAGGTGTCTGCGACGACAAGCGACGGCGGGTGGAATGCGCCGATGAGGTTTTTCCCTTCGGGCAGGTCCGCGCCTGTCTTGCCGCCGATGCCGGCGTCAACCATGGCGAGGAGCGTGGTGGGGATGTTGACCCAGCGGATGCCGCGCATCCAGGTGGCGGCGGCAAAGCCTGTGAGGTCGCCGACGACGCCGCCGCCGAGCGCGATGAGCGCGTGCTTGCGCTCGATGCCCGCGTTGGCGAGCGCGGACCAGATGGCGCGGATGGTGCCGATGTTTTTTGCGGCCTCGCCGGCCGGGAGGGCGAGGCATTCGGCACGGATGCCCGTTGCGCTCAATGCGGCCGCGACGCGTGGGCCGTAGCGGGGGATGGTGTTGGCGTCGCCGATGATGAGCGTTTGGCTGCCGATGCCGATGTCTGCGACGAGCGCGCCGATGTGCGGCAAGAGGTTGGCCCCGACCCGCACCTCGTAAGGCGTGCCCATGCCGGAGACGTGGTACAGCCCGATGGCGGCCTGCAGATGGTCAACCGTGGTTTCGGGCGGTGCGTCGCTGACGGCGGCGCGTGTGGTGAACGAGGCGTAATGCCCGGCGCGTTCGGCGAGGAGTTGCGAGATGGGGCGGCCTGTGGCGAGCAGGGGCCGCGAATGCAGCTTGCGCGCGCAACGCTGTTCGAGCGTGGGCAGGTCTGCGTCGAGGAAAACGACTTGCCCTGCGGACTCGGCGAGCGCGCGGCTGTCTGTGTTGAGCAGGGCGCCGCCGCCCAGGCTGATGACGCAGGGGGTGGCTGTGGCGGCGGCCTCGCGGAGTGCGTGCTGCTCGCGCGCGCGGAAGCCGGCCTCGCCCTCGGCTGCGAAAATGTCGGGGATGGTCTTGCGGACGGAGGCCTCGATGGTTTGGTCGAGGTCAAGGAACGCACGGCCGAGGCGTGTCGCAAGGATACGCCCGAGCGTTGATTTCCCGCTGCCGGGAGGGCCGTAAAGGAAAATGTGCATAACTGAAAAAACCTGGGTTGAACGAGAGATAGGGTAGCACAAGCGCCGGTGCGTTTCTAGTGTTTAGTTTCCTGTTTGTGCGTTACGCGGGTTTAGCGTTGGGCGAGCATCATGGCGGCCATGAAGCAGTCGGGGAAGGCGGGCTCGGCGGCGAGTTCGACGTGGCGGGTTTGGGCTTGGAGGGCTTGCGCGCGCTGCTGTTCGTTGCGTGAGAGGAGGGCGAGCTTGGCGCCGGTGAGGGAGGCGTTGCCGATGAAGCGGATGCGGTCAAGGGGGAGGTGCGGCAGGAGGCCGATGCGCATGGCGTTCCCGGGGCGGATGTAGTTGCCGAAGCCGCCGGCCAAGCGGATGGAGTCGAGGTCGGCTGGGGTGAGGCTGGCTTTTTGGAGGAGGGTGTCAATCCCGGCGCGGATCGCGCCGGAGGCGAGCTGCAGCTCGCGGATGTCCTGCTGGGTGAGGGAGACGAGCGGGGTGTCGTCGCGGTCCAGGGCGAGGCAGAAGCTCGTGCCGTGCGCGGTCTCGGTCAGCCGGTGGGCAAGCGGTTCGCTGAGCCCCTTGGGCGGCGTGGCGGGGGCGGCCAGCAGGCCGGTTTCGTCGAGGAGGCCGATTTGGAGCAGCAGGGCGGCGGCGTCAATGAGCGCGGAGCCGCACAGCCCTTTGGGGAGCAGGCCGCCGATGACGTGATGGCGGAGGGTTCCGTTCTGGACCCATAGCTGGTCTATCGCGCCAGCGGTGGCCCTCATGCCTTGGCGTATCCGCGCGCCTTCGAAGGCGGGGCCGGCGGCGGTGGAGGCGGCGAGGATCTGGCGGTTGTGCAGCAGGGCGATTTCGCCGTTGGTGCCGATGTCAACGAGCAGGGTCGGTTTGTCGAGGGTGTCGAGGTGCGAGGCGAGGAGGCCGGCCACGGTGTCGCCGCCGACGAAGCCGCCGATCTGCGGGAACACGGTGAGTTCGGCGTCGGGGCGTGCGGCGAGGCCCAACTGCGTTGCGGGGAGGGTTTGCGCGTCTGTGAAGGCTGGGGCGAAGGGTTTCTCGCCGAGCGGTGAGGGGTCCATGCCGAGCAGGACCTGCTGCATGGTGGTGTTGCCGGCGAGGGTGATGCGGTGGATGTCGGAGGTGCGCCTGTTGCTGTTGGCGCACAGGGCATGGAGGATGCTGTTGAGCGTGTCAATGGCGAGGGACTGGAGGCGCGGGAGGGCCTGGGGGTTGTCGCGGACGGCGGCGATGCGGCTGATGACGTCATCGCCCACCTGTAGCTGGCGGTTCATGTCGGCGCTGACGGCGAGGGTCTTTCCGGTGCGGAGCTCGACGAGGGCCCCGGCGACGGTGGTTGTGCCGAGGTCGAATGCGACGCCGAGGCAGCCGTCGGGATGGTGGTCGCAGAGGATTTCAACGGGGTCGCCGTCAATGAGGATGGAGAGGAGGCGTGCGGTGGCGGGGTCGGGCATTTCGACGGTGAGCGGTTCGGTTACCGGCGTTACGCAGGCCAAGCGCCAGCCGCGGGCCAGCTCGTCGGCGGTCAGGCGGTGCACGGAGTGGGCGGCCTCTGTGTGTCCGGCAAGGATGCGCACGCGGCACTTGGCGCAGGTGCCGGCGCCGTTGCAGGGGGTGTCGAGGAGGAGCCCCAGTTTCCGCGCGGCCTGCCAGAGGGTCGTGCCGGGAGCGACGTGGACGGATTGGCGTGCCGGGAAAAAAGTGACGGGATGCTTCATTGCGTTCTCCCCGCAATGTGAAGGGCGGGTCAAGCGACCCGCCCTTTGGGGTGGCTATTATTAGTCTGACTTGTCCACCGTGCTGCGGTGCTTGCTGCGGCACTCCGTGCAATAGAAGAAGGCCTTGTCCCAGGTGGTCTCTTCCTCGCGGCCGCAGGTGTCGCAGGCGCGGACCTGCTTGCGGTGCTCCGAGCGGCAGTTGGTGCAGAAAAACTCGGGGCCCGCCCAGGTGGTAACTTCCTCGCCGCCGCAGCTCTTGCAGATGCGGCGTTGCTCTTCGCGCACGAGGCGGATCTGCTGGAAGTGCTCGTCCAAGAAAATGGGCGGCATATCCTGAATGCCCGGCGTTGTCATGAGCATGGCGCTGCTCAGCAGCTTCCCGTCAACATTGTTCATGGAGACAATCTGGACGCGCTTGCCCATCAGGCGGACGTGGCGCAGGAGCGGGAGGTAGTCGGCGTCGCCGCCCACGAGGGTCGCGATGTCGTACGCGCCGGGCACGGCGGCATAGTAGAGCATGGACGCCGCCAGCGCGACGTTCACCCACTTGTCGTCCGGGCGGGCGTTGGGCTCGCGGCGGAAATCAATCTCCAGGATCTCCGTATCGTAAGCGCACTGCAACGAGAGGAAGTCGTAGAACGACTTCTGTTTCGTGGGGTTGTAGCCCGCCTTGTTGACGGGGATCGTCCCGAAGTAGTTGGTGCGGACGACATCCACTTCCGAGTCCAGCACATTGGCGATTTGATGTGCAATGATATCCGGGATGCGTTTATAGTCAATCTCGAACCCGCTTTCCTCGCCGAGCAACTCAAAGAGCGCCTGACGGCTATGGTAGAGCCAGCTACCGTCAATGAAGATCATCGTTTTAACAGACATCGTATGACTACCTTATCCTTTCTCCTCTTGGTTATTTCAGTTTCCTCAGGCATAGATAATGCCTTCATGCCCCTTTGAAGAGATATCAATATGCCAAAAACGACGGGGCCTGTCCATCAATTTTTCAAAAAAGTTTTTCCCGTCGGCGCCGGACGCGGTCATCTCTTCAAATACGGGATAATAAACTCCCACACCTTAAACAGATATTTCGGCAGCATCATGGGCAGGCAGCACAGGTATCCGTTCTCGCGGCTCGCGCGGACGTTCTCCTTGTTCAGCAGCCAATTGCTTTTCCAGCCCCGCGTGCTTTTCCCGCCCATGCGCATCTTCACGGAACAGATGCCCAGGTATCGCGTCCGCACGCGGTTCTTACACAGGAAGCGAACGAGCAGCTCGTAATCCGCGGCGATCTGATACCCCAGCGTGTACGCGCCCAGCTTCTCAAAGCAGGTGCGCCGGATATAGATTCCCGGGTGCGGGGGCATAAACCCCCACCGGAACATCCAGGGCCGCCAATAGCGTGCCCAATAATAGCGTACGGTTTGTCCCGCGTGATTAACAAACCGCACATCGGAATAGACGGCGTCCACGTCATCGGAAAAGGCCTGCGCGATGCGTTGAATCACATCGTCATCCTGCAGGGCGTCGTCGGCGTTGAGGATGCCGATGACATCGCCGGTCGCCATCCGGATCCCTTTGTTGAGGGCATCGTACATCCCCTTGTCAGGCTCCGACACCCATTTGACGTCCCGCCCGTGCGCCCCCCTCGCAAACGCAAGGATCCTGTCAACGGTCTCGTCTGTGCTGCCGCCGTCCACAAGGATATATTCGAGATCCGCCCATGACTGCCGTGCAACGGATTCCATTGCGATGCCGATCGTTTCCGCCGCATGATAGCAAGCCGTGATGATGCTAACCCGCATAAACTCCGATCGTGCGCTGGAAGCAGAAGGCGTCATGCCCGCCAGCCAGCAGCCGCCGTGCGGTTGCTGACAGCGTGGTGTCCATGAAGCGTTTGAGAAAAAGGTACATAGCGGTAAAGGGATAGAGTAAACAAAAATGCGGCCGGACGCAATAGCGGGGTTGTTGTTTGTGCGGAATGTGATACACTGTTAGGGTTTTTTATCGCAGAGGGCATGGAAGCATGAAGAGAGCGTTGATCACGGGTATCACAGGGCAGGATGGGTCGTACCTGACGGAGTTGCTGTTGGACAAGGGCTATGAGGTGCATGGGATCGTGCGGCGGGCGAGCTCGTTTAACACGGACCGCATTGACCATCTGTATCAGGATCGGCATGAGACGGATGTCCGGCTGTTCCTGCATTACGGGGACTTGACGGATTCGAGTAACCTCAACCGCATGATTGAGAAGATACGCCCGGCGGAGATTTACAACCTCGGGGCGCAGTCGCATGTGCAGGTGTCGTTTGAGGTGCCGGAATATACGGCGGAGGTGGATGCGATGGGGACGTTGCGTTTGCTGGACGCCATCCGCGAGACGCAGATTGACACGCGCTTTTATCAGGCCTCGACCTCGGAACTGTACGGCAAGGTGATGGAAGTGCCGCAGTCGGAGACGACGCCGTTCTATCCGCGCTCGCCGTATGCCGTGGCCAAGCTGTACGGTTTTTGGATCACGAAGAATTATCGTGAGGCCTACGGGCTTCACGCGAGCAACGGCATCCTGTTCAACCACGAGTCGCCGCGCCGTGGCGAGACGTTCGTAACGCGCAAAATCACGATGGCGGTCGCGCGTATCCACCGTGGTTTGCAGGATGCGATGTACATGGGGAACATTGACGCGCGGCGCGACTGGGGATATGCGCCGGACTATGTGCGGATGATGTGGCTGATGCTCCAGCAGGAACAGGCGGATGATTATGTGGCGGCCACGGGCGAGATGCACACGGTGCGGGAGTTCATCGAGAAGTCGTTTGCGCACGTCGGGCGCACCATCGCATGGCAAGGCGAGGGTGTGAACGAGGAGGGCATTGACACCACAACGGGTAAGGCCGTCGTGAAAATCTCCCCGCGCTATTTCCGTCCTGCCGAGGTCGAGCAACTTTTGGGCAATCCCGAAAAGGCGCAACGTCAGTTGGGCTGGAAACCCGAAGTGAAGTTTGAGCAGCTTGTCGGGCTGATGACGGACGGCGATTTGCGCTTGCTTGATAACCCGAAATACGAAAAAGGATTTTAGCCGATGAAACGCTACAACCGTATCTATGTGGCCGGGCATGACGGGATGGTGGGAACCGCCATCTGCCGTGAGTTGAAGCGTCGCGGATATGATGACCCCATCACCGCGCATTACACCGAGGTCAACCTTATTGACCAAGCGGCCACACGCGCGTTCATCCATCGCGAGAAACCCGACTGCATCATCTTTGCGGCGGCACGTGTGGGCGGTATTGAGGCGAACCGCTCGCTCATCGGCACGTTCCTTTACGAAAACGTGATGATGGCCTCGAACGTCATTCATTCCGCGCACGAGATCGGTGTTCCGCGCCTGTTATTCTTGGGTAGCACCTGCATCTATCCGCGCCTTGCGCCTCAGCCGATACCCGAAGACTCGCTTCTGACCAGCGCATTGGAGCCGACAAACGAAGGCTACGCGTTGGCGAAAATCGCAGGACTGAAAATGTGCGAGTATTACCGCCGTCAGTTCGGGCATCTCTACCATTCCGCGATGCCGACCAACCTGTACGGTCCCGGCGACAACTATCATCCGTCGCACTCGCACGTCATGCCCGCGCTCATCCGCCGTTTCGAGGAGGCGCGTCTTGCGGGCGCAGAGACTGTAACACTCTGGGGCACGGGTACGCCATTGCGCGAGTTCCTGCATGTGGAGGATTTGGCGAACGGTCTGCTCTTCCTGTTGGAGCATGACGACCCGCCGGACTGGGTCAACGTCGGGTCGGGTCAGGAGGTTACTATCCGCCAGTTGGCGGAGCTTGTGAAAGAGGCCACGGGCTTCCAAGGCGAACTCGTGTTCGATACAAATATGCCCGACGGCACACCCCGCAAATTCTGCGACACCACACGCATCCGTAGCCTGGGTTGGCAACCGTCCATCACGCTGGCGGACGGCATCCGCCGCACCGTCGGCGAGTATCGCACGGCACTGGCGGACGGCACATTGAGGGGGTAAATCCGTGAATATCAAACGTTCAAGTCGAACACGTTACTGGATATGCGTCCTCTGGGTTGCAATGTGTGGTATTGTTCATGGCGAGCCATCAAAAGAGGATGCCTACTACGAGGAGCAGAAACTCGCCTTCGCAAATACAATCGCCCTTGCAGACAAGATTGTTATCAGAGATGGCGGTTTTGATTGTTGTTCCTCGATTGATAAACACAAAGTCTTG
>Ga0123353_10014822_pt1 | contig 11271 bp, 5 predicted proteins | sample TergutLab28metaG_3_FD_92763 | JGI IMG/M metagenome (GOLD analysis project Ga0123353, IMG submission 92763) | Labiotermes labralis P3 segment gut microbial communities from Petit-Saut dam, French Guiana - Lab288 P3 | ecosystem: Host-associated > Arthropoda: Insects > Digestive system > Gut ... | reverse complement strand
TTTATTTTAGCTCTCCTATGTCAAGAATTTGAAAAAAGTTTTTTTCGAAAAGTTGGCAATAATAATATAGAGGTGATTTTTATGGCAAAAGCAGGAATGAGGCGGCCCGATAGCGAGCAGCCAAATGCACAGACGCGAAACATGCAGAAAAAATCGGATGCAGGCAAGCAGCCGCCGGCAAGGCAGAAATCAACGCCGAGCGGCAAGGCGGAAGTTAGGAAGGATAAGTAATTTATCTTATAGCCATTGAGTGGTAGACACCCGCCGCTATAGCTGTGATTTTTCTGCCGGACAATACGGTTATTTGGGTGGGGATGCGGCCATTGGTTGTGGGCCCGCCAAGCTGTCCATAATCGTTTAATCCCCACGCCCACACATCGCCATTGCTATCGATTGCCATTGAATGCGATCCGCCTGCCGCTATAGCAGTTATTCCCTTGTCGGATAGCGCGGTTATTTGGATCGGAGTGTTTCGTTGAGTATAAGTCCCGTCGCCCAATTGGCCAATATTATTCCTGCCCCACGCCCATACATCACCAGCACTATCAATTGCCATTGAATGCGATCCGCCTGCCGCTATAGCAGTTATTCCCTTGTCGGATAGCGCGGTTATTTGGATCGGAGTGTGGCTGTAGTATCCTGTAGTTCCATCGCCCAGTTGTCCATAATCCTTTGATCCCCACGCCCACACATCGCCGTCGGCATCGATTGCCATTGAGTGATTTTCACCTGTTGCTATAGCTATGATCCCCTTTCCGAATAGCGCGTTTATTTTGACCGGAGTGTTTCGTTGAGTATAAGTCCCGTCGCCCAATTGGCCAAGGTGATTCCTGCCCCACGCCCATACATCACCGGCACTATCAATTGCCATTGATTGGGAGCCGCCTGCTGCTATGGCTATAATTCCCTTTCCGGATAATGCAGTAATTTGAATTGGAATGCAGCTATTGATTTCAGTCCCGTCGCCCAATTGACCATGAAAATTTCTACCCCATGCCCACACTTCGCCATCACTGTCGATTGCCAATGAGTGATTAAGACTTGCTGCTATAGCTGTGATTACCTTGCCGGATAGCGCGGTTATTTCGACCGGAATGTCTCGTTGAGTATAAGTCCCGTCACCCAGCTGTCCATAATTGTTTAATCCCCATGCCCACACTTCGCCATCACTGTCGATTGCCAATGAGTGATTAAGACTTGCTGCTATAGCTGTGATTCCCTTGTCGGATAGCGCGGTTATTTGGATTGGTATGCCCCTATTGCTGGTGGTGCCATCGCCCAATTGATTGTAACTATTACGCCCCCATGCCCATATATTCGTTGATGGATCGATTGTTGGAGTCGGTGTTGCCGTGGGTGTAGCAGTCGGTGTAAGGGTCGGGGTTGCCGTAGGCGATAGTGTTGGAGTTAATGTAGCAGTCGGTGTAAGGGTTGGTGTTGCAGTCAGCGCTGGTGTTTTGGTGGGGGCAAGCGGATCTACTCCTACACAAAAACCGGGCGAGATGTGAAAAAAGGTTTCAGGAAAGGCAGTGACATGGTCTCCATTTGAATAAACAGCACTAAAACTCGTTGTGTTATTTCTGTTTGGTGAGCGAAGCCACCAAGCTCTAGCCAAAAAAGGTCCTATATATTTTATTCTAGCTTCAGCAGTGTTGTTAGTTGCCCAATATGCATATTGCATTCCCTCACCTGGGCGAGCGGTTACACTGTTTCCTGTTACTTCTATTGCCGAAAGCAACCAAAGCTTATCGGATGAAGATACGACTGTCGTTCCTGTTTGACTTCCGCCGTTGGCTGTAAGCTTATTAACACTGATTATAACATCCCGCAGGTCTTGCTCTACTTGACCGAGAATTGTGGTGTTAAGCGTTGTTCGAAACGGAGCAGCATTCCAACCGCCGGTATTATTACGCACAGAATTTATCTGATAGCTTTGACTTAAGACCTCTACATTTTGAAATGTTATACCGGCTTTGCCTGTGCCATTTGATTTTTCATCATGATTAAACCCGATTATTTGCGCATGGACAACTTGATCTTCTACCAAATATGATTTGGTGTCTCCAATTTTCCATCCGTATTCTTCATATATTTTGCCTTCTGTCATATTCTCTGCCGCAATCACATCTGCTGCCGCCGCTATCTCTGCCCAGGTGCTATCCTCGAGAGAGGTTGTCCCCGGTGGCAAAGTTGGCTTTGATGTAGGAATCGCAGTTGCCGTTGGCAGCGGTGCCTGCACTCCAACGCAAAATGCAAAGGATACACCCCGCGAGACGTTTGCAAGATCCTGGTTCAAATAGCCGCTATTTCCAACACTGGCAAAGTCGTTGGAGCTTGATGACCGAGGTGAACGGAGCCACCAATGGGAAATTGTTCCTGCGAGCCTCTTGATTATATCTCCCGCGGTGTTATTTTCGATATAGTAAGCGTATATACTACCCTCGCCGGCAAAGCCGCCGGCAAGACTGCCGGTGATTTCAATTTGTGACATAAGGAAGAGTTTATCGCTTGTAGCACCAATCATCGATGAATTATTTCCTCTCGTTGTTAATTTATCTACATATAAAATAGCATTTTGCAAATCAGGCGAGAGCTTTTCAAACATTTGCGGCATAATTTCATTTCGCATATATGATGATTCCCAGCCGCCTATATTTGTGGCGCTTTCATTCATTTTATACAAATCAGATGAGGAGGATGTGCCATACACTTCTACTAACTCGAATGTGAGGCCCGCTTTGCCTCCGCCGGTTTTATTGTCATGGTTAATACCGATTAGGCGGACTGTGTAGCTGTTTCCATCCATTGTAATTGATTTAGTATTTCCGATAGCCCAGCCGCACCTATCAAAAACCTCGCTCGCTGTCATACCTGCTGCTGCAATTAAATCTGCCGCTTCAGTTATCTCCTGCCATGTGCTGGTTTCTAATGATTGCAAACCGGGTGGAAGTGTTGGTTTGGGCGAAGGAGGTATTGACGGCAGTGCTGTTGGAGCTAATGTTGCAGGTGCTTGCGTTGGAATTACCGTTGGAATCGAGGTTGGAATCGAGGTTGGAATTGCCGTTGGAATTGCCGTTGGAATTGCCGTTGGAATTGCCGTTGGAATTGCCGTTGGAATTGCCGTTGGCAACATGGTTGGTGCTACTGTCGCTATGCCGACACAAAAGGCGAATGAAACACCAAGCGAGTTGCTGGCATCTGCGAAGGTATTGCCAAGAGCGCCGGTATTGCCGATGTAGCGATATTCGCTATTGCTTGTCGACAGCGGAGATCGCAGCCACCAAAGAGATATGGCTCCTGCCCGCTGTTTTATTCTATCCTCCGGCATATTATTCGCAGTGTAGTAGGCATATCTACTACCCTCCCCGGCGAATACTCCGCTACTTTCACCAGTTATTTCAATTTGTGACAAAAGGAACAATTTATCACTTGTGGCCTTTATTATTGCTGAGATATTTCCTTCCGAAGTTAATTTATCTACACTTAAAATGACATTTTGTAAATCAGGCGAAAGCTTTCCAAACATATCGTTCATAACAATTGTACGCATATTACTTTCGCCCCAGCCGCCCGTGTTAGTGCCGGTTAAATTCATAGAACGCAAGTTGGATGCCGAGGATGTTCCATAGACTTGGACTAGCTCAAATGTGAGGCCTGCTTTGTCTCCACTTGTTTTATTATCGTGGTTTATTCCTATTAAGCGCACTGTGTAGTTATTTCCATCCATGATAATTGATTTTGTATCTCCTATGCGCCAGCCAAATTGTGTCAGAATTTGCGCCTCGTTTAGGCCACCTGTTGCTATCACATCCGCTGCTGCTGCTATTTCTGCCCAAGTGCTTTCTTGCAGTGATTTTTGCGAGGGAATTAATGTCGGTATAGTTGTTGGCGCCGCTGTTGCACCGGGGGCAAGAGTTGGCACCGATGTTGGCGATGCCGAAGGCAGAGCTGTTGGGGATGGAGGCGTGGTAGGAGCAGGGGTTGCACTAGGCGCAGCTGTTGGGGATGGAGGCGTGGTAGGAGCAGGGGTTGCACTAGGCGCAGCTGTTGGGGATGGTACCGCTGATGCTAGCGGAGTGGCGCTTGCCACTGCCGGCGCAGATGTCGGCGTTGCTACTCCCGGCACCAATGTTGTAGACGAGGTTGGAGGGGTGGTTGGTGATGCCAGGGGCATAAGCGTTGGTGCAGCGGTAGCCGTGGGGATTGCAGAAGGAGATGGGCTTGTCAATTTTGTATCATATTTATCTTTCAATCGTTTAATTATCGCTACTGTTTCAGCGCGATTAATAGACATTGTAGGGCGAAACTCTCCGTCTTCATAGCCATTTATGATTTTGTTTTTTGCTAATACTTCGACTGATTCTTTGGCATATGGTGCTACTTTATGCATATCATTTAGCATTAAGTTGCCGCCGGAATCGAATATGCCGCCAAGCCCATTATAGAGGCGGACGATCATTGTGGCAGCATCTTGGCGGGTTATGGATTCCATTGGCCTAAATGTGCCATCTTCAAAGCCCTTGGCAATTTCTGCTTTTGCCACTGCTGCAATATCAGAATAAAACCAATTGCTTTCATTAACATCGGGAAACGACTTTTTTTGCCCCGGCATTTGCGATATTTCAGGGAAAACTCTATTCAAAATGGCAGAGAATTCCGCACGGGAGACAGGCGCACCTGGGTCAAACCATGTGCTATCGCGTCCGTTTATGTATTTCTTTGCTACGAATTCATCAATCATGGATTTTGCCCAATGACCGCTCGGCACATCATTGAATGCGTTCGTTGGTATTAGTGAAAATAGCATCACTAAGCAAATTGCGATTGATATGCCTTTTTTTGACTTTTTGAACATAGCTTTCTCCTTTTTTGTTGCTATAATTTGGTAACTATTTACCAAATTTCTAATATGGTTATTATTATAATAACTGATAATTTTGAAATTTGTAGATTGTTGCTGAAATTTAATGAAATTGTTAGAATACTTTAAAGATTTTGTAATAATTCTTTTAGGATGTTTTAAAAACATTTGTTTTTTCATATTTTATGTGTAACAGATTTGTAACATTTCTTGTAAAATTGTTACAATGTATGCAAATTTCCTTTAAGATAAAAAAACACCGCAGAAAATCTGCGGTGTTTATTTTGCAAACTGACTTATTTACTACATAATATCGCTGACCACGCCGGAGCCGACTGTGCGGCCGCCTTCGCGGATAGCGAAACGAAGCTCTTTTTCGATAGCGATTGGAGTGATTAGCTCAACATCCATGCTAACATTATCTCCCGGCATGCACATTTCAACGCCTGCAGGAAGGGTTACAACACCCGTCACATCTGTTGTTCTGAAATAGAACTGAGGGCGGTAGTTGTTGAAGAATGGAGTGTGGCGGCCGCCTTCTTCCTTAGAAAGAACATAAACTTGGCCTTTGAATTTTGTGTGTGGTTTGATTGAGCCCGGCTTTGCAAGCACTTGCCCGCGCTCGATTTCGTTCCTTTGAACGCCGCGGAGCAGAGCGCCGATATTATCGCCGGCTTGCGCATCGTCAAGGAGCTTTCTAAACATTTCGATGCCTGTTAGCACAACTTTGCGAGGCTCATCGGTCAATCCAACGATTTCAACTTCTTCGTTGATTTTGATTGTTCCGCGTTCAACACGGCCGGTTGCAACTGTCCCGCGGCCTGTGATTGAGAAAACATCCTCAACAGGCATTAGGAAAGGTTGGTCGGTTTTGCGCTCGGGAGTTGGGATGAATGAATCAACTGCATCCATAAGCTCGTTGATAGGGCCAAATTCATCTTTTTCAAGAGCGGCCAACGCTGAGCCTCTGATAATCGGAGTGTCATCTCCTGGGAAATCATAATTCGAGAGAAGCTCGCGGATTTCCATCTCAACTAAATCTAGAAGTTCAGGATCATCCACTTGGTCAACTTTGTTCATGAATACAACGATGTGCGGAACGCCAACCTGACGCGCCAATACGATGTGCTCACGAGTTTGTGGCATAGGGCCATCTGCTGCCGAAACAACGAGGATAGCGCCGTCCATTTGAGCTGCGCCTGTAATCATGTTTTTAACATAGTCGGCGTGGCCCGGGCAGTCCACATGAGCATAATGCCTTGCATCAGTTTCATACTCAACATGGGCTGTTGCGATTGTGATACCTCTTTCTTTTTCTTCAGGCGCCTTATCGATATTAGAGAAATCTACAGGCACGCCTAAAGCTTTTGTGATTGCAGCGGTTAGCGAGGTTTTACCATGGTCAACATGGCCGATTGTGCCGATGTTAACATGGGGTTTGCTGCGGTTAAATTTTTCTTTTGCCATTTTACTTCACCTTTCTTTTATATAGTTTATATTTCAACAAAATTTAGACAATTTACATATTAACAGAAAGTTAGAAAAAAAGTCAAGTTTTTCTTATTTATTTATAATTTTAACGAAAACTTAACATAATCTTAACGAAAACTTAACATAAAGGTCTTGACTTTGATTATAAATATGATAAGATTAAACCATAAAGAGGAGCAACGGAGAGAAAAATGATCTCAAAAAAGAAAAATCGCATTATTTCTCTGGCATTGGCAACATCAATGCTTATTTCAGTTGTTCATGTGTTCGCCTTCCCCGATGTCCAAAATCACTGGGCCAAAGCCGATATCATGGAAATGGCGGCCAAGGGCATAATTAATGGCCGAGATGCCACATGGTTCGACCCCGAGGCCAACATCACGCGCGCAGAATATGTCGCCATTGCTAATCGGGCTTTCCCCGAAGCTACAAGCGAAAAGACAAAATCTATGCAGTTTAACGATGTTAAGGCCGGTCAGTGGTTTTATGATGAGGTGTATAAATCTGCCAACGCCGGGCTGATAAACGGCCGTGATAGCACCTGGTTCGATCCTACCGCACCTATCACAAGGCAAGAAGCGGTGGTTGTTACATACAATTACCTACAAAAAATCTCTTTTGTTTTTAGTAATAATTCTGCCACGCAAGTTAATGATATGCATAAAGTAGCCGATTGGGCCAAATCGCAGGTAACTCAACTGGTTAATTCGCAAATTATTTCCGGCTATGAAGACGGCGAATTCCGCCCGACAAACAACATAACCCGCGCAGAAAGTGCGGCTATTATCAATAGAATATTCAAAAAGTTGCCGCAATCAGCTTCGCCAACGCCATTAGTGAGCGAGGTGCCGTCGGCTATGCCTACCCCGCTACCGCCAACTTTAGAACCGGGCGCAACAGCATATCCAACTGCAACCCCTCTACCAACTTTGGCACCGGGGCAGACGCCATATCCATCGGCAATGCCAACCAATATACCAACCACAACGCCAACCACCATGCCAACCCTCGCCCCCGGGCAAACAGCATACCCAACAGCAGCACCGACCTTACTGCCAACCTCAGTACCAACAGCAGCACCATCGGCAGTGCTGACTGCAACACCAACCGCAACGCCAACAGTAGCTCCGACACAAGCACCTGCGACAGCAGCTCCAACAGCGCTCCCAACAGCAGAGCCTACGAACATACCAACAGCAAGCTCAACCGCTATGCCAACCCTCCCCCCCGGAGCAACAGCACACCCTTCATCAGCACCGACGGCGATACCAACAATACTGCCAACGGCGAAACCTTCGGTAGCTCCGACAGCAGTGCCAACCGCTACACCAACTGCAAGGCCAACAGTAGTGCCAACGAACATTCCAACAATGGTACCGACTGTAATACCAACCGCGATGCCAACCCTCCCCCCCGAAGCAACAGCATATCCTTCAGCAGCACCAACGGCGATACAAACATTGCTGCCAACGGCGAGACCTTCGGCAGCTCCGACAGCGGGCCCATCAGCGTTGCCAGCCGCAAGCCCATCAGCAGTGCCAACATTAGCACCTTCGCCTATACCAACAATAATACCGGTCTTATTGCCTACAGCGATACCTACAACTATACCAACTTTACATCCAACTACTACACCAACTTATCCTCCCTTAAAGCCCTTGCAGGATAGCACATGGGAAGAAATCGCGAAGGCAGCCGATATAATTGCATCAGAAAGTCTGATGGCTAGCGAAATTTATGATAGATTCGGTTGGAGCATCGGCGATACCAAATCGTATATATTTAGCGGGCAGACGATAAATGCACAGATAATTGGATTCAATCATGATAATAAAACAGATGGAACCGGCAAAGCCGGCATAACATTCCAAAATATTGAGCTTCTAAGCAACACATATCAAATGGATTCATCAAACAACAATATTGGTGGTTGGAATGCATCAGATTTGCGTGCAACGCTTAATACAATAATTTACAGCCAAATCCCACAAGATTTACAGGATGTCATAATTGGTGTTGACAAACTTACCGCAAGTGGCGGAAATCAACAGGGAACAACGGTTATTCCCTCATCCGATAGGCTTTGGCTTCTTTCGCAACAGGAATTAGCAGGCACTAACGGAAGCTCTCATGCCGGTGAAGGAGCGCAATATGTGTATTGGCTTGCTAACAACACAAATGAAGATAGAATTAAATCTGCCAGATGGTGGACTCGCTCACCTACTACTGCAAACAGCTTTCAGTATGTTTGCGTAACTACCGGTGGTGTTATTAGCCCATATGTCGGTAGCAGTAGCGTTTCATTTGCTTTTTGTGTCGGCATGCCGAAAACCCTTCAAGATAGCACATGGGCAAAAATCGCAAAGGCTAGTGAGTTGATTTCAGCAGAAGGCATGATGGCAAGCGATGTCTATGAAGAATTTGGATGGTGTTTAGGGGATACAAAATCGTTCTTGATGGATGGAAATACATATCATGTTCGCCTTATTGGTATAAATCATGATAATAAAACCGGTGGTGGCAAGGCAGGTCTTACTTTTGAAATGACTTCAATTTATGGAACATCTGCAGCCGATTTGCGAAAAATGAATTCAAGTGGTACAAATACAGGTGGTTGGGAGCAAAGTGACATGCGTAACACTGTTATGCCTGAAATGTATGGCAAACTATCGCCTGATTTGCAAAATGTCATAATAAATGTGGACAAATTAACATCCGAAGGAAATACGTCACCGGTAATTGTAACATCTTCCGATAAGCTGTTTCTTTTGTCGCAAGTCGAAGTGTCCGGTAGCAATAGCAATGTATTTGCCGGTGAAGGTAGCATATATGCCTACTTTGCAAGTAACACTTCAGAAGTTCTAATCAAGGAGCGAAAAAATGCCGGTAGAAGTGGCCCCTGGTTTCTTCGATCGCCGATGTCAAGCCAGACCACCTATTTTCGCGATGTAAGTTCCGGCGGTGCCGTTGGTAATGGCTTTGCTTATGCAAGCAATAACCTTGGCGTTTCTTTCGCATTTTGTGTTGGGGTGCTAATTCTGGAATAGTCAACAATAATCTTAAATCAATGCCACCTTATAAAAATGAGTGGCATTTATTAAATATCAAAACTTGACATAAAATATCTAACAGTGTTATATTGTTATTCTGTTAGGAAGTGATGCTATGGATTTTCAAAAGAAGGCAGAGGATTTCTTTGCCAATATGAATCCGCCGAGGAAGGGGCTTTTCCCCTCTGAGAACATGCGCGGGGAAGTTTTTATATTGCATTACTTGTTTAGCAACGGGCATGCCCCCACACTAACAAGTGCAAAAAATCTTCATAGTAAAATAGTGCCTGTTAGTGTGGGGCCCGGGGATATTAGCCGCGAGATGGGCATTAGCTCGGCGCGGGTGGCGACTGCTTTGAATAATTTGGAGAGCAAGGGGCTTCTCACACGGCAGATTGATATTCGCGATAGGCGCAAGATTTTGATTGAGCTTACGGATAAGGGCGAGGAGCAAGCTAAGAATAATAAGGATATGTTTATCGGGCAGGTTGCTAAAATGTTTGAGTTTTTGGGCGAGGCCGATGCCGATGAATATATTCGGATTACAAAAAGATTGGCAGGAATGCAGATGCAAAATGACAAAGCAAAAATATCATTCAAACTACAAAATGAATTTAAGGGGGAAAAAGAAATATGTTACAGCTAAAAAATATTGTTAAGAATTATGAGATGGGCGGGCAGGTGGTGCAGGCGCTGCGCGGCGTGAGCCTTGATTTTCGTGCCAATGATTTTGTTTCGATTCTTGGGCCTTCGGGTTGCGGCAAGACCACTATGCTCAATATCATCGGCGGCTTAGATCGCTATACCAGCGGTGATTTGGTGATTAACGGCGTTTCGACCAAGGAATATCGCGATAATGACTGGGATATTTACCGCAATAAGTCGATTGGTTTTGTTTTTCAAACCTATAATTTGATTTCACATCAGACTGTTTTTGCTAATGTGGAGCTTGCTTTAACGCTGGCGGGGATTTCGCCTGCCGAGCGGAAAGAGCGCGTGTTGGCGGTTTTGGAAAAAGTGGGGCTTTCTGACCAAATTTATAAGAAGCCGACTCAGATGTCCGGCGGGCAGATGCAGCGGGTGGCGATTGCGCGGGCGCTGGTGAACGACCCTGAAATTCTGCTGGCAGATGAGCCGACCGGCGCGCTGGACAGCGAAACAAGCGTGCAGATTATGGCACTTTTGAAGGAGATTGCTCGGGATAGATTGGTTATTATGGTTACTCATAACGCCGAGATTGCCAAGAAATACTCCACGCGGATTATTGGGCTGGAAGATGGCAAGCTTAGCGGCGATTCTAATCCGAAAGGCGAAGAGAATAAGGCTAAATTCGGGCTGCTGGCCGATAAGAAGAAAAAGCGCAGCAAGAAGAGCTTTATGTCGTTTTGGACTGCCGTTTCTTTGAGTTTCAAAAATCTGCTCACGAAAAAGACCAGGACGATTCTAACGGCATTTGCAGGGAGCATTGGCATTATCGGCATTGCGCTTATTCTATCGCTTTCGAGCGGAATGCAGGAATATGTCAATAATTTAGAGCGCGATACGCTTTCGACTTATCCGATTGAAATCACCGACCAATCAATGGATATGAACGGCATGATTGCCAGCATGATGGCGGCGCATAATGAGAAAAACGAGCATGAGTTAAATCGAGTTTATTCCAGCAATATCATGACTAATATGATTCAGCGGATGACCGAGCGGGTGACTAAGAATAACTTGCCGAAGTTTGATGAATATGTGAAAAGCGGCGTTTTTGATGAGTTTACTAATTCGATTCAGTATGGCTATGATGTGCGGCCACAGATTTTCCGCACTGATACCACTGACGGCATTTTGCAGGTGAATCCAAGTGAAGTTATGAGCAAG
>Ga0123353_10014820_pt1 | contig 11272 bp, 1 predicted proteins | sample TergutLab28metaG_3_FD_92763 | JGI IMG/M metagenome (GOLD analysis project Ga0123353, IMG submission 92763) | Labiotermes labralis P3 segment gut microbial communities from Petit-Saut dam, French Guiana - Lab288 P3 | ecosystem: Host-associated > Arthropoda: Insects > Digestive system > Gut ... | reverse complement strand
TATACCAATTGCTGTGTACGTGTATACAGAGTAGTGCTTCCTGATGATGAGTAGTAAGCCTGCTCGAAACATGTAGAGGTTAATTATTGAAATAAATTGAAAATAAATAGTGCATCCTGTTGGTTCTTATTGTAAGGATATGAAGTTTTAGTGTTGACAAAAATCTTACTACCTGTCCTATAATAATTTAACAGGTAACCAGGGCCACACCCTCATACAGTTTAATTTTATGCTCCTATCTAAACCTGCGTCTACTTTAAGGATCTCATAAAAATTGTCTATAAATTTCTCATCTCTCACATTCCAGGCGTGTTTCCGAGTCTTCGCAGCTCCGATGGCCTTATCACATTTATCATACACAATGAGTTGTGCACGTTACGAAGTTCTTCATTATGCTTTTTCGTTTTCCTCGTGCCTTATTATATCGAAATATACTCATAAATATCGATCATTGTCAATCAACAACTAGATCGTGGCGTAAAGGAATGTGATGTTCTCAAGTCTAACAAGGTAACATGAGGGGCTGGATGTCGGCTGACGACCCCGGTGAAGAGGGGGGGGCATCAAGGAAGAATGTCAACAAAAGTTTTCAGAAATTTTGTAGACGTGGATACCAGTGATGCAGTTTTCGGTACTTGACCTAGTCCTTGACCGTCCTAAATAAAAATTTTCTTGGTATTTCTCATTCTGACCAGGAAAATTTCGGGCTTTTTCAGTTAGATTAAAGTCGCTTTCTTCCATACCTTTACAAACTATAGTTGTTAGATCTTCCGAAGTATATTGTCTGATTTACTGACGTCCTCGTAATGTAAACTCACAAAGAGGCAAATTGATACTCCTTTCAGATGACATGTCACTAGACTTTTATTTCGCTACTTTGTGGTGGTCAGACTCGTGTCAAGTCCAATTTGACTTCAGGTAATACCGCTGCTAAACGTGGGAAAACAGACACTGCAGATTGTGTGCTCTTCTGTGAATGTGCTGTCATAACAATTTTCCGTGCCAGAATATTTTGGCACAATTCTAAACGTGTTTTCACATCATATAAATTTGTTTCAGACATTGTACAGTACGGAGAAATATGGAACGTAGTTGAATAGAGAGGTAGAAAAACTAGTCTGTTGACGAATATAAGCTACGTGTAAAATACGGTATTCAATTGTTTGATGCTGCGTCTGTAGGTAAGAAATTTCTGTTTGTATTAAATGTTGAAGATGGCTGTCTGAGAAATTTAGATTGAGCTGGGAAGACAAACTTAAGATGGATCTCGGTAAAATAGATTTTGGTGTTATCTGATGGCTGAAACTGTCTCTGAATTTTTTTTCGATTGGCTGTTTTTAATATTGGCTGTTGGCAAGTTTTGGATTTTGCTGCCAGATACGGTGTATTTTCGACTATTCGTGATGGGATTATCAGTTTGACGGATTATCCTTCCTTGCACGCTGTAATTTTGTTGACAACAAATGATGAGGGTGAGAAATAAATGGATTTAGCGCCGAGTGCTCGGACAAAATCCTCAATACAAACAAAAGTCAGGCGCTATATACGTCAATAATAACCGTAACCTATTTACATATTATATGTAATAAATAAATTACATTTTTTGGCTAAATAAAACGTATGTTTTGATTGTTCGTGTTTCCCAATTATTTGTGCCGTCCCTCCCCTACATTACTCTAGGTAATCGAGAGTACACTTTAGTAAAATGTTAAATGTTAAAAATCTGGAAGATCTTTAGGCAAAGAAACTTCCTGCCAGTATTTATAATTTTTAAGAAAGGCATCTATGTCATACTTTATAACATTTTAAATATTTTATTACATTTTCATATTTTAATATTATCTTATTTATAATATGTCAGAGAAGTGCTTTATACTGTGTACAAAATAAAGCTGCTAAATTTGTGCATCATTCGGAAGGCTCAGAATTGGAATCTTTGGCGCAGCGAAGGAAGATAGCAGGCATGTGTGCACTTTACAAAGCGAATACTGGCGAGAGGGCGTGGAGAGCGATAGGGGATAGGTTACCAGCGCCAAGCTACTTGAGTAGGTTCGATCATTATTGAAAAATCAGAACCAGAAACAAAGAACAGACATCGGGAAATACTCCTTTGTGAATAGGTCCGTTACTGACTGGAACAAGCTGCCTGAAGGGGCGATAGGTTCTTCCCACGGTAAAACGCATATTTTCAAAACTAGGCTTGGGAAAGTGAAAACCAGTGAGGGGAAGTGAAGGAGACAAAAATTAAAAAGTGAAGTGAAGTGAAGTGAAATGAGTTGTAGATATGTATAGCAAAGTAAAGCGAAGTGAAGGGGTGATAGGATAATTAAAAAAAATAAAAAGTGAAGTGAAATAGTGAGAGGTTCTTTAGGGCAGTGAAGGGGTTTGAAGATGAGAACTATACTGTATATAGTTTAGTGATGCGAGGTGAAATCGAACGATAGGAAATGTAATTGGGTTAAGCCAAATGAGAGGGTAGTGAAGTGTAAATGATAGGAAGTGAAGTGTCGATAAGTATAATGAAGTGTAGCTGGATGAAGTGTCGTGAAGTGTAGTGAAGTGTTGCAGTATAGTGATAGCCTTAGTAATAAGGTGTCCAACATTATTACTAGACATGTAGACAATATAAAGTTGTTACTTAAATGTGTTTTACTATTCACACATTCTTTCATATCCTTTAGATTCTATTTTTTATCAATGCATATAGGGTTGTATTCCTGTTTAATACTGTAATTTCTGCTTTTTTATTGTTATGTCTTATGTATTCTTATTTTAAGTTTATGTATCTTCATCGTGCCAGCTGGCACATTTCGGCTACACTGACTGAGGTTTTTCCGTGCTTTTTTCTCAGTTGTAAGGCAAATGCCAGGGTAAAACCCACAAAGACGGGGCACGGCCCACATTTTTCCAAAATTTTTGTGTAGTTCTATATATTGTTTGTTTTGTGTCGTTCTGTGTATTGTGTGTGTGTGTGTTTAAATGTGTACTGTACTACTGCCACCGGGTGGCTACCCAATTGAAGTTAACAAATATATCATCAATTTAATAACTTAATATAAACGAGATCTCGTCCATTTTACGGCATTGTAATATGTATGTATATGTATATATATTCTCTCTCTTTTATGTTCAAACTAAAGATGACTTATAAGAGCCGAAACATGTCGCTGTGAAGTCTTAAAAAAGAAAATTAAGTTTTGTTAGACTATATTTTATCGCTGTATTTAATTATTGTCCTGATAGTGATTGGGGTAATGTGTCTGAAGTATGGAAAAAATATATGTCGGGATTGAGCAAGAGTCTTCTAGTTGGAACAATTATCATACTTTCATATATATATATATATATATATATATATAGATATATATAAAGTCAAATTTTATTCGAAGATAACTACAACTTTGTATTCACTTTTCTTGTTATAGACCTAATTTTATTCTACTGAAAGACGAGGCCGGAAGATGTAAGGAAACATACATGAATACTGTTCTGTACTTTCAACGTTATTACGTTTTTAAAAGCCGTTTTCACAGTTACGAATGGAAGGAAAAGTAGGAGTTTTGACCGAGCGTCTTTATACGTCTGCTTATATTCCGGTTCGCTTCTACCCTACTTCCTTTACTTCAATTCAGCTTCCCTGCAAGTTTTTTAAAGTCAAATTTTTTTCTTGCGGATATGTAAGATGCTCCTGTGTCTGTAGTCGCTACTCTGAAACTCTATCCCAAGTTCTGAAACAGACATGTGTAGGGAACTTGTGGAAAAAGAAGGAATGATGCAGGCAGTAGGAGGCTGTCTCGGACACAGAAGGAAGTTCTACTTCCTCGCGGTTCATACAGTCAGAGTTACAGAGTGTACTAACCATATATTTGCTTTTGTATTGAAGAGCTGTAGTGAAGGGAAACCATTTGATATCGCAACAGGATAGATGGCTTAAGGCCTAATTCAACAGCTCATAAATATGCTTAATTTTATTACAGATTGAAGTGAAATTGTTTTCAATTATACTCAATATATTTTCCACAAAACCTGCAAAATACGGAGCTGAATTAAACATACAAGAAATTTTAGACGCCTCTGTAATACGGAAAGTACGGAATTCCTTCAGAACCTTGAAGCAGGAACATATTGGAAAATATCTGCTTCGAATACATAGAAACAGATAGCCTCGTAATATTTCATGTTTTGTTGGTCGTGTATTCCTGTATAATCGTTTTCAAATGAAGCCAACTAGATGCACACTACTTCTTAGTATATCTGCTGCAGCAGACCAGACAGCCACCCATACTGAGAGAAAAATACCAGTGTCGCATAGATACAGTAAGTTCTCCTGATGATGGGCACATAGTTGCCCGAAACATGTAGAGAAGTTGAAATAAATATACTAAGAAGTAGTGTGCACCTAGTTGCCTTCATTAAAAAATGGGCTCATAATACTAAGGTCATTCTTTGTGAAATAGGTTTTGAGGATTGGAATTAAGTGGAACTTATTTTGGATTCTGCCTTGAGTTTGATTTTGATATTAGAGGTTTTGAAACTTCGGATTTTGCTACCACCATATTAAGTGGATAATACATATAATATCATATACTATTCTTGGTGATGTACTTGTCTTTTAAATTCTCATATCGTGTATCATTAAATGACAGAGAATTTATTGAATAACGAAGAAGAAAGCGCGAGAAAAGCGGTCGTGGCCTAATTAGTTAACACTGTCAGCGATTATAAGGTAGTAAATTTACGTAATTTTTATAATCTGGTAGTTTTGTAGAAGGTGGCGTCAGAAAGAAAACTTGCAGATTCGACCGTGTTCAATATCAGAGCTGTGCCACCTAAAAATTGCGGTTTATAACTCAGCTTTCACGTCGTCGATACTTGTTCATATGAGTAGGGAAGATGTCCGTTACTGTTAGGTGCTGTTGTGGAATTTGTTGAAAAAAGCGTATTCTTTCATTCGATAGATCATTCGCTGCATATGCCATAACTAGTTAGTTCTTAGCCATTGATATTTTCTTCTAAACATTCAGTTACTTTTTTGTATAAATTTTATTCGCATATTGACTTTTCGAAAATGAAATTTCGCTGTTGTACGTCATAAGAGTAATATACTTGTTTCATATGCCCAGTGTTAATAAAACATAAGATGGAAATCTACTGGTATTTTCTAACCTGTAAGGGCTGTAAGGGCAACGAGCCAACATCAAGTGTTTCTCAATGCTGCCACGGCAGCAGAAATTTTACCGCACATTTCCCTCACCCTCTGTAATCCTTATCAAATTTGGCCCATGCACAGTTCTAAATTACGGTACTTAAGCCGTCATGACACACTCTTTCTGTAACAAGTAGCAGCTTCCAGTTAACGTCGGTTGTTTCTCAACATAAGTCACAAAAACTTATCAGCCCTCTTATCTCCAAGCAAAGTAAATTGTACTCTCGTCTCTTTGTGAGCAGCCAAGTGTTATACTGTGTAATTTCCGGACCACACAACCTTTGCTAAAAGTAACAAATTCCAAGAAGGTTTAGAATTTGCAAAGTATATAGCGGAGAAGTTTTAACGGTGGTTATTGTAACGTATAAACTTGTTATTAAGTGTGTCTGTCACTGCGGAAACTAGAAAGGTAAAGGCGGCTGGGATGTGATAGTCTGTTGGAAGTGGATTCATGTTGCAGAGGTACCTGCTGTTTCTACCTTCATGATGCAAGATGGGGACAACAGACTTTGTATTATTCATTCCATGCATTGTGCATATTATTATTTATATATACCAATATACGCAGATAAATTTCATAATTTTCTACAGTCTGTTTGCTTATGTTGATGTATACATACACACACACACACACACACACAGGTATAAAAGATTGTGGACACGACATTTTTTTCAGAACGTGTGTGTGTGTGTGTGTGTGTGTGTGTATATATATATATATATATTCACTCTTTATTTCACCAACATATGCACTTGTAAATCGATCAGTATTAATGTTAACACATTAAAACATTAAAAGATAAAACATTATGATATTAAAACTCCAACATGTTACGGTTTTTATATAAAACCATCATCAGGGAGCAAGTTCGTACCTAATAAAGTTGCTTTTAGTCTATAGTTGTTTATGAAGTTATGAATTAATTCCAGACATGCTGCCAACATACTTCATAAACAACTATAGACTAAAAGCAACTTTATTAGGTACGAACTTGCTCCCTGATGGTGGTTTTATATAATTATATATTTTAATGTGTTAACATTAATATTAATCGATTTACAATTGCATATGTTGGTGAAATAAAGATTGAATTCAAGTCCAATGCACGGTGCAACAATGAAAATATATATGGGGTATATATACCACAATTAACGATGTTACATCCCAAGAGACGGGAGTTTCCTTACTGATAACTAATTAAACGAGACAAGGACACTGTATGGGTAAGAATAGCACAACTTCTTAAGGAATCCGAAAGGATAAAACTCATACACATTTGTAGGCCTTATTCTGAGCAAGCTGGGCATGTAAATTACTTTCTTCTGGGAAGTGACACCACAGGTATCAGGGATTCAGAAAAGTGTCGTCAGTGTACAAGAAATTTGCGCCCTCTGACGTCGTGAGCCCGCTGACTGCAGCTAGTTTCCTCCGAAACTTCGGAACATATCTGCCAGTAACATCCTAGAAGAGAGTAATGTCCATATTAATCCTTATGATAACCTCGAGTTATCACACAATTCAGAAATTTTCAATTTCTTGCTCAGTATCCTACCGTCTCCACTTGGTTTTCCCTAGTGGTTCTTTCCCTTGAGACTTTTTGACTATTTTTTTTGTATTTTTCACTCATATCCCCGTTCATACTACATTCCGCGCCCATCCAATCTTTGTTCGTGTGATGTTATTAATAATATTGTTTGGGGACATTATATTGTTTAGCTTCTTGTATAATTTTCTCTGTTGCAGTGTTACGTCATCTGTTCCAGTTCCACTTGCTTTATTGTACTTATCTTCCTGTTCTTTAGAACTTTCAATCTGTGTTATTCCCTAGGCCGGATATTGAATTTTCATATATTATCCATTTAAAATTACACGAACAGCGAAGCACATTACACCTGTAACAAGTCCGAAACCAACATTATCGGTGAAGGTGAAGCCACTATAGGATTCAGAACGCGTGTATTGTAAGAGTGATACGCGGTGTGAGGCAGATGGAGTGCTGATGGTGTGTGTCACGAACATAACTGTTTTTCAGATCCCATCCAAACTTATGCACCTTTAAGAGAGTTTTAGTGAACAAGTTTTATAGAACTTTTCCCATAGAATTCAAATATGTGCGAAGTTCTTTATTCCTTCTCATTACATTGAGTCCTTATGATTAAGATACAGTCTCCACAAAGAAGTCTAAACGGTTCGTGTACAGGGTACTGTAAGCGTAGGTTGTTAGAGTATCTTGCAGTCTAATTAGGTGCGACAGAGTCTTTTGTAACGTATTGCTCTGTGCAAGTAATGAAGCAGGGAGGATTAATAGGAAGGGATAAAGACATATTTTGAACAAGTTAGTTAGGCAGCATTATATTTTAATTTAGCGGTTTCTTTAATATGAGCTATACAGTATATTTATCAATATATATAATTGTTTATATTGAACAACTTCTTACACTTTCATTTTTCGTACTAAAATACCAAAGATGTGTTAGTGGAAAACAAATGTATAACGACAATACCGAAACCGGCTACTGGACACAAACTGAACACTTTCTATCCGCTTCTAATCTGCACAGCCTAGGTCCCCGAAGCTCCATCTCCTCCCCCTCATGCTATGTCTTTCAAGTAGGCAATTCTCAAGAGATTTCTCCATCACAACTCTGTTTGCATTCCTTATCCTCTCTCCCATCCTAGTGAAATTACAATCCATCACGACCTCCTGCATTTCACAAAGCTAACAAGATGATACGGCCGGCGTAAAGTCACGAAATTTCTCGTCGGATCATATCTTAACCTTTTGAAGCCTACTAGTTATGTGATGCACCAACAGGTTTAACATTCAAGAATTTTACATTCTGCCACAATGTATTTATGTGTCTTGTGTTTATCTCAGAACAAATGGCGACTTTTGACACATATAACATAAATTGATTGGTGTTTATAACCGAGATGAAAAGTGTTTACAGCGCGGTACGGACTGGGTCTTTAAATAAAGCGGTCTGCGCTTCGTCTTTAAAGGGTTAAACCAAAATAATTCGTGGTTCTTAGATTACAAAAATTTCCTGAAAACGTTTCTTCACTTATATGTAACTTACAATCCCTCACTTATACAAGTAGTCACAGTTTACATACGTTTGGTCGGTATAGTGACTGGATTAAGGGCTGAAGGATTCGGGTTTCCATCCCCGACATGACAGATTGTTCTCTTAAAAATCTAGGAAGATTCTAGTTCCCACCCAGCTTCCTATTCGATTGTTACTGTGGGTTTTTCCCCAGGGGCTGGAGATGATAGTCTCCATCTAGTGTGAAGCTGGAGCATTAGTGGAGCTATAGTTCCTTTCACCTTGTATTCAGTCATGACATTTAGAGTGAAATTATTGTACCTCTTTTGTAAGAGAGGTTTTACAACTGTTGGTATGTAACTTATATTGTTACGTTAGGCGTTTTATGATGTTGGTCTCTTGATTATATTATTATCCATGGAATTGAATAGTGCCAAAATAATTCGCCGCAAAACGTCAGGCTCTGAAATTAAAGTAAAGTGGGTAGAAAACTAATCACTGGAGTGTAAATCATTGTGGTGCAGAAATCGTAGACCCTTTGGGAATGTACTGTTAAGTAACGACACCCATTGAGGGCTTGTACTATTTCTTATATCCTTCATTCCCTTTTTTTTCCAGTAGTGTGTCACATGATCATAACTTCATATGTGAGTGGGCAGAATTTCCACTGACAGCAGAGGTGAGATATAACACATCGCTGTTCAAATATATGGATGTATTTGCGGTGATAAAAAGCAGCGTACAGGTGGGTGAATCCTGCTGACCAGCTACTTCATTCGTAAAGATTCATCTTCTCTAATAGAATAGAATGCTGTGTTGTGTTGCCGGCACTTCTTGAAATTTCGAAGGATCGTAGTGCGTTCGAAACGTCGGAATCCATTTATGGGTCGAAACGGCGCAATGTTCCAGAAGACTCCGCTTTTCAGCAACAAAAATGTGTTTGCCGATTAGATAAACAAGCCGGTCTGTAGCACTCCGGATCGGGTTGTCAAGGATAACTGATGTCCTGGTCTGAGTTTCCGTATATAAACTCAGCGCTATCCTTGACTGCATTCCGAAAACTGTAGTAGAAAACTACTGAGTCACCTTGGGCAAGGGAGTAGGTGTGAGCTTCCCCCTACATTCACAGCCCTATGGCCGTCAACCCTCACGATTAGAATGGATGGGAGAGAAGCTTGCTTATGGCTGCCCAACTTAACGACGGAGAGACAGGGACGGAGGCGATAGGAACGTCGGTGTAAGTGCCGATGGTTTTGGTAGGGCGATACGTAAAAAAAAGAAGATACGAGCAGGGTTCTGTTGGAGCAATTCGTTTGCCAGCTTCGTCTCTGATATACGGTTCAAGCGAAAATCTCTCCGGGGAAAATTTTTCTTTCTCTCTCTTCTACCTGCTGGCCAGTAAGAGGATCGGGTATAGAATATCGGCTCAATCCCCAAGTCTGGAGTGGAATTAGCAATACCACTTCCTGCAGCTGTATTTGGTATGCGTGTCACACCGCTCAGCCTGTGCCTACAAGAACATGCTCTGCACATCACCAGGCATTCTTTCGCTCTCCCGCAACTTTACAAACCGCTGCTGTTACATCAGACGAGGCGAAGGCTAATGGCATACCTTCTAATCTAAATTCTACTAACACTTAACAATTTATTCCTTCTGCCCTTCCTTATTTTATTCCTTGCAGTCTTATTTGTTCCCTTCTTCATCAGCTTCCATTTCTTCCAAAAAGTGGAAAAGTAAGGTTTGAGAAGACGATGCTCGGTGTGTTCCTATTTAAAGTTTGAAAGTAGTCTGTGGTAAATATATTTACCACGCGGTGGCGCAGTTAGTTGAGGCACTGTCCTACAAGCCAGTAGGTCCCGTTCGATTCCCTATGTGATCATTAGAATTTTTCATTGAATTAATCCTTCCGGCAGCTCTATGGCCGTGGGTTCGACTCAGCATCTAACAGAAATGAGTACTAGGGCTATCTCCTGGGTGGTAAAGACAGCCGGTGACTGGGACTTACAACCTTGCCACATTCGTGTGCAGGTTGTTTAGAAATTCTGGGAACCTCAACTGGTTGGAGCCCAAAGGGCCTGTTGAGGCCTTTACCTTACATATAATTGGTACACAAGTTTACGAGTTGAAGTTTTGTCTTCATTTCTAACGTTCCACATCGGTCGATAATGGTTTTGTTTTTGTGTACTTTCCACCCTGCCATATTTTCTCTTCTACTGTCTTCACTGCAAACAATGTCGTTCGTCTTTACTGCAAATACATTGTTTCATATGTAAACATCTATACATGCCTTATTTGTTCGTAGCAAATTACTTTTCTGAATACTTCTCGCGCTTTCTCCTTCCTCATGTTGCATCTTTCATAGCCCATGTTCCCCTTTCTGTACGTTTTAGTTTTATTTATTCATCATAAATTCCTTCAAAGTTGTGCCATGAGGCACAATCCAAATTATTGTCTCATGAATTTCCTTTTTATTCCTCGTGCTTAGCCAATCCGTTTCTTCCCACCTCTTATACCTTACACCAATACAAAATGAGAGGTCGAACAATTTACCTGTTAAACGTAAAGTTGTCTTTATCCTGATTAAGTAACATGTCATGATTAAGTAACATGTCATGAAGGCATATCGGTAATGACGGTAGCTTCTATATGTGCACGCATTCTTTACCCAGACTAGATGGAGGTAAATGACTTCTTCAAGCCAGCCTCTTTACCTCGAGGGAACATCCCCCGTTATTCTTTTGGATAAGAGGCTGGATGGGCCCCAGAAGAGGTTAGGACATTTGGCGATGAGATAAGTATTGTGCTCATGCCGGGAATAGAACCATGATTTGTGGTTGTACGGCCCGTAAACTGCTGACTGTACCGATTAAAATAGCTTTTTAATTCGTAATTATTGAAATTTGGAAGTGAAGCTTGGGTACTGAAGAAAAGAGAGGAACAACGTTTAGAAGCAGCACAGATGAAATTTTTGAGACACTTACTTGGAATAATAAAACTAGATAAAGAAAAGAATCAAT
>Ga0123353_10014815_pt1 | contig 11273 bp, 13 predicted proteins | sample TergutLab28metaG_3_FD_92763 | JGI IMG/M metagenome (GOLD analysis project Ga0123353, IMG submission 92763) | Labiotermes labralis P3 segment gut microbial communities from Petit-Saut dam, French Guiana - Lab288 P3 | ecosystem: Host-associated > Arthropoda: Insects > Digestive system > Gut ... | reverse complement strand
GGGCTGACCTCAACGTTGATGTACACATAGCTCGAGTAGCTGACCACGTTCGCGTAGATGTTGTTGCCGCTGATCCAAGCGCCGTAGGGCTCATACACGTAGGTGACATATATCGCCGCAGGGGCATCTGCTGGAAGAGCCAGCGCTACCCTTTCCCAGTTGGAATTACAAAAAGGGCGCGATGCAACGCGCCAAAATTCCCTGCATATGGGATATGGCGATGCCGTAATTCGTCATGGGTACCCCGGCCTCCCGCGCGGCGCGATAGCGGAAGCGCATCTCGCGGGGGGTTTGCATACAGCCGCCGCAGTGTACGATCAGTTGGAGCGCCGACAGATCCGCGGGGAAACCGCCGCCCGATGAAAACGTGTATTCGGGTTTCGCGCCTGTGTGCCGCTCGATCCATCCGGGGAGTTTCACGGTGCCGATATCCTCGCACTGGCGGTGATGGGTGCAGCCCTCTGCAATCAGGATATTATCGCCGTCCCTGATGGCGTCAATCGCCCTCGCGCCCTCCACCGCGCCCTCCAGTACGCCCTTGTGCCGCGCCATCAGGATGGAGAACGAGGTCAGCGCTATGCTGTCCGGCGTGAGCCTCGCCACCTGCGCGAAAACCTGGCTGTCGGTGACGACAAGCCTTGGGGGGTCTTTCAGTTTCGCGAAGGCGTCGGCAAGGCTCCGCGGCTGCGTAACGACAGAAATGGCCCCTGCCTCCAGCGCGTCGCGGATGGCCTGCTGCTGCGGGAGGATCAGCCTGCCCTTCGGAGCGGATGCGTCTATCGGGACGACCAGGACAATCACGTCCCCCGGACGAAGCAAATCGGCGACCAGGGGCTCAGACGCGTCCTCCTGGGCGGCCAGTTTCGCGATTTTCTCTTTCAGCGCGGTGATATTTTCACCTGTGGCCGCGCTGACGGCAATCCCATCCGGCGATTCGTGTTTTGCCAGATCGGACTTGTTATACACAACAATGTACTTCACGCCAGCCTCGCCAAAGGCGCGCACGAGCGCTTTGTCGTCCTTGGAAAGCCCTTCGCAGGCGTCAACCACCAAAAGGGCGAGGTCCGTTTTGCGCAGGATGCCCCTGGCCTTTTCGACGCGCAAATTCCCGAGCGCGCCCTCGTCGTCGATGCCTGGCGTATCGATAAACATCACGGGCCCGATGGGCAGCAGTTCCATTGCTTTGTAGACGGGGTCGGTGGTGGTGCCCTTCACGGGGGACACCAGCGCCGCTTCCTGCCCGCTGAGGGCGTTGAGCAGGCTGGATTTTCCGGCGTTGCGCATGCCGAAGATCCCGATGTGCAGCCTTTCGCCGCGCGGCGTCTGATTCATACCCTGAAATCCCTGCTTCCATTCTTGATTTTCTCGAGGCGGTCATTTACAAGGGCGCGCATTTTTTCGTTGGGGATATTTAAAATTTCCCGGCGGATCAATTGTTCCCCGGCCTGCCGGTCGCCGGCGCCGGCATAGTCGAGCAGGTATTCCTCCAGGGTCATCAGCGCGTTGGGGTGGCAGCAGTTCTGGATCTGGCCGGACTTGCAAAGCGCCATGAAGCGGTCGCCCACGCGGCCTTCCCGGTAGCAGGCGGTGCAGAAGCTGGGGATGTGGCCGATGTCGATCAGCCAGCGCACCACCTCGCCCAGGGACCGCTCGTCGCTGATCTCGAACTGTTTGGTATCGGCTAGCCCAACCCCGTAGCCGCCCACGCTGGTGCGCGAGCCGCCGCTGATCTGCGACACGCCCACGTCCAGCAGCCCGCGGCGGCAGGCCTGGCTCTCCCTGGTGGAGACGATGATGCCGGTATACGGAGCGCTGATGCGCAGGCAGGCGACAAGCCTGGCGAAGGCCTCGTCGTCAATGCCGTGCGTGAAATCATCCACGGCAACGCCCTGCGCTTTTCTAATACGCGGCACGCTGACCGTATGCGGCCCCACGCCACGCGCCGCCTCCAGGTGTTCGGCGTGCATGAGCAGGGCCGCGAACTCGTAGAGGACATCGGCCAGGCCGAACAGCGCGCCTATGCCCACGTCGTCTATGCCGCCTTGCATGGCCCGGTCCATGGCCTCGGTGTGCCAGGCGTAATCCGCCTTTGGCCCCGAGGGGTGAATAGACTTGTAGGTCTCCTCGTGGTAGGTCTCCTGGAACAGGATGTACGTGCCGATATTCGCCTCTTTCAGCATGCGGTATTCGTTTACTGTCGTGGCGGCGATGTTGACGTTCACCCGGCGGATCGCGCCGTTTTTGTGCCGGATCCCGTAGATGGTGTCAATCGATTCCAGGATGTACTCAATGGGGCTGTACTTCGGATGCTCGCCCGCCTCCAGCGCGAGGCGCTTGTGACCCATGTCCTGGAGAGCGATGACCTCGCGGCGAATCTCCTCCTGGCTGAGCTTTTTGCGGGGCATGTCCTTGTTGCCCAGATGATAGGGGCAGTATACGCAGCCGTTGACGCAGTAATTGGACAGGTACAGCGGGGCGAAGAGTACGACCCGGCTGCCGTAGAACTCCCGTTTGATTTGCCCGGCGAGGGCGAAGAGTTCCGCGCTGTCACCGCCGGCCAGCAGCAGGGAGGCCTCCCTGTGGCCCAGCCCTTTTCTCTCGCCCGCCTTTTTCATGATCCGGCGGATTAAGGCCTGGTTGCCCTTGTTCTCTTCCGCCCAGGCGAGGGTTGCCATGACCTCCTCATGGCTGATGAATTGACGCGCGCTGGATGATTTAACATTATACATCAAAATAGTCCCCCTTTGAAATTTCAATTTCGCAGCCGATGGCGCCCAGGCGCCGATGGACGGCGCCGACCTCCATGCGGTTTTTGTTGTCGTAGAGCAGGTAGTTCTCCCTGACCTCGGCCGGCGTAAGATTCGGCATGACGACATTCGCGCCCGCCAGGATGCCCAGCTCATAGCCGGTTTCGTGGATCGTGCCCAGCGCCGTCGTAGCGGGCAGCAGCAGGTTCGGCTTCATCAGGCGCAGTATGGCGATGGCGTTGAGCACCAGGCGCAAATCCCCCGGCTTTTCCCCCGCGAAAGGTGTGGACGCATGGGGGATAAACGGCCCGATTCCCACCATCTCCGGGTCCAATTCCTTGATAAACAGCAGATCCTCCGCGATGTGGCCCAAGGTCTGGCCGGGGGAACCCACCATGAATCCGCAGCCCACCTGGTAGCCGACTTGCTTCAAATCCCACAGGCATTTTTGACGGGCGGAAAGCGACATTTCGGGCGGGTGCAGTATGGCGTAATGCGCCGCGTTCGACGTCTCCTGCCGCAGCAGATACCGGTCCGCGCCCGCTTCCCGCAGCAGCTTCAGGCTTTCGTGGCCGCGCTCGCCCAGAGAAAGCGTGACCGCGCAGTCCGGGTATGCCGCCTTGATGCCGTGCACAATGTCCGCCAGCAATCCATCGGTATAGTACGGGTCCTCCCCGCCCTGCAAAACGAAGGTGTGCAACCCCAACGCATAGCCCCCGGCACAGCATGCGAGAATCTGCTCTTTCGTCATGCGATACCGCCGTGCATCCGAGTTGCCGCGCCGCAGGCCGCAGTAATAGCAGTCATTTTTGCAGTGGTTCGTAAATTCGATCAGACCGCGCAGGTAAATCCGGCTGCCAAAGACGCTCTCGCGCACAGTACGCGCCCGCTGAAACAGGTAGTTGTCATCGCAGGCCAAAAGCGCTTCAAGCTCGGTGGGCGCGAAGATTCTCTCGCGTTCGAGCCGGTCAATGAGTTCTCTCACATTTCTACCCCTCATTTGGAATAAACCGTTTTTGCGCTCACGCCGTCCAGTCGGCCGATTTTCCCGGATAGAGCGCTGATCTCATTGTGCGGGGCGTCCACTGCCACGCCGATGATATTCATATCTTTTTTGCGGTAGGGCAGCCCCATGCGCCCGATGATGCTGTCCGCATACTCGTGCAAAATCCTGTTGACCTCAGAGACGCTCCCGGCGTTCTCCACAATGATCGCAACGATTGCCACTCTGGTTTCCATAACAACAGCTCCTTAAAATAAAAATATGCGCCCCGAAAGGCGCATGAATTCTCATACGTGCATGAATATACATGGGAGCACCGAGATTACAGCACCTTTTTCCTCGAGCGGACGTTCTGTCCGGTCTTGGCATCAGGAACTGTTTCAGTGTAACATGTTCAGGAGGGATTGTCAAGAGCCAGGCTGGAAGTTTCGGCGAACGCTTTTACATTTTGCCGGAAAAAGCGCTGCGCTTATAAAAAAGTGCTTGCATTCTTTTGGGAAATCGGGTACAATGGTTGGGCAATACGAAGAAAGGCAAGGTTCATTTATGGTATCAGCGGGCGATTTCAGGAACGGCGTTACCTTCGAGATGGACGGCGCGGTCTGCCAGATCATCGAATTCCAGCACGTCAAGCCCGGCAAGGGCGCGGCTTTCGTACGCACGAAGATCCGCGACGTCATCGGCGGCTCGGTAACCGAGCGCACCTTCAACCCCTCCGACAAATTTCCCACCGCCTATATCGAGCGCCGCGAGATGGCCTATTCCTACAGCGACGGCGGGCTGTACTACTTCCTGGACGGCGAGACCTACGAAATGATCCCCGTGGACGAGGCCGGCCTGCCCGACAGCTTCCGGTTCGTCAAGGAGGATTTTGTCTGTAAGATTCTCAGCTACAAGGGCAGCGTCTTCGGCGTGGAGCCCCCCACCACCGTGGCGCTGCAGATCACCAAGGCCGATCCCGGCCTGCGGGGCGATACGGCCACCAACGTCACCAAGCCCGCCACCCTGGAGACCGGCGCGGTGATCAAGGTGCCGCTGTTCATCAACGAGGGCGAGACGGTCATCGTGGATACCCGCACCGGGGACTATGTGAGCAGGGCGTAGGGCAGTTAACAGTTGACAATTGACAGTTGACAGTTATACGATGGAAGGAGGGTTCTCCATGAAACGAGTTTTGCCTGTGCTTCTGGCTTTTCTGCTACTGTTTGGCCTGACAGCATGCTTTGGCGGCGGCGAGGACAATCCGATGACCACGCCGGAGCCCACAACGGCCGAGCAAACGACAATCACAGAGGCGGAAATCACCACTGAAACCCAGGCGGTCACCGAACCCGCCGAGCCGGAAATCACCACGCAAGTTGTCGAAGTGATGACCGACCCGGACTTCGACGCGCAGGCCCTGTTCAAACGCCTGGAGGGGGTTTGGGACAGCGCGTATGAGAGGCCAGATGGCGATCCAATCCCCGGCTTCACGAGCTTTCTTTATGACAACGGCAAGCCAATCCTGCATAGAGGCGTATATGACGGCGAAGCGGGTGGTGTTGGCACGCTCATCGGCGGCAGGGAAAGCGGAGGCATTGGGACGCTGTATTTCCTGTACCCCGCCACGGACGACAACCTGAACGGCTCACTGCCCGAAAGGACCGACGCGCTGCAAATTGACCTGACCAACATCGACGACGGGAAGCTCCGCATCCAGCTTACAACTACCTGGTACACCTATGATTGGGAGAACAACACCTACCGCTGCAAAACGCTGCGGGAAGCAGGGATCAGAAAAACGTTTTAACCATGATAAAAGGAGAACGCACTATGGATATCATCGAAAAGGCGCAGCGGCTGCGTGAACTGGCCAAGGACGTGGACGACATGTCTCCGGCCGCCGTTATCTTGATCACCTCCGCGCTGGAGCTCATTGAGGAACTGGCGAAGGGCCTGACGGCCGCGCAGGAGGAGCTCGAGGCCCTTACCGAACAGGTGGACGACCTGGATGACGCCTTCGAGGAGTTGTGCGAGGACGTCTACGGCGACGAGGAGGGCGACGAAACCTTCGAGGTGGAGTGCCCCAATTGCGGCGAGCTCATCCAGATCGACGAGGGTATCCTGGAGGAGGGCAGCATCACCTGCCCCGGATGCGACGAAAACCTGGAGTTCGACCTGGGCTGCGACTGCGAGGGCTGTAACCGCGAGAACTGCGAGGGAAAAGAATAGCCGTTCTCTGAATTAACGGGGCGGCCTTTGAGGGTCGCCCCATCATTGCCGCTGTGGCGAAATCGGCAGACGCATGGGACTTAAAATCCCCCGGTGGTAACACCGTACCGGTTCAAGTCCGGTCAGCGGCACCAAAATTTAACGTCAGGGAACAAAGAATCACTGACAAGCGCGAAAGCCCGCTACACAGCGGGTTTTCAAACTTTCGGGTGCAAATTGCACAAGCTGTCTCGAATGAATGGACAATCCCATAAAATAGAAGCAGTCGGAGCTTGGCTAAAAATTTTGCACCCATGTCCGTACAATCACATGGTTTCCTGCTTGTCAGGCTTGGCTTTCTGCACCCTTGTCCTTCGGGAAAACGTGTGATTTTTCGCCTTGATTCGCCGTCGCTGCTTCGACAGTTATTTTCGCTCATAGCGCCGCATCCTGACATCGCAATGTCGCGTTTGCCCATCGCGGAATGTGACAGCCACGTCACTGTCGGAATAAACGGTCAATTGTTCCACCGTACTGCGCCAGAGAAATTCACTGAATTCGGCGAGCGGGCCTTCCCGTTGCTGCAGGATTTTTGCGAAGGCGAGAATCTTTTCCCGGCTGATTGACCGCTGTTTTTTCTCATCGGCGATATCGGCAAGGCGCTGTTTTACTCCATCATAACGGGCGCGCAGTTCGCTATACCGGGCATTATACTCATCTTGATCCTGCGCGCGCCGGGCGTTGTCGGCTACCAGGGCTTCCAGTTGGGCGAACAGCCCGGCGGCGCGTTCGCCCAAAGTCTGTGCCTCGGAGTCTAGGGCGGCGGTGTCAGCCAGCAGGCTCAGGACGGGGCCGAGGCCAGCGATATACCGCTCCCGTTCGGCGATGATCTGATTGTAGGTGTCGACAAACGCCTTTTTAATCTGCTCCTCGGTCAGATGCGTAGTCGGGCACTTGGATGTGCCGCGCTCCCGGTACTTGCTGTTGCATTGCCAGACCTGACGGCGATATTTATCGTTCGCGTTCCAAGTTTTCTGTCCAAAAGCCTCGTTGCAGGCCCCGCAGAACACCCGGTCGGAAAAGCAGGAGACGTTGCTGCGCGCCTTGCCGCGCTCCCGATTTCGGGCGATTTCGGCCTGCACCATGTCGAAAACTTCGGGCGATACAATCCCAGGGTGGCTGTCGGTGACGTAATACATGGGGACCTGGCCTTCGTTTTTGATCATACGCTTCGAAAGGTAGTCGATTGTGAATCTTTGTTGCAGGAGCGCCTCGCCTTTGTATTTGACATTTTGCAGGATGGACATGGTCGTCGACACCGACCACTGCTCTTTCCCACCCGGCGTGGGAATGCCCTGCGCGGTCAGTTGACGCGCAATCTCCCGCACGGTGGTGCCGTTCAAGTACAAATGATATATCTTTCGGACGGTTTTCGCCTCGGATTCCACCACCCTCGGAGTGCCGTCCGGCCCCTTCTCATAACCGAGAAAGCGCTTGTAGGGCATGCTGATTTTCCCATCAGCAAAGCGTTTGCGCTGGCCCCATGTGACGTTGAGACTCAAGCTCCGTGCCTCCTCCTGTGCGAGGCTGGCCATAATCGTCAGGAGCAGTTCGCCCTGCCCGTCGAGGGAGTTTATGTTCTCTTTTTCGAACCTGATTTCCACGCCTTTTTCTTTCAGCGCGCGGATGGCTTGGAGGTTATCAGCCGTGTTTCGGGACAGGCGACTCACGCTTTTCGTCAGGATGATATCAATCTTCCCGTCGAGGGCGTCGGCGATCATGTTTTGGAAGCCGGGGCGGTTTTTGATACTAAGGCCTGAAACGGCCTCGTCGGCGTAAATGCCGACGAATTCCCAATCTGGGTTTTCTTGAATCTTTTTGGTGTAATAATCGACCTGTGCCTCGAACGAGGATTCCTGCTCCTCGGACCCACTGGACACGCGCGCGTAACCCGCAAGGCGCTTCTTGCGCGGCGCGTCCAGCGGGGTTTTTGCATGCATGTCTATTGTCGCGGGGATGACTGTGACGTTAGGCATGATTTTTCTCCTTCTGTTGGCGTTCGTAGTTTTGCTGGCTTACGGCCTGCCGCATTTCCGGGGTCCAGCTCTCCCGGCGCGAGGGGTGCGTCCACGTTACATCAACCACACGACCACCCTCATATTTCAAAGATAGCTGAAAAGGACCCGGCACCATTATCTCTTGCAGACCCTTCGCGCCTCCGGCCTCGGCGATCTTCGCCATCAGAATATCCTCCGGAATCTGCTGGCTGGCACAGACGCTCTTGCCAAGGGAGTTATAGGTCGCGCATATCCACACGGCCTTTTTGTATTTCGGCGCGGAGCCCGCGATTTTATGGTGATAAGCGGCACCGCAAATTCCACAGCGAATTATACCGGAAAGGTCATGCCCGGCGCGCGGTGGTTCCTTGGACCCGTGCAGTGCGGCGCGTCGGGCGATTTCCCGCTGCACGGCATCAAACTGCGCGCGTGGGATAATAGCTTCGTGCGCGTCCTGTATGTGATACATAGCTATGAGGAAGCCAAGCACGATCTTTCTGATCAACTACAGAGTTATAGAGTAGCATATTCGAAGCAGTGCGCAGAATGCGAATGCCGGGGTGATATCGTCCCCTGCGGATGCTACGGATTCATGGAATATTTGAGGTGAGAACAATGCCAAACGCAGCTGTCAACTTCATAACAAACTACGTGGACATGCTGCGGGGCCGTGTCAATATGCCGTTGGTTGATTCCTATCAGCTGGCACAGCGGTTTATCCATACACGCATTCCCGCAATCGTCGATTACTTGAAAAATCTGATGTTACTTACTGGCTTTGAGGAAGATACCCATGACATAATGTCTTACGAAAAGATTATCCGCGATGCCAACAAAACCAAACGCCATCCGATCTATATAATAGGCATCAATGGCGGTTGCAAGCCTTCAGAAAGCGAAGAAGTTAAGCTCTATTATAGCTTTTATAGTTTTGATGCTTGTGACAATTTGTATGGAGATAATGATTTTGAAATCTCATTGGAAGCCGCTCAAGGATTATTGGGGCAAATTGATGACGCGGCATTATCAAGGGTATTTCCGTCTTTGAAAACACTTTTCGGAAGCCAAGATACGATTCTTGCTCTTTTTGGGTTGAATCGCCGAAAAGATAAACGCAGAGTGCATAAGCTGTATTTTACGGATGGTTGCGAACCGATCAACAACAGAATGAAGTTCTTATCCGATCTGCATAAAATATTGTTCGGAAATGAAATGAATGAAACAAACAAGGAATTGCTTGCATCTGCGTTGACCTATGGATTTTCTCCCGCCGAGATGTGCATTGCTTCGGATGGTGAGAATCTAATGATGAAGATATATTTTTCGACCGCTTACCAATGACGTTATGGAGGTTGAGGCAAATGAAAGATATCCTTAGATGGAATGATGCTGCATGGAGTGTTTCTGGACTGTTTTCGCATGACAGCATTCTACTATATCTCCATGACACTCTGACGAATTTAGGGATAGCGCCCTTCTCTATGGTGCACGGCTGTATTCCTTGCGCGTGGAACAGCGGGCGCACCTTGAAAGACCACGCTCCATTATATATAGACCAATGCATTGAAGCATTCCAACAAAGAGAGATTCCGATCTTCTTAACATTTTCTAACTATAGAATTGAGGAACATCACTTATTGGACGCGAAGGCCAACAAGCTCCTTGATGCTGTTTTGGCGAGCGAGCGAAATGGGGTAATCGTAAGCAGCCGCATTTTGAAAGAATATATTCAAAGCAAATATCCCCGCGCAAATCTTCATTCATCTATTTTGTATTTGCTCGACCAAAACATCCAATCGGATGCCGATGGATACTTACAGACCGCGCAACAATTTGACAGGGTAGTCGTTCACCCCGATGATTGCCTTGATGCGATATTCCTGTCATGTCTACATCCAAGGGATCGGTTCGAGATCATAGTTAATGAAAACTGTGTAAGCAATTGCCCGCATAGAAAAGAGCATGATGATTTGATTTGTCAATGCAACCTCGAGCCGGAAAATGACGCTTTATTTGAATATGTTTCAGCTTACACTAAAATGAATTGCAGAATGCTAAGAGATCAACGCTTGTTGCAATCTTACTTCAATGCGGAAATAAGGAATTGCAATCTTTCAATGCTGGAGCTCAATCAGATTTATGCGATGGGCTTCAAAAACTTTAAGCTGCAAGGACGAGCAGATTCCCCGGCAAGCTTTCTTTATGATTTAACGCGCTATCTATTCAGTGATTATGCTGCTCCTTTATTTTTCAAGTTGCTTGCAAGTCAAATTTCATTTTCTCAGGCCAAAGAACGGCTTGAACTATTATAGAAAGGGAAACACTTCATATGAGTTCATTTTGGGGAACATTCACAATCATATTGGGGACGCTTATCGTAGTGGGCGCTATGATCTTTATTTATGCCCACTTTTATGGCCGCGAGTTGCAAAAGATACACAGTGAAATGAAGAAAAAGCTGACACCGCAACAATTTGATGTCTGGCTAGAAATCCAGAGAGTTGAAAGGGAGATCGAAAGAATGGAGAGGGAAGACCGCAATAGCGCGGGCTTAGGCATGTTTTGCCAGTTTGAATTGCGAGAGCTTAGAGAAAAGAAAAATGAATTATGGTCAAAGTTTTCTGAATTGGGAGGACGATGATTCCAATGACAGATGATATTATTCTTGTTGATCTGTTCGACGAGGAACTCGGCTCGTGTGGTAAAATGGAGGCCCACACGCAGGGAAAACTTCACCGAGCCTTTTCCGTTTTTCTATACGGCGAAAGAGGTTTGTTGCTCCAACAGCGGGCACTGCAGAAATACCATTCTGGTGGCCTTTGGGCTAATACATGTTGTTCACATCCCAAGGTGGGCGAAACAATATTGCAAGCTGCACAGCGCCGCTTGCTGGAAGAAACCAGAATAACCTGTGATATAAGTGAGCGCTTCTGTTTCGTTTATTATCAATCATTTTCTAATGGGCTTTTTGAGTATGAACTTGATCATGTCTTGTTGGGTAAATACGATGGGGAGGCTTCCTTTGATCCATCAGAAATATCTGAAATGCGCTGGGTTGGTCAGGAGGAACTACAACGGGAACTGTTGGAAACACCAGAACGGTTTACCGCGTGGTTTTTAATTGCGGCTCCGCAGGTGTTAGGTTTATTAAAAAAATCCCCTATTGCATAGTGTAGCACATCAATCTTAAGATCCCTTAATTATCAAGATAAAAATCCCTATAGCGCAGCAATTTGGGGTTTTCAAAAGCCATTTTGATGACAAGCTCGACTTTTT
>Ga0123353_10014814_pt1 | contig 11273 bp, 12 predicted proteins | sample TergutLab28metaG_3_FD_92763 | JGI IMG/M metagenome (GOLD analysis project Ga0123353, IMG submission 92763) | Labiotermes labralis P3 segment gut microbial communities from Petit-Saut dam, French Guiana - Lab288 P3 | ecosystem: Host-associated > Arthropoda: Insects > Digestive system > Gut ... | reverse complement strand
TTTTTTTCGTCCCGCAAGTAAAAAAGCGCAGGAATAATTTGTTTATTGCGAGCATTTTTTGCGCGGCAGGACGGAAAAAAGACCGTTTACGCCGCCGTGAGTAGTTTCCGAGGAGGTCTATTACTAACTTAAGCATCGAACTGTTAAGAAACATCCATGATAACACAAAAATCGAAACGGACAGCAAAACAAGCAACCATGCGTTGGAAAAGAAAAACGGGCGCTTTATTGCCACGGCAAGGTATAAATGATTTGTGCTCAATATTGTTTTTAGAACTAATATTATTACGGCAGTCAGCGCAATAGAAACAGAGCCGAAGCACAAAAACTTCTTTTTCATTGCTATAGCTTCACCGGTTGCATATCGTCAAAGTCCTGATTCTCGCCGCACATCCCCCATATAAAGCTGTAATTCTGCGTACCCGCGCCGCTGTGGATCGACCATGGCGGCGATAATATTGCCTGACGGTTTTTCATGACGACATGGCGCGTCTCGTTTGCGGGGCCCATGAAATGAAACACGCTCTGGCCGCCGGCCACGTCGAAGTACAGATACGCCTCCATGCGCCGCTCGTGGGTATGGCAGGGCATAGTGTTCCAGACGCTGCCAGGCGCGAGGATCGTGAGTCCCATCACGAGCTGGCAGCTTTCCACGTTGCCGGGCAGGATGTATTTATAAATAATACGCTCGTTGCAGGTCTCCTTTGAGCCAAGCTCCGCCTTGACCGCCCTGTCCTTCGGGATGTGCGCCGTCGGATAAGCCTTGTGCGCCGGGACGCTGTTGAAGTAAAAGTGCGCGGGGTCTCCTGCGTCGTCGGACGCGAAGATGATCTCATGCTCGCCGCGTCCTATGTACAGGCAGTCATATTTTTCCATGGGATAGATCGTATCGTCCACAGCGACGACACCTGTGCCGCCGATGTTTATAATGCCCATCTCCCTGCGCTCAAGGAAGCTCGCGGCGGCAAGCTCATCCGCGCCCTCCAGCATGAGCGACATGCTGCCGGGCAGCGCCCCGCCCACGATAATGCGGTCATAGTGCGCGTAGGACATGTTGATTTTGTCAGGCTCGAACAGGTTCTCCAGCAGGAAATTCGCGCGAAGCCCGGCGGTATCCATGCGGGCGTATTCCGCCGGGGAAACAGCGTAATAGGTTTTCATTTGTATAGCTCCTCTGTCAATTATGGTTTGATCGCTTTCGTCGCCCAATATGACGGTATGCCATCGGCGATCGCGTCGGGGTCATTGTTAAAATCCTCATACGCGCCTGTGATAACGAAACCGGCCTTGAGCTGGCCGCCGATTTGCTCGTCAAAGGTATGGCTGAACTGGAACATTGGCTCCTCCTTGTCGGAAGCGAACTTCGCGAAATGCTCGGGATTCCGCAGCGGATTAAACGGCAATTTGTTCGTGATAACGAGGGGACGCACGGTGAAATCATCCACCATGAAGTCGAATCCGTTGTCCATCCCCGCGAGCAGTACGCCGCCCGGACGAAGCACCCTGAAGCATTCGTGCCAGACATGGTAAACGTCCTCCACGTAGCAATTCGAAACAGGATGGAAAATTATGTTGAATGAGCAATCGTCGAACGGGAAACGCTTCGTCATGTCAGCCTTGACGATGTTGATCGAATAGCCTTCACGCTGTGACACGGCCCGCTCGCTTTCAAGCTGCCTGTCGGACAGGTCCATGACGGTACAGTCCGCGCCGAGAATAGAAAAAACCGGCATCTGCTGCCCGCCCCCGCTCGCAAGCCCGAGCAGCTTCGTACCTTTCAGCGGCGGGAACCAATCCTTCGGCACGGGAATGATCGGCGTGAGAATCACGTCCCATTCGCCGCGCCGCGCCTTTTCGCAGACCTCCGCCGATACGGGTACGCCCCACTCCCATCCGTTTTCCACCCATTTGTCGATTGTTTTTGCGTTTAGTTCGGTGTAATTCTCCATGTGAAATATTCTCCTAGTTCCTCGATAAAAGTTAACCTGTCATCCCGAGCGCAATCCGCGCACGGATTATACCTACACGACGCGGATTACGTTCCAGAATGACAACCCCTCCGGCACTGCGTGCCACCTCCCCTTGCAGGGGAGGCAATGGCGGCGAACCTCCCAAGCCGCCCCTGCAAGGGGAGGCGGCGCGAAGCGCCGGAGGGGTATAAACCTAATCCCAAATACCTAACGCCTGATTCCTAACGCCTGACCCCTCGCGTCAGCGCCCCAGCCATCCGCCGTCCACAGGCAGCGTGACTCCCGTGACGTAATCCGACGCCGCGCTCGCCAAAAACACGCACGCGCCCGCTAAATCCTCCGGCACGCCCCAGCGCCCGGCCGGGATGCGCGCCAGGATATCGGCGCTGCGTTTCGGGTCGGCGCGGAGCATCTCCGTGTTATTCGTGACCATGTAGCCCGGCGCGACCGCGTTGACCTGAATCCCGTATGGCGCAAGCTCGTTGGCCATCTCCATGGTGAGTCCCCGCACGCCGCTCTTGCTGGCGGCGTAGCTGGGCACGCGTATACCGCCCTGAAAGCTCAGAAGGCTCGCGATATTGATGATCTTGCCGCCTGTGCCCGCCGCGATGAAGTGCTTTGCGGCGGCCTGGCTCAACAGGAACAGCGCCTTGAGGTTTACCTGCATGACGTCGTCCCAGTCCTGCTCGGTGAAATCCGTCACGTCGTTTCGGCGGATGATGCCCGCGTTGTTGACGAGGATATCGACGCGCCCGAAGTGCGCCAGCGTTTCATCCATGATCCGGCTGTGCGCGCCGGGCTGACTCAGGTCGGCCAAAATCGCCTTAAACCTGCCCGGCTCAATCATGGACGCGGTTTCGTCGCAGCCGCGCCGGGCGGCTCCGGCGACGTTCGCGCCCGCCTGCGCCAAAGCGGCGCACATGCCCTGTCCCAGGCCGGTGTTCGCGCCGGTGACGATGGCGGCCTTGCCGGTGAGGTTGAATTTGTCGAGAATCATACGATACATTCCTTTCAGAGTTATATTTGGCTGTTTTATACATTATTATTGTATCAGGTGTGTTCAGGCGTATAACCCCTCCGGCACTGCGTGCCACCTCCCCTTATAGGGGAGGCTTGTGGTTGCCGTTACGATCCAAGCCTCACATGCAAGGGGAGGTGGCGCGCAGCGTCGGTGGGGTTGGAAAATTCAAAATCAATACAAAAATCTAAAAGCGCTTTATATTTTAGCAGGATTTAGCCCCTACTGTTTTCGCGCCGCGATGACAATACGCTCCGCGTCCGGCAACGGTTCCTCCCGCGTCATTTCGCCAAAAACGTCCAAAACGGACAGCCCCGCCTCCTCTAGCCACGCAACAACGTCCTCAGTCTTGTACGCGCGCTCCGCGAAGCTTTCGGTCGTTCTGTCATACGCGCCGCCGTCCTCCTCGAAAAAATCAAGGGTGATCCGCACGGTATCCGTGCTTTCGTCCAGTTGATTCTGCCAAACGCAATAGACATCCCCCGTGTCATAGACAAAAGCGTTGTCAGCCAGCACGCGCCGGTGCTTGTACACGGTGTTCATGTCAAAAACGAACACGCCGCCCGGCTCCAAAAACATCGACACGCGCCGAAACGTCTCGCGGACGTCCCGGACGCTTGTGAGGTGGTTGATGCTGTCAAGGGTGCAGATCGCCGCGTTCACCGTGCCGTACAGGTCAAGCTCCTGCATCCTCTGGCACAAAAACAGGACTCCCCTCCCCTGCTCAAGGGCTTTGTTCTGGGCCCCGGCAAGCATGTCGCCGCTCGCGTCCACCCCGATCACATCGTAGCCGTACCCGGCCATCAGCACGGACATCGAGCCTGTGCCGCAGGCCAGGTCGAGCAATATCCCGCCGCCCCCGCCGTGTTCGCGGAGAATGCCGTAAAAATAAGCGGCTCTTTTTTCGTAGTCCACATTATCTGTCAGCCGGTCGTAATAGCCGGCAAACGCTTCATACCCGCTCATGAATCTTTTTATCGAGCCGCTCAAAGATTTTGTCGTACCCGCTTTGCCCGAAGTGGAGCGAACGCTTGACGCGGCTTATGGTCGCGGTGCTCGCGCCGGTCGCCCTGACGATCTCGCTGTACACGTAGCTGTCCTTGAGCAGCTTCGCCACGACGATGCGCTGCGCCATGGCTTTCAGCTCGGGCACGGTGCAGAGGTCGCCGAAAAACGCGCGGCATTCCTCCAGTGACTCAATCTCTAAAACAGCGTTGAGGAGGAATTCGCAGTTGCTGTCAGAAACATCATTTTTCATATATTTAAATATCCCCTTTATTTGATTCGTACTTTTTGCACACCTTTTTGTATATATGTAAAAGCAGAGCCATCAACCCTGAATTTGCCGCGCCGTATATGGCCGCAGGGAGGATTGCCGCCTGAATATCGCCGCGCAGTTCGTAGAAAAACATCATAAACATGACGGTCGAAAAGAAAATCATCACCCAGCAAGCGGCATATACGCCTTTTCTTCTCTCAGCTTTTTCTTCTTCGCTTTCCATGTAGATTGACGCGCCGTACATTTCCACAATCAAAAGAAGAAATGCCAAAGCCAACATCAGCACCGCAAGTAGAAAGAATCTAAATCCGGGCATTGACGTGTCCATAAAGGTGATAAGCGCAAATGCCAATAACGCTATAACCGCGAGCATCGCCACGCCCGCCCCAAGCCTTTTTGCCCTGATGATTTTTTCTTCTTTGGGAAGTTCAATCAGCACGGGGATGCCCGGCTGGCCGTGTTTTTTGCATACTTTGTTGTACACGCGCAAAAGCTGCGCAGTCAAACCGAAAAGAACCGCGCCGCTTACCGCAGTCGGCAGTATCGCCGCTAAAACGCCGCCGCGCCATTGAAAGAAAAAACCCGCAAGCCAAAATACCGACATAAATGTGCAAGGGTAAAAAAAGTAGCGGACCGTATTTCTATTTTTTATGCTTTTTATGTAAGGTTCCTGCCTTTTCTCCCCAAGCGAAACGTCATACATTTCCAAACAAACATAGATGTACTGCATGGATGAATAAATAACAGCCTGACCAAGATGTGATTTTCCCGGTATGTTTTTGTCCACGAGCAGTAAAAAAATACTTCCAATTAAAAGGGCAACAACGAATGCTACAATGACAGCGCTTATCTTTTTTCTTTGCATGATTATAACCCATCCTTCATAAAATTTTTGCAAAGTAAGAAGCTGTCCCCTCTAATTATTAGTAGCGCACGGTACGCCCCCATACCGTTGCCCGATTCCTGACGCCTGACTCCTATCCCTCTATAGAAGCTCACCTGTCATCCTGAGCAAAGCGAAGGATCTTGTACAAAAAGATTCTTCACGTTCCCGCGCGACGCGGATTGCGTTCAGAATGACAACCCCTCCGGCGCTCCGCGCCACCTCCCCTTGCAGGGGAGGCTTGGGCGGTTCGCAGCCATTGCCTCCCCTGCAAGGGGAGGTGGCGCGAAGCGCCGGTGGGGTAAAAACCTAATCCCTGATTCCTAACACCTAATCCCTCGCGAGCCGTGCGAGCGCCGCTGCGTTTTGCCCCGCGATCGCCCCCTCCCCTACCGCCGTGGAAATCTGGTTCAGCCCGCCGATACAGTCGCCTGCCGCGAAGATACCCTCAAGCGAGGTCATGCCGTTTTTGTCTACAACGATGTTGCCGTCCGCCGTTTTAAGCCCCAGCTTTTGGGCAAAACTCAGCGCCGACGCCGTGCCGACCGCCACGAAAAGCCCGTCAAGCTCAAACTCCTCGCCGTCCTCCATAGCTAAACCGGTCAGCTTTTGTTCGCCGCGCAGCTCCCTGATTTTACGCGTATCTGCCTTGCACGGCAGCTCGCCCGACGCGGTCAGCTCCCGCCCGTTCGTGAAAATGGTCAACTCAGACGCGATGTTCAGCAGGTGTGCGGCCTCGGCGGCCGCGTAATTACCGCCGCCCAAAACGCCCAGCCGCTTTCCGCGAAAGAAAAATCCGTCACAGATGGCACAGTGGCTCACGCCGCGCCCCTCAAGCCGCTCCAGGCCGTCAAGCTTCGCCCCCGCGCGGGTTTTTCCCGCCGCCAGCACGACTGTGCGGCCTTCATAGCTTTCACGTTCGGTCTCCACAAGGAAGCCCGCGCCCGGCCCCTTTGGCTCGATGGACGTAACCTCCGCTTCCAGCGACTCGCCGCCCAGCTCCGCAAACTGCCGGACGGCGCGGTCATGAAGCTCACGCCCGCTGACGCTGCCGGCGCCGTAATAATTGTCCACTTTCGCCGCCTTGAGCAGCGCGGATCTCCCGTGGCCGATCACCAGCGTTTTCGCGCCCGACCGCACGGCGTAGATCGCGGCGGATATCCCGGCAGGACCCTGCCCGATGACGATCACATCGAACATAATGCTCTCCTTTTTTTGTGTTATTCTCATAAATTATTGTTTAAATTTTGTGTAATACATCTAATTTGTCAATTTAGCGCTTTACTGTGTGAATTTATTATACCAGTGTTCAGAAAATTCGTCAATAGCGTTTTTGGCAATGTTTTGGGTAATAATATTTGACTTGGGCGGGTTTGCGCTGTACAATATAGATATACAACATGTATGATAACCACAACCAAAGGAGATACATTATGCGCGACAATACCGCCGCTCCCAAACCCGGCCGGGGCAGCGCCCCCGCACCCGACCATATCATGTTAAGCTTCTCCGGCGACCCGCGTACGACCGCTGCCGTCACGTGGCGCACCGACGTTTCCGTGCCGGACGGCTTCATGCTTTACCGCGAGGACGACGGCTCGTGGCAAGGCGAAACGCTCCGTGCCGAAGCGGTCACGAAGCGTTTTGAAAGCGATATCGACGTCAGCAACATACATTCCGCCCGCGCGGAGGGCTTAAAGCCGGGCACGCGGTACGTCTACACCGTCGGCTGCGGCGCGCACCGCAGCGGCGAGTTCTCTTTTGAGACTGAACCGCCTGATTTGACCAAATTCAAGTTCCTGATCATCGCGGATCATCAGCAGGGCCGCCCCCACGAAAAACCTGATTACTCCCGCGTGGGCAGACTGCTCAAAGACACCCTCGCCGCTCACCCGGACTGCCGTTTTATCCTGACCGCCGGCGACAACTGCGACAACGGGCAGAACGAGCTTCAGTGGAACGGCATGTTCAGCGGGCTGGCCGGGATCATCGAGAGCGTCCCGTACATGATGGCGACCGGCAACCACGACAACCGCGGCTTCATCAGCTACCTGCCCGAGCCTGTCGGCAAGTTTTACCTGAAGCGCGCCGACTTCTTTGACGCGCAGTTCGGGCATTCATATCCCAAAAACGGACCTGACGGCTACATCACGGAAAATTATTCTTTCGACTATGGCAACGTGCATTTTCTGGTCATGGGGATCAACGCGCAGGAGACTGTCGCGGACTGGGCATACGACGATCTGAGGGCCAGCGAAAAGACATGGAAGCTCGGGGCGTACCATTTCCCGATCTACCCGGTCATGCCCGAGGGAGAGAACGCGGACTCATACCCGTGCCTGCGCAAGCCGATCGAGGAGGGCAGGCTTGACGTGCTTTTGGCCGGGCACGAGCATTCCTTCGCGCGGACGTACCCCATGAAAAACGATGAACTTTTTGACCGCCCATCCAAAGGCGTGGTGCATTATATCTGCGGCAACGGCGGCGCGAACGTCTACATATCCAACTGCCGCAAGATCTGGCACAGCGCGTTTTACGCGCAGGAGGAGCCGGCCGCCATGGTGACAATCGCGGAGGTTGACGGCGCGAAGTTCACGCTTACGGCGCTCCTGGACGACGGCAGGGTTGCGGACGTTTTTGTCATCGACAAGGACGCGGACACGATCACTCCGCCAGCTCTGGCGCCGATATACAGGCGCACGAAGCTCGCGTATAAAGGGGATATGCTGGAGTTCGCGGCGCGGGGCGTTTTCCCCTGCCAAAGGGACAGCGCGTGGTATATACCCGCCGGGGTGTTGATCGGCGCGATCGGCGGCGCGGTAAGCAAGACCGCGGGCAAGGTCACGGTGGGCGCGTATAAACGCACTGCAGCGTTCACCGAGGACAGCGATATCGCGGAGACGGGCACGGGCGATATCCGGATGTCCGGCGCGGCGTTTCGCGGCGACAGGGAGCAGCTTTATGTGCCGCTCGACGATTTTGCGAAAATCTTCGGCATGAACTGGCAGTACGCGGCAAGGAACAATTTTATCAATATTGATCATCCGTCGGAGAATACGGCGGTGTCGGAGCAGCCGTAAACAGAAGGCGTGATATAGCAGTTCCGCATAACATAAAAAAGGTTCGGTAAACGTATAGCCGAACCTTTACTTCATTTAACAATGTAAAACTGATGAAATGCTTTTGGGCGAAGATGAAGTCACATCTTTAACTCAAAATAATTCTTACTTTCCATAAAACCAAGGTTTTCATAAAGTGATTTTGCCATATCAGAAGAATTTAACAATATTCTTTTTATTCCCAGCGATTTTACGTTGTTTATTGCTTCTCGCATCAGATTTGTAGCCGCCCCTTGACGGCGATAGCTTGGAATTGTATAAACATTGGTTACATATGCAATTTTTCCTGAAGGATTATTAAAACCCGGACCAAGCTGACAAATGGAAAGACAGACTATAGCTATAATTCGTTTGTCCTCTTCGGCAACCCACGCAACAAGAGATTTATCATGTAAGGAATTCATAAAATAGTCTGCAAACATATTATCCATGCTGTTATCATCTTCCCGCTCAAGTAAAATCTTTCGGAATTGAACAAAGCAAGACATGTCATCTAATCCGTAAACCAAACCCAAAAAACACAACCACAATAAATTATCCAAACAAAAAAGATTATCGGACAAACAAAATCCGATGATCTTTTTTGTCTTTCCCATGTAACAAACCCGCTCCGATAACAACGGACACGGCAAAAAGCCCATGCCCGCGCCCAAAGCCTTGTAAACTCACAAAGTAAGCCGGTGGTCACGGCTATTTTTATGCGAAAAACACCCGTGACCACCGGCTTACTTCGTGAGTAAATGTAAGTTGTAAAAGGCAAGGGCGCGAACACAGGTATGTTATTGAATGAGAGAGATATATATAAGATTAATTGGACTTAGATGTGGAGTAACCGATGTTTTAATCTAGATATATGCGGTTTCGGTGGAACGGCCACAGAGCGTGAAGGAGCAGATGAAAAGCACCCACCCGCATATTACTCTTAGAATTGAATTACTTGAAAGTGAGATATATCCACAATGCGCATAAAAAGGCAATTATTGACTGTCGATCAATAATTGCCTTTTTTGAATATTTCGTTTTTTAACGCCGAAAGTCATTTGCGATACTATCATCAACTTGACCTTTACCCAGGCAAAGGTTGCATTTGATAATACCTTCACCGTTGCAATAGTCACAAGTCTTATTGGGGTTTTGTGGATGTTTTTTTGCGCCTTTGCATACAGAACAATAAATTTCACCCTTACCCAAACATTCGGGACACTTTTTCATGATGACAACCCCTTGTAGAATTATTGATTTTATTTCTTTTCCTCGCGTTTTTGAAATTGACCACAGGTACAAATGCTGTCGTTTTTGATTTCGCCGGTCATGGTGCATTTTCGATGTTGCCAATAAACACAGTTACTGCACCGTTCTTTGTTGTCCAAGTCGTTCACCTCTTTGTTGTAGTATTATGCTAACATTTTTTGACAAGAATTTTGGCATCTTTATCATTTAGACCGTAGTCAGTAAGCAACCTTGTTTTTATGGCAAGCAAGGTTTTTTTTTGCTTTTCGCGGTCGGTGATAGCAAGCGCTTCTTTGATAACTTCAAGATACTGATTATATTCTTCTGATTTCATGAGTATTGCTCCGTTCACGTTATATGTCTAATTCATCAAAAATATCAGAAACTATTGTGTACCACATTTGCTCTTGCTCCAATTTTTGCTTATTGGCACCACCCTTAGCTATCCGTCTGATCCCTGCGCCAACGAGTGCGCCAACTTTTTCGGCACCGCTACCTTGTTTAAACGTATCTTTCAAATGTTGTTTACTTCCTTCGTTTCCAAGCAAAGTGCTTTTACCAAAATCATTTATTGTGACAAAAGCATAGTTACCTTGATGTTTGACTATGATGGCTATTTTGAAATAATCTTCTTTGTGTTCGGGGTGGTACATCACGGCGCACTCTTCCGTACTCCCGCCGAGCATTCCGCCACTTTTTATTTGGTCGGCATAAAAAGCGACGGGAATACCATTTTCTTGCGCCTTATACTGGAGGGCTTCCTGCAAGGTTGTCAAGGTGATGTTTTGTCCGTCTTTATAACGAACTGGTTGGCGCATTTCGCGTAATTCCTTTTCCTTAATCATTGGTTTAACTCCTTTTTCATCACATAATAAAACTTCATAAGCTAATATGAAGTTGTTGTGCAGTTCCACCAAAGGTGTACCTTTGATGGAATTAAAACATTGGTTATTATTCACAATAATCTATCGTTTTTATATGCTGAAAAAGGCGAAATGCCGTTTTTTTCTGCATGTATTGACATCCAAATGCGCAAATGATATTATTAAACCGCAGTCCATGAAAGGTACACCTTTCGCGGACTGCGCTATTTTTATATAATGGCTTATAAAAAGGGGCAAACTAACCATGACCGATCATAATACCTATGCGCTGATTCGTGTTTCTACGGAAGAACAAAACGAAGAACGTCAAGTAATCCGCATGACAAACCTTGGCATTGCCAAGAAAAACATCATCATTGAAAAAGAAAGCGGTAAAAGTACAGAACGGAAAAAATATCACACTCTTGTAAAAAAGCTTAATGCTGGCGATACTCTTTATATTGAGAACGTAGACCGCCTAAGCCGTGACTATGACGGTATCAATAACGAGTGGCACAAGCTGACACAAGAAAAAGGTGTAATCCTTAAAGTGTTAGACACACCCATGCTTGATACGGACTGCACCGCTGATGACTTGTTAATTAAATTCATACGGGATATATTATTGCGAATATTGGCTTTTCAAGCTGAAAATGAATGGCAGAAAATTAAGAGCCGACAGGCGCAAGGGATAGCGGTTGCCAAAGCCAACGGCAAACCACTTGGACGACCTAGGTTAATCAGAACTGAAACGGAAATTGAAACAGCAAAGCAGTATCTAAATCGGGAAATTGATTTTGATACTGCTTTGGCTTTGTTAAATATAAAAAAATCGACTTTTTATAATCTTTGCCGGATGATCAGCGAAACGCAGGAATGAAAGGAGGGCTCATGAAAATATTAATTGATAA
>Ga0123353_10014813_pt1 | contig 11273 bp, 8 predicted proteins | sample TergutLab28metaG_3_FD_92763 | JGI IMG/M metagenome (GOLD analysis project Ga0123353, IMG submission 92763) | Labiotermes labralis P3 segment gut microbial communities from Petit-Saut dam, French Guiana - Lab288 P3 | ecosystem: Host-associated > Arthropoda: Insects > Digestive system > Gut ... | reverse complement strand
ATAAGGGGATTCCGACAGCCGGGCAACTCCGTTTGCATAAAAACACCGGTATTTTTGAAAATCCCCAAAACGGAGAATACAAAAATCCCCGGTTTTCAAGCACTTTATCTCCAGATAGCCTCTGAGCGGTAACATTACCGCCGCCCGAGAGCGAATATTTGGCAATCTCTTGATTGTTCGCAAGATTGATCAGCCGACACAAAGCGTTTTCGATTTCATTGAACGTTTGTCCCGTGAAACTGTTGATCGTGAACACGAGACTCGTCACGTTTGCTGGAACACGGGAGAGATCGACATTGATTGTTTCATCGTCGCCGTCTCCTGCTCCGGTGCGGTTATCGCCGGAGTGTTGAATGCTACCGTCTTTGCTCGCCAGTTGCCGAAACCAAACAACATCGACAATGTTTTTGGCGGCATCGAACATCACGCACGAGGCATCGAGGTCAATTTCTTTGGGGCTGCTGAAGAAAGCCATAATTCCTTTGGGCTGCACAGCGTCCCAGCCTAACCCCATGGCGACACGAGTGAGACCGCCGCCGCCTTCTTTTTCCAGCGAAATTTTTTGTCCTTTGACGAGCGAAAGTCCCATTGATATTTTGAGGGTAAAATGAAAACTGTGGGGGCAATGTAGCACATTGCTCTGCGTTGTGCTACCCCCCAAAAAAACTTTCCTCACTTTTCACCGTACAATCCCAGCGAATGGACGACATAGCGAATCCCCCACGCCGCCGGAATGAGCGTGACCGTGACACCGACAAGGACAAGCCACTGCCACACCGCCAAAGGAGTCGTGCGGAATATATCACCGATCCCGAACAAGCCGCCCGCCTGCACGACGCTGAACTGGATCAACGCAATCGCAACGACAATCACCAAAAACACCTTGTTTTTGGACAACAGCGTAAATGGCGACTCTTCCCAACTCATCGCCCGGCAGTTGAAGAAATTCCAAAAATGGAACATCACAAATGCCGTAAAGAAGACTGTCAAGGCTTCAAGGTTTTCCGCGCTCATGCTACTCACGCTACGCATATCTTTCCAGAAATCAAGTTTGCCCTCGGACAAGAACCAGCCATACGACATCAGGAGTAGGAGTGTACTCAAAATCACCACCTGATAGAGAGCGGTCAGCAAAATGGTTAATCCCATGGCACCGGTGATGATTGATGCCTCCCGCTTGATCGGCTTGCGGCGCATGGAATGTTCACGCGGCGGCTCCGTACACAACGCGAGGGCGGCGAATGTATCCATAATGATATTGATCCAAAGGAGTTGCACCACCGTAAAGGGCAACGTCACGCCAAAGAGCGGTCCGAAAAAGACAAGGAACAACGCCACCACATTGACCGTCAGTTGGAACACCAAGAAACGCTGAATATTCTGATAGAGCGTTCTGCCCCACCAAACACCCGTAACAATGCTCTTAAAGTTATCGTCCACCAAAACAACATCGCTTGCCTCTTTTGCCACTTCCGTCCCGGTGATTCCCATCGAAATACCGACATCGGCAAACTTCAACGCGGGAGCATCGTTCGTCCCATCTCCCGTCATCGCGACGACTTCTCCTTGTTGGTGCATCGCTTTCACGAGGCGAAGTTTGTCCATCGGTGTCGAACGTGCCACCACTTTGAGGTTCGGAATGATCTTAACGAGTTCCTCATCGGACAATTCCGACAGTTCGTCCGACGTGAGGACGACATCGTCCGCCACCGTCAGAATTCCCGCTTGTCGTGCAATCGCAATTGCCGTCGGTTTGGCATCGCCGGTAATCATTCGGACACTGATTCCCGCTGCGTGACACGTCGCAACCGACTGCGGCACCTCGGGACGAATCGGATCAGAAATACCGATCAATGCCAGCAACGTGTTATCGCAGTATTCGGCAAACCGTTCAGCATTTTCCTCACGGAAACTCTCTGGTAAATCATCGTCAGCACCGCTGCCGTCTGCTGTCTTCATCGTAACGGCGATTACACGCAACGCCTGTTCTTGAGCATGAACCAAGGCGGCTTCAATCGCTCCCCGATGGTTGTCAAACGATTCGGGTTGTCCGTTGACCAACACATGAGAACAACATTTCAACAGCCGTTCCGGCGCACCTTTGGCATAGATAACTCGTTGGTCTCCCCCCCCCTTGTTGATGGCGGCAATCGACATTTTTCGTGCCGAATTATGACTCAATTCCCAAACGAGCGGGTGTTGTTTCCGAATGTCTCGGTAGTTCACCCCGGCATCGTGAAGCAGATGCAAAATCGCCCCTTCTGTCGGATTGCCGATGGTTTCGATTTTATCCACTTCGATGTGGAGCGATGCTTCGTTGTTGATCGCAATAGCATCGGTTAAATGGGTGTCCCATTTTTCAGAATCCGTGGGCGCGAGTTCTTGCTGGTTCGCAAAGAGCCACGTTACGGTCATTTTGTTTAGCGTAAGCGTGCCAGTCTTGTCGGTGCAAATGATCGTTGCCGAGCCGATGGTCTCCGAAGCAACCAACTTGCGGATCAGACAGTTCTCCCTTGCCATCTTCATCATGTTGAGTGCCAGTGCCATGGTGACCATCATGGGCAACCCTTCAGGGACGGCAACAACAATCACCGCAACCGCAATAATGAAGGCAGTGATAAATCCTTTCAACAGCGGCAAAATAGCATTGAGCGTTCCGGCTTCCCAGTTGGGAGTCCAACCGAGAAAGGCAATCGTTGCCATGGCGAGGAAAATGAGACCAGCAGTAATCATCCCGAAAAGGCTGATCTGGTTGGCAAGTTTTGTCAATTTTTGTACGAGGGGCGTTTCCGTTTCGGAATCACCCAGGTTGGCGGCAATTTGTCCGAGACTGGTCTTGTCGCCGACGTGCGTCACCAGGAATCGTCCGCGTCCATCGGAAACCGTTGTTCCGCGATAGATTTGATTGTCGTCGGCAAATGTTTTGAGGTCGACAACTTCTTCGGGTACGTTGGCAATGCCATGTTTCTCGACAGGAACCGACTCGCCGGTCATCACAGATTGGTCGATGAGCAGTCCGAACGATTCGGTGACAATACCATCGGCAGGGACTTTATCGCCGAGCGCAACGAGTACGACATCACCGACGACGATGTCGTTGATCGAAACTTCGTGGATTTCCCCGCCGCGCAGCACTTTAATCAGAATGTCATCTTTGACTTTGTTGAGCAGTTCAAATTCTCTTGCGCTTTTGAGTTCGCTGAGAAAACCTGCGAGTGTTGCAATGAGAACGGCAAGAAAGATGGCAATCGTATCGATAAAATCGGTTAAGGAGACACCCGACGCTCTCCTTTCGGTGTCAACCACAATCTCCAGCACCGTGATCAGCAACGAGATGACAGCGGCAACGAGCAGAATGATAATCGTCGGGTCTTGGAATTTTTCGAGAAACTGTTTCCACAGCGGGTCTCTCTCTGGCGGAGTGAGCGTATTTGCTCCATGCTGTGCCCGGGACTGTTTGACTTGTTCGTTAGTCAGACCGCGTGTTAAGTCGATGGTAGAGAGTTTTATCATTGTCATTATTGGGATCCTGATTTTGAGCAGACGACATGATAACACATTTCCTTCCGTCTTGGGCAAGAGTGTAGACCCGAAGCGAGTCTATCTTGAAAAGCGGTATCGATTTGTCCGAAATGGTTGCTATAATTTGACTGTCCGCTCCGAGACACCTCGAATGATCTGCACACAAAGTCCTATGTCGCATGTCCCTACACTTTCCTCCTGCAATACTCCACACCTTCGCGAAGATGTTCTAGCAATTTTTCAAGCGGGTATCGATGGTGTTGCACCGAATCGGTTGATCCACAACCATGTTTTTCTCGATCACAACGTGTTGACGATCTCTGGCGTTTCGTATCCGCTTCAGAACGTTCAACGTATCGTCGTGGTCGGCGGCGGGAAGGCTTCCGGTCGCATGGCGGAAGCACTTGAAGAAGTGTTGTCGCCGCTCCTTCACGGGCAAGGTTCAGAAGTCGTCGGCTGGATCAACGTTCCCAACGATTGTGCGGTACCACTCCGAAAGATTCAGTTACATCCCTCTCGACCAATGGGAGTCAACGAACCGACAGAAGCCGCTGCCTTCGGTACGCAACAGATGGTCGAACTCTTGAAATCATTGGGACCGAACGATCTGTGTCTCAATCTTCTGTCCGGCGGTGGCTCCGCTCTCATGCCTGCACCGCCGCCAGAGATTTCCTTGACGGATAAACTCGAAGTGACACGGTTTCTCAGCGGGGCGGGAGCAGATATTCAGGAACTCAATACCGTCCGCAAACAGATCAGTTTGCTCAAAGGGGGAAAGATGAAGGAACTCTGTCGCGGTCGCCGACTCGTCAGTTTGATCCTGTCCGATGTCCTTGGCGATCCGCTCGATGTGATCGCATCGGGTCCCACCGTTGACAATCCAGGCAGTGCCGCCGATGCGTTGGAAGTCCTTCGACAATTCAAAACCGCTCCTGCCACGGATGCCCAGAAAGCCGTCCTTCAAAACATTGTGCAGTTTCTCCAACAAAAAACACTTCTTTTCACCGAGGAAAAGGAACCCCTTGGCACCACGCCAGACGAATTCGGTACGATCTTCGACAATGCCGGCGGCTTTGTTCGCAACATCATTATCGGCAACAATGCCACTGCGGTGGACTGTGCCGCAGCGGAAGCGAAGCGACGGGGTTATTCTCCTGTTTCGACTTCCGCCATGAAATGTGAGGGGCAGGCAGAAGACATCGGTATTCACCTGGCGGATCAGGCGATTCAGATGCAATCCGGCGGACCAGATTGTCTGATTAGTGGCGGCGAACCTGTTGTCCGATTGGTTCCAAAAGACATTCGTGGAAAGGGCGGACGCAACCAACAACTCATCCTCGCAGCCTTGATTCATCTGTTGCACGATGAACGTTACCAAGGCAAAGCAGCAATGATTTCAGGGGGAACCGATGGCGAAGACGGACCCACCGATGCCGCCGGAGCATTGTTCGACGACGAGCTGATGAACCGGCTCCGAAAGCACATGCAAGAAGACCCGGCGTTCGACCCCCAACGTTTTCTTGAAACGAATGATGCGTATTCTTTTTTTGAAACCCTTGATGGTCTCGTGATGACGGGTCCGACCGGAACCAATGTCTGCGACCTGCGAGTTGTCGTCCATGCTTCTTCACGCAAATAGACCCGGAACGGGTCATTTTTCGCATGCCCCCGTACCGCCGTGTGGTCGCGCAGCCGCCTAGCCCGCGTCGGGTCTCTCGTTGTCGGGCTAAAAAATTAGGCTTACGGAATTTTCAACCGGCTTCAGTATAGTCGGGCGTGCAACAGCGTTGAGGTCACCGTGAGTACGAATGCAATGAGCGTTTCGTAAGGAATGATTTTAAGTCGTTCGGTGATATTCATGCCAACCGCTCCCCCTGTTGCGTGGAAAAAAGTGCCGTGCGGCAGATGGTCGAGCACCGTTGCCCCGGCGTGAACCATTGCGGCGGCAGCCAAGGGGGCAAGCCCCATCCCGAGCAATGTGACGGAAAAAGTTTGACTGGCAACCGTCGCTCCGGCAGTGGTCGAAGCCGTTGCGGCACTCATCATGATCCCGGAAATCGGAGCCAGTAAATCTCCGGGGAGACCGCTGTGTTCGACGACGGCAATCAGGACATCTTTGAACGCCGATGCCTTGATGATTCCCGCCAAGGTGCCGGTTCCCAGCATCAGAACCGCGACGTTGATCATCTTGCTCAACCCGACATCCAGATACCCGCAGAGTTTGGAGAACCTGCCCATCGCCAGACAGCCGATGAGACCACCCGTCGGCAAGGCGATGAGTGGATCGACATGGACTCCGCAGAGTGGTCGCAACGTCAAAAGGAAAATCGCCACGAGCGGACCAAGAATCGCTGCCCAGAAGGGGGGCAGATCTTGCGTGCCAGCGTCAATTTCCTCTGTGACCATTTCGCCTCGCTTGGTCAACAGCGATACCAAGATTACCGTAAACACGAACCCGACGATTGCCGGAATCAGGTTTGCCGCCATCAGGCTGGAAAGGTCGACGTTGAATTCCGAGGCGGTGGCGATTGTGTTGGGATTCGGCGAAATCAAGTTGCCCGACTTGCCGCCGCCGATCATGGCGATGAGAATACAGCCGCGTGAATAACCGGCTTTTTTTGCAACGGCAAGAGCAATGGGCGAAACGGTGATGACCGCAATGTCAATGAACACGCCCACGGCGGTCAATAGCATCGTTGCAAGGGCAAGAGCGACCAACGAAAACCGGTCTCCACTGAACCGCATGATTGTTGCAGCAATGCGCACTGCCGCACCGCTTGCAATCAGAACACCCGCAAGTACGCCAGCGGCGATAATCCGCAACGCTGCGGGTGTTATATCTCTGGCTCCCTCAACCATCAGCCTGACTGTTTCGGGCAAACGGTCCACCAAGGGCATGCCGCCGCCGATCATGCCGCCGAGAAGGGCACCGAACATCAAACTGTAGGCAGCATTATATTTATAAACGATCAGAACAATCGCGACGATCAGTCCGATCATCGCTCCCGTTGCGGAGATTTCCATGTTTGTCTATGTGTTTGTTGTGAGGAAGCATCGCCCCCGGTCAACATAACGTCCTTCGATTGGATTGTCAAGGTGCTACATGTATACCGAATCCGGTTAGCCGGTGGGAAATCCCTGATGCCGAAAATTTTAGCCCGTCAACGGAAGGGGGTTGAACGAGGGCGTAGCCGAAAAATAGCCCGCTCCGGGTCTACCGTTGACACTTTCCCCCTTTCTGGCTATACTGTGTAGAGAGGTGTACCGGTTGTCGGCGACCATTAACGCAAAACAGGAGATTGGTCATGCAAAACAATGCCATTTTTAACACCCTTCTCGGGGGGGGTGGGGGCAACGTAACTCGTTGCTGTGTAAAGGCTTGAGTCGCAAAAACGCTTTCACTCTTGTCGAACTTCTTGTCGTCATTGCGATTATCGGAATGTTGATTGCCCTTCTTTTGCCTGCCGTGCAGGCGGCTCGCGAAGCGGCAAGAAGGATGACGTGTACGAATCACTTGAAACAGTACGCTCTGGCACTGCATCTGCACCACGATGTCAACGACACTTTCCCAGCAGGGCGAGCCGGTCCCTACGCAACACGTGTAGCGGCAGCAGATAGGGATAACCCAGACGCAAACGGCAACCACACATGGGGACCCTCCCTTTTTGTCCTGCCCTATATGGAGCAGGCAGCAAGATATGGCGACTATGTTCTCTTCTCCGAAGGTAAGTATCCCGGTACCACGCAAATTCCACCAGCATTTAATACCACCGACACGAACGCCCTCTTTGCCAGATTTTTCGAAGAGCAAATTTCTGCGTTTGGATGTCCCTCCGATCCAGAAATTACAAAACCTGGTTATCCGGGTGGTAACTGGGGGTTAGATAATTGTAAAAATGCTCGGATATCTTATGTCCATTCATTCGGTGACCTATACAACAATAACCATACCGTTTCAAACAACAAACGTACCAGAGGAATGTTTGGCAATATGGTTTGGTTTGGTTTGGTTTTGATGCCTGTACCGACGGTACGAGCAATACGATCATTCTTTCGGAAACGGCGACGACAACTCATGACGACAGTACCTTGGTCTGCGACGGAACCGTTTACGTTTCGGGACTGACAGGAAATTCTGGGGTATGTTACACGATGCTGATTGATCCGCTTACAATGAAAGCGGGGACCACGGCGGTCAAATCACAACGAGGCGTGTTCATTTTCGACGGTCGTGTTGCCGTTTCGGGTTTTACGACCATTGTTCCGCCGAATGGACCATCTTGTGTGGCATTGACATCCTATACACATGGAATTATCCCACCAACCAGTTACCATACAGGTGGCGTGAATGGGGCAATGTGTGACGGAGCAGTCAGATTTATTCCAGATACCATTAACACTGACCAAGTCATTGGTGTAGCGTCATTGCAAACAGCAGCCGGTGCATCGCCGTTCGGTGTCTGGGGAACGTTGGGAACCCGACAGGGTGGAGAGTCCAAGAGTTTATAAACGACATGCGGAGATTGGAATGATAAAACAACAATTACTATGGGGTGCCGTGATACTATCGGTACTCCTTCTCGGTTGCGGTCCTAAAACGCCTGCTGGTCTTCCCAAGCTGTACCCGTGCAAGGTGAAGATAGTTGACAAAAGCGGTGCGCCAGTCGAAAATGTCACTGTCGTTGCCACCCAAGCGGGCAGTATCTGGGCGGGCATCGGTCTGACGGATGCGGATGGAATTGCCATGTTGAAAACGAATGGCATCTATCCTGGCGTTCCTGTGGGAACGTATAAGATCGCTACGACCAAATACGATGTGGTCGTTATCAAAAGCGGCAGGGAGGAAGTAAGCGACAAGATTACCGAAACCTTGGTGTTCGACAAATCGTTTTCCAACGAAGGCACGACACCCCTCGAGATGACTGTCGAGGCAAAGAAAAATAATGACGTGACGTTTACTGTGTTTTGATAAAGGAGATTTCATGATGTTGATACATCGATTATTTATTCTGTCCATATTTGCTTTGTTGTCCGCGCCACTTTGGGCGGCGGATAAACTGCCGGAACGAGGAATCAGTGCCCATCGAGGCGAAAACGGTGTCTTTCCTGAAAACACGGTTGTCGGCTTTCAGGAAGCGATTCGGCTCGGTGCCAGTCAGGTTGAATTTGACGTTCGAAGCACCAAAGATGGTCGTCTGATCATCATGCACGATGAGACCGTTGACCGAACAACAAATGGAAAAGGAAAGGTTACTGAGTTGACCTTCGAGGAAATCCGTTCGCTTGATGCTGGAATCAAAAAAGGGGAACGCTTTGCAGGGACGAAGGTTCCGACGTTTGAAGAAGCACTCGATTGTCTGCCGCGAAATGTTTGGATCAATGTTCATACCTATACAAACGATCCGGTGGCAGTAGCGAAGATGATCGTTGAGAAGAAGCGGGTACATCAGGCAGTGATGGCTTGTGGTCGCGCAGCGGCACTGGCGGTGAAAAAAGAGTATCCGCAAATTCTCATTTGCAATATGCAACGGCGTGGCGATGACGTTTCCCGATACATCCGCGAAACAATCGAGTGGAAGTGTGACTTCATCCAGTTGCTCAAACTCGGCACACCGGAGGAAATGAAGACACTCAACGATGCCGGTGTACGGATCAATTTTTGCTGTTCCAAGACTCCCAAACATTTTCGTGAAATGGTCGAAGCGGGCGTCGATTTTCCTTTGGTCGATAATATGAGTACCTTTGTCGAAACGGCAAAGGAAGTTTTCAAGGCAAAATAAACATGCTGTCCTCCAAGGCGGCGATCGTACTTGACATGGTTGACATGTTTCCTCGTGCAGGCAGTCCTTGAAAACATCGCATTGTCCGCTACAATCAACATGAATTGTGGAAGGAGGAAATGATGCAGCGGATCATGCTCAAATCGAAGATTCATCGTGCCACTTTAACGGGGACGAATCTGGACTATGAAGGGAGTATCGCCATTGATCCGACTCTCCTCGAAGCCGCAGATATTCTTCCAAACGAACAGGTGCAGGTCTTGAATATCAACAACGGCACCCGCATTACCACGTATGCCATCGTTGCCGAACGGGGCAGCGGCACTGTCATGCTCAATGGTCCTGCGGCGAGATCGGGAATCGTCGGCGATATTGTCGTCATCCTGACCTACGCCAACGTTGATTCCCACGCACTCGCCGGTTACGTCCCAAAAATTATCAAAGTCAATGCCCAAAACCGGCTCTGCTGAATCTCGAAACGGTCTTGACACTGTGCGGTCATTCGTTAGAATGGGGGCGACAGGGCATTTTTGAAGAGAAGGAGGATTTTTTCCATGCAGCAAAATCAGACATACGACAACGACTTTTCCGCCCCAACCGATTTATTTGCGGCAGCAGCGGCAGCCGATGAACGGGCGGGATTCATCACGAAAACGTACTTGTACCTGTGCGGTTCCATTGCGGCTCTCATTGCGAGTGAGATATGCCTCTTTACCGTACTGGGAATGGAAAATATGTTGAAGGTGACCCAAACAATGATCGGCGGACAATTTTCGTGGCTTATCGTTCTTGGTGCCTTCATGCTCGTCAGTTGGGTCGCCAATGGTTGGGCGATGAATGCGACCAGTTCCGCGATGCAACATGCCGGACTGGCACTGTACATCGGTGCAATGGCAGTTCTATTGATTCCGCTCCTTTGTATGGCTCAACTGGCTACCGGTGATGCCAGTCTCATCGTCTCGGCGGCAACCGCCACGGGAGGACTCTTCGCCATGCTCACGCTGACCGTTTTTATCACACGGAAGGACTTTTCGTTCCTGCGTTCGATCTTGTTTTTCGGAGGTTTTGCGGCAATGGGTTTCATTGCGACCGCCCTCATTTTTGGTTTTTCCTTAGGACCGATCTTTATGTATGCGATGATCGCTTTCTTCTGTGCCTACATTTTGTATGACACGTCGAATGTGCTGCATCACTACCGGATCGGACAACATGTCGCGGCCGCACTCGCTTTGTTTGCTTCGGTCATCATGTTGTTCTGGTATATCCTTCAACTGTTCCTTAGCAGGGAATGATCGACAAAAGTGGTAGAGGTGCAATGCTTTGCGTCTCAAAGTGGTAGCATTGCGTCTCTACGATGGTCTCTCACCGCAACAGGTCTCTCACAGCGACAGTGGTTCGCTCGCCAGTTGCCGTTCGTGCTTCGTCATTTCGTAAATGTCGCGGAGCAGTTGAATGTCGCACGGGCGCTGTTCGACGTGCCGACGAGAAAACATGCGTGCTTGTGTTGCTACAAGTGTTTCGATGGCGGTTTCCGTTACTTGACCAAATGTTCGGGCGTAGTTCACAAAACTCGGAACATTCGTCGTATTGAAGCCGTACAGCATACTGCATGCTCCAATCGTTTTGCCCGTGAAAATACTCGTGTTTATTGCCGTTTTGGCATAATCACCAATGAAACAGCCGGCGAACTGCATTCCGGTCTTGACCTTGATCCCCGCATAGTCCATGACGACTTCGCCGTAAGTATTTTTCAGATCGCTGTTGCTCGTGCCCGCTCCAAGATTGACCCAACTGCCAAGATAACTGTGCCCCAAGAACCCGTGGTGTTGTTTGTTGGAATACGATTCAACGTAAGGGTTCCACGTCCCGCATTGTTGCGTGATTTTTTTTGGGCGTGATAATGAGCGGCGTTTTCGGTTCGATAGTCGAATCGTTTTCCCTTGCCCCTCCTTATGCCCCGCACCTATTTTT
>Ga0123353_10014812_pt1 | contig 11273 bp, 7 predicted proteins | sample TergutLab28metaG_3_FD_92763 | JGI IMG/M metagenome (GOLD analysis project Ga0123353, IMG submission 92763) | Labiotermes labralis P3 segment gut microbial communities from Petit-Saut dam, French Guiana - Lab288 P3 | ecosystem: Host-associated > Arthropoda: Insects > Digestive system > Gut ... | reverse complement strand
TACACTCTGATTATACTCCCAAAGTTTCTCGTTTATTATTTTCAATGCAAATATGTTGTCAATTACAGATCTTCCATCTCTGAATCCATTCTGATAGTCCTCCAAAATTTTTTCAATATATGGTTTAATTTTTCCCAATATTATATTTGACAAAATTTTGTAAGCTGCATTTTCTAGTGCTATTCCCCCATAATTCTCACACCTATCTCTATCTCCTCTTTTGTGTATAGGAACTATTATTGTTTCTTTCCATTCTTCAAGTATCCTTTCCTCCTCCCAGATTTGTCTTACTAGTTCATAAATTCTATTCAGCAGTTTATTTCCTCCATATGCTATTAATTCTGGATGTATTCCATCAGTTCCAGCGGCATTGTTATTTTTTAAATTGCTTATTGCCTTTTTTACATCTTCTATAGTGAGTTCTTCTACTTTGGCTCCCTAATTTCTTTATTTCCTTTGAACACATTTCAATAAATGCCCAACACGTTTTGGTCAATCATAATGCAAGGGCATACAGACTTCCTATAGAATGTGAGCTGTGTATACATATGACTATATATTATGTATGATACAACGCTATATAAGCCTTGGCAATACCAATTATTTACCCATAAAATTCTCCTCAGTGATGAACTATACAGATCAAAACATGTTGGGACATAACTTAATGGTGTTAGATACTAATTTATGTACTCTGATGATATTTGTTTATATGTAATAATTTAAGTATGTTGTAACACAGTGAATCAACTTACAAAAGGAAAATATGCATGCAAATAAGTTGTCATTTCAACTGTACAAGGAACATGACATGTTAAAAGTCACAGGAAGATACTAAAATATGAAGCACAACGTATTCCTCATGTTTCACATCACAGTAACTTACTGAAAGATGAAGACAGTAAATCCTGTTATGTCCATGAAATCACAAACATTGTTAAAATGCACTGGGTGGAAGACAGATTCAGAAATCTGCACAACAATGTTAAAAAATTTGGCCCTGTAAAATTCTGCTCATGAAAATATTAACCCCTTGTATGGGTATTTAAATGGCCTGCTGTGAGCACAAAGGAGCATTTCAAATCTTCCATATGGCCCCTGTGACCTGCCACCTGCATGGATCATCAGCACAAGTATTTAGAAATTGAAGAACTGAAACACAAAAAAGCTGTACCTTGATAACAAACAACTGCCACAAGCTAAATAACAAAGAAAGGCCATTGCCAGCCATCTGTGAGTGACAAGTGAAAGATAAGAAGAGTAAGAGAAAACTTTTAAAGGAGAAACATGTTACTGCAGAATCACACCCAATATTCTCAAACAGTTTTGTTTTCTCATGGACCAGACATGTTACTAAAGAGTCCCACCCAAATTCTTACACAGTTTGTTAGTCTATGGACCGGGCATGCTACTGCAGAGTCCCACCAAAATTATTACACGATTTCAATATGGGCCAAATATGTTACTGGACATTCCCACCCAAATTCTTATATAATGTACCTGGATGCACCAGCATCTAGTAGCATGGTGGACCACACAGCCTTTGACATCAGATAACCAGGTGTGCCTCTATGCTAGATCCTTCCTGAACTAGCAAGAGACAGGTGCTTCCACAATGTCCTACAGCAGTACCAGCCAGAAAGGAGTAGATCATTTGAGAAATGCACAAAGACGTGTACAAGGCAAGTAGACAGCTGGAATGAGTTATAGCATGGCTACTGACCATGCACATTTTGACAAGATGACACCTTGATGCAGTGGTGCACGAGTCAGAAGACTAGTAAACCAAGTAGAGTGAAGAAAGTGTGAACACAGAGATCAACAGACTTGGTGGGCAACAGTGAAGAGGTTTAAAGAGGGCAAATGGGCCCACAGTACGGAGTTCAAAGAACAATACAGTGTGAATTCTTGTGAACAATCCTTTTAATTCTTGTCACAATTCTTTTTAAATTACTGAATATGTTAACAGTTTGAACTGTAGTGACAAACACTGTTACATTGTGAACCCACAGGCTTATTTTCTACAATAACTTGTTAGTTCATGGGCCAGACATGTAACAGCACAGTCCCACCCAAACTCTTTACATAATTTGTTAGTTTACAGGCCTGATATGTTACTCACGAGTCCCACCCAAACTCTTGTACAACATGTTAGTTTATAGGCCAGACATATTACTGCAGAGTCCCACCAAAATTCTTACACAACTTGTTAGCTTATGTGTCAGACAAGTGACTGCAGTCTCACCCAACATTCACACATGATTTCTTCAATTCTGTGCAAGCAGCAAGCATATCATGACAGTGTGATGCTGAATTTCAACATAAGGTCTCTACTGACCATGTGCAAGAACATACAGTGCATTATTACACAGTTAACTCTGGTACATCTACAGCTTGTATAAACAGCAACAGTCCCTTTTACTTACTTGCTGATTTATTTATTTAGGAACAGTTATAGCTCAGTCAGTGTAGTGGCTAGGCTATGGGCTGGATAATCCAAAGTCCAATTCCCAGCAGAGGAGAGACTTTTGTGCAAAAATGTACAGACTAACTCTAGGCCCCACCCAGCTTCCTATTCAGTGGGTACTGACAAATCTTTGCTGGAGGTAAAGCAGCCAGGGCATGAAGCTTCATCAAGTGCCAATATTAACAATGTGTGGAGCTAAACCTCTACTACCCCTGTATGCTTCATGGCATGATGCATAGAACAACTGCATCTTTTAACCTTTACCTTATTTATGTACTTATTTATTTATTTATTTATCCATTCATTCATTTTCTACCTATTTATTCATTCATTTACTTATAACTTACTTAACTATTTTCAACAGCTCTAATTATACAGTGCTCAGTAACAGGACTGTATGGGATAAGGAACCAATCACAATGACCGCCTGGCCAGTACTGTGCCGAACACTTAAGACAAATACGTGTGTCTGCAGTTCTTTGTGTCTTTCTCTTATCCTCTGTAGGCACATGTATTGCAAGGAGTGCTACAAAATGTCAAAAAGAGATTCAAAAATGCCAGAAACTTCAGACCCTGAGCTATATTGGCCTGTTGTGTAACACAGTGAAATTACAAAAAACAAACTGAAAAGGATGAGTCTTACCTTATTAGAGGGACCAGCATGGCAATAGCCTGTTGTGACTGAGGAAAGAAAACAAATGTCATGAACCGTCTCTGGACTAAGGTTTTAACCAAGGACGTCATCAGTTTAAAGCCATGTCACTCACCTGCATTCACTTTCAGTGCCTGTGCTCTCGCTATGAGGTCAGGTAGCCACTGCTGCGCCTCACCCACAAACACAGCTGTACTGAGGGCCATGCAGCGCTGTCCTGCTGCCCCAAAAGCAGCCCCAACCAGCTGATTTAGAGAATTTTCTTTATTTGCATCAGGCATCACCACACCATGATTTTTAGCTCCCATATTGCTCTGCACACGCTTCCCATTGTGAGATCCTCGTTCATAAATGTACTTTCCCTGTAATAACAAAATTTGTAAGGTGGCATACAACAAAATGAACACAGCAAAGCCCTTCTAGAGAAATGCAAATACCATACTGACATGAATACAAAATTAACATCCTTCACAATTTAAAACTTCAGGAAAATAACTACACAGAATATATTTAAGTCTGTTTGTAATTACAAGACAACCCCCTTTCTTTCAGATGATGAATTAGGACAACCTTCTCATCTCATGTTCAAACACACTGAGTAGGAACTCTATGAAGTATCGAAACAGCACTCAACTTGATGTTGCCTTCAAATTTTGTTCTCGAATACACACATAATAATCATCTGTTAATGAAATTCCTTCCAAAGGATACTGCCTGAAAAATACACACACACACACACACACAATGGAATATATGTGCTTCTCCAAAAAAAAAAAACAGACATTTTCCAAACATATGCTTACTGCTAGGTCAGATCCTACAAATGAGATAGCTTTGATATCTGGGTTATCACATATGAAGTTGACAGCCTCATGTGCACCATGAATCACATTCACAACACCAGGAGGACATCCTGCTTCATTCAACAACTCCATCAGCATCATGCATGCCCCAGGGTCTCGTTCTGATGGCTTAAGGACAGATGTGTTCCCCAGAACAATGGCAACAGGAAACATCCACAGAGGAATCATGGCTGGGAAATTGAAGGGTGTTATACCAGCTGTCACACCCAGAGGCAAGCGATATGAGTGGGTGTCCAAATCCTTGCTGATATTGGGCAATGTTTCTCCCAGCTGGAGGGATGTGACACTGCAGCAGTGCTCCACCACCTCTGTAGACATACCAACATAACATGCACATTTATTCCATGTTCTAGTAACCCCAAATATTCCAAACATTAACAGGTATTTCCCACACTTCTAATTCTCCATGAAAATAGGAATCACATGGGTTTCAATTTGTCTGAACACTCAGATTTTTTAGTTTTCTTCAGTTCCCCTTGAAAATACTTGGATTGTAAACAGGTCCATATCCTTCCAAATTCATCCCCCATCTGGCACTACACACACTGAGGTGTCTGCAATGTTAATAAATAAATCAAAGGAGCAGCATTAAAAAAACATCATTAATTGAGGTCATTACAACATTCTGCTTATGCAGATGTGTTCCCTACCATATATGTTTTACTTGTAAATGCCATGGCCAGCATTACTGGTTTTACTCCACTGTAATTATTATTCCAGTAGCTTGATTGTCAGAAAAAAAATGTTACATACCACGTAAAGTTGACAGACACAATCAGAAATGTAAATCAACACAAACCATTGTAAAATTCTCTTAAGCTACTCCTAGGACCATTCCATCACTTAAGACAGAGGTCTGATCCCAGGCCAGTCCATGCTGAATTTGCAGTGGACAAAGTGACCCTAAGATAGGTTTTTCTCCAAGGTGTTTGGATTCCCCCTGTCAATATCATTCCAACACGGCTCCCTACCCATTCAATCATCTGTTAACAATGCTATGTATCCTTCAGAATGACAGCATTATCATATAGCGTATCACATTAAACACTGCAGAAAGATTCAACAATACAGGATTATTAAGAGGGACAACTTCTTGAATGCAGAGATCTGAAAATTCTGTAATTCTGTATTTAAATTTACAGTCACTTAACTAGAATATAATTCCATATAAACTCTGCATTACATGATCAATTTTCAGTATAGAACCATTCTTTAAGTCTTTCCTTCTTCATCGATGCTGGCAAATTCTTGACCATAGGACATATTTTTTACATGCACAAAATTGTTCGTTATTTTTCACTGATAAAAACAATTCAGTGTCCCTTTTATTGTTTCACTAAACATGGTAGCTTTACTACATAGTAAGGCTACATCAGTTCACACCCCATCAGAATGAAAGGGACACTGTAGACACACATTAATGAGTGCAAGGTCACAACATTTAGATCTTATAATGCTTTCAGTTTTTGTAATTTCTCAAGTACATATTTGTCCAGAGGTGAATTTCTGGCACTCTCTTTCCAAAAAGACTGGAAGTGTGCATTTGTAGAGCCCACACAGTCTTTAGAATGTGCTGTAGGACCTAATGGGTGCCCTACTGGGAAAGTCAGTAGTATTCCAAGTGAGCCATAGCCTAATGATCTGTGGGGATTACTCTGTGGCCATCAGCACTGAGATCATCTCCTTCTTCATCTGCACTGGAAGGCTGACAATGTCCTGCTTTTCATATGCAGAAAGGGCATCTTCAACTTGGAAACAAATTTATAAAAATCGGGCTGATTCTTAATTTCACCTGAAAGTTTCACCTAATATAACAGCCTCCCCCTCCATCTCTTCCTTGCTCACTCCCCACATCCTGCTATGTGCTCATTCTTCTAGAGGTCACTAAATTAGTTTCAACTTAAAATCACCTTCAGCTTTCCCACCCAAAAGTAGTGTCAATCAGCCTTTCAAAGATCTTAACTAACGGGCATGTGACTCCTATTTAGGACAACATATGCAGCATCATTCTCTTCCAAAACAAGACAATTTCATCAACACTGAAAGCAAATTCTTGACACAAAACCACTTGCTTTGATAATACAATACAGTGTTACATAGCAACCATATTCTAACCTCTCAATTTGCACTCTCTCCTTTGGTGATACAATATACTCAGGTCAGTCACATGCTGCCTGTTGCAATGTACCAAACCAGCACTAACCAATGAAGAAAGATTCTACTAGTGAAGGCTTCATGCAAAATGTCAGGTTCTCCAAGCAGTGCTGCTGAAGAGACAAGTTTTTTTGGATGTGATACAGTGTCACTGGACAAGCAGTTCCCACTGTTTTGAAGGATCACAGTGCTTCCATCATTAGGGTCAAGTACTCACAGAACTCTCACCTTCCTCTTTCTTAATGTACTACAGACTCCCAGCTTTCTACATGAAAGCATTTTGGCCCATCGCAATGCATGTTTTCAATCTGTAGGATATTCTGTGAATCATCTCAGGTACACTCTCTCTCTTCTTCTTTTCACATTTCCAGCATACTTAAGGAGTGTCCATTTGGTAAAAGCAGTGAGACTAAGCATCCAATCACCAATAGCCTGACACTCCTCAGCTTCTTTACTGTACATTAGTTGCAATTTCACATTCATATTAGTGGCATTTTTCTCAAGTTTTGCAGAATTACAAGCAGCCTCACTTGCAGAGAGTTTAATTTGTAATACGGTTAAATACAAGATGCTTCCTGAAGCCTTAACATAAGACTGCTGCTATGCATGCTGCTCCTTGGGTCCATTGGGTTCCGACTGGACAGTACATAATTGTTACCACTTATTTAAACAAACAAGGCAATTAAAAGGAGACCAAACAATTTACAGACACGTCAAAAAAATACCGCAGTGGCACTGTCTACTACACATAATATTTCATTTTGTGAGTTATGTTCATATCTTTCCTACAGCCAAGACCATTACATAAATAAGCAGCATTATACGAAGTCTCACTGTAGAACACATTTCCCTCATCTCACTATTCTTGATCACTGCCACCTATTTTGTAGTCCTACTTGACACTGTGTTGTTAAATAATCTAATAGCAGCATCACTTACGCAGTCCTCGTAAGACGTCCCCCTCAGCGTCAATCAACGTCTTGCCCTGTTCTGTTGTGATGATCGTGGCCAACTCTTTCTGTATAGAACAACAAAATTTCTTATGCTGCTAGTTCATGAATCACACACACCTTAGGATGCTAGATTTGGGGTTCTCCCAGTAATGTTGCTGAGGATTCATGTGTTCTGGGATGTGACACTATGCTGCTGGGTAAGCAGCATAGTGTCACAGCACCTTAATCTTCAAAAATCAAGCTCTCCTTGGAGTGCTTGCTGCTGAATATGAAGGCACCAACATCCTTTTAATTGTCAGGAAGCACTCAACCAACAGCATAACATCACATCCCAGAAGACTTTCATCCACAAGCTACAATGTTATAGGTTCAGAAGAACTGTATTAAGCATGAAAGGACAGCAAGGACACCACAAAGACTTCACACAATTGCCTAACGACAGAACTGGCCCAGAAGAATTAACTAATGGTAATATCTCTATATTTGTAGTCACAAAACAATTCTGTACATGTACCCTTCACACAACAACTATCACATGCGTGATTTCAGGCTTCCACTGCAGTGTAAATGAGGTGTTTGCTGTTCTGGGATGATATGCAGTGTTGATTGGCAGGTAGTTACGGACATTTTGGGACAGCCTGTTGGTCCTATCTTCTAGGGCTGCTTAACCCTTAACAATGGAACTGAAAGACTTTTCCAAAACATCTCAATTAACTACCAAGCTACACTGCATAACATCCCAGAACAGCACAGACAGCATTTGCCAAGCTGAAACCTTAAAATATAACTATTTCAAAACCCATAAAAACATGGAAAAAAGCATGTTTGGTATAAAATGTGTGTTCACTTTCCCCTAAGACTCTTGTTGGAAACACTTTTTGCTCCATGTTTAGTGAGTTACACTCAAGATGCATGCTGTAAGGGACATGAGTGTTCATGTAAAGTGTCCATTATTGATGTCTGATTTTAGAAATTGAAAATTGAATAAGTGCTTGCTAGTGTTCCAGTTATGATAATAAACATGGCTGTGAGGTACATTTCTGTTACTTTCCACCGTGCATGGATTTGATTCCTGGAGGGGCTAAAGATTCTTCTCTTTTCTAAAATATCCAGAATGAATATGGGGAAAAGCCTCCTGTTCAATTGGTACAGAATATTCTTCCCCAAGGAACAAAGCACCCAGATGTGAGGGTGACCACTCAGCTCCTTCCAGTGCTGAGGTTAACAATGAAAGGACATGTACATATACATGTACTCCCACCACATGCCTTCACGGTGTGCACAGTAGTAACTTCCCCTTTTACCTTCTATGTTGCAAAGACATCACAAACTGCACTGTTCTTTCATGTGTATGTCATAGCACACTGCATTAAGGCAATTACAGTACATTTGCACCATCTAAAAAAAGCAAATATTGCAACAGTTCTTTAGATTTGTTAAATGCAATTGACAATTCATATTTTTTTTATACGGACCACATCTCCAACTCCAGACTATGTGATTTTAAAATATCTCAGCTCTAAGTACAAAACTGTCACCACATCCTCCCTCGTCATGCAGGAACACGGAACTCAAGCAGTTACTCAGCTGTTTATCTGTAGATCCTCAAAGTTCACAGCAGCTCAATACCACACTCCAAGCTCCACCCTCCAGTTCACATCCTCGCACTAATTTTAACGCTCATCCTTGCACTTACATATTACTAATCAACTTGGTTCAAGCTGCAAGGCTTCTGACCTGTATGCAAGAGGTGCCTGGTTTGATTCTTGGATGAAACATCAGCTATCTTGACTGAGGTTTTTCATTATTTTCCTCAGCTCCTCCAGGCAAATGGTAGGACAGTACCTTAAATTATGCCATAACCACTTCCTGCCACATCTTTTCAGGTTCATATGCAATTACCATCCTAGCTATATAGCTCAGTCAGTATAGTGACCAAGCTACAGGCTACATTCCTGAGAAATCATGGTTTGTTTCCCAACAGGGTAAAGTGATTCAACTCATCTCCAAAATTTCCAAACCAAATCTGGGGTAAAATCACTCTCTTTTTCGGGCGGGTAGTAGGAGCTCTATAGCAAGGGAAAAATGGCCAAGTCGTAAAGCTGACCACCCACTCCCTACACAGTGCCTAGATTAAGAATGGGTGCAGCCATACCTCCACACCCCCTACATGCCTTCATGGCATGAGAAGCACAGGGACAACTTTAACTGTACCATACCACCACTCAAAACTACAGAGTCAGAGCTGATCAAAATGTCAATAAATAAATAAATAACAAATTAATTAAATTAACGAACGCATGCAGAAGGACCCTAACTGATCTCTTCACTTTGTGTTTTCTAATTAAAATGATGCTACACAATAAAATATATCCATATCTACTGAACAAAACAAAATTAACTTTTAAACTTCTAACCATGTCAATAACATTTCAAAATGCAACATAACCGTGTATTTACCATGTTCCTCCTGATAATGTCCTGATACCTAAACATCACCTGCTGACGGGAGAGTATTGACAACTGAGACCACGTCTGAAATGCTTCCTTGGCTGATGCCACTGCCTGCAGCATCTCTGCCTCTGTGGCTTTTGGTACCCTTGTAAGTACCTGCAATATTGAAACATAATTAAACTAGATTACAATGTATGTACTTGTCTAACACAACTATATGATGGTAGAGATATGTATATAATTTATTACATGAAGAACAACTACATGTTTCGACACTTTACATTGGCTGTCTTCAGGCTGAGAAATGAAAAAACTTAGTAAGCAGCTATACTCGACTTCTGTGGGTTGTATAGACTGGTGAGGTAAGAGGTGAAGTGGGTACAAGATCTCACATGTGTTATGTAGGATGGGTGGTGTGGGTACATGGGTTCTGCTATTATATGCTATTCTAGGCTAATATAGTTGGATCTCTGGTATCATCTTATGTTTGTAGAGATTATATGTACATGTGCACTTAGCTTATAAATACACAGTGTGCAATTTTTATATAAATGTAGTTTCTGTAGTTATAGTGGGTTCATTGATCTAAGACTATACAAAATATAGTTCCTATAGTTATAGTGGGTTCATTGATCTAATCACTTTGTTATTGTATTTACTATTATAATACATCAAGTTTGAGTTCCATAATTTGTCAGTTCAGTATCTGAAGTAAAACTATTACAGGATGGAATAAAAGTGTGGTGAGTAAGGGAAGTACATTAGCAAATAATGGTGTGGAAAAACAACATATTAAATTAAATTAAGGTAATATTGAAGTGTTAGGTTTAAATGTTTCTCTTCTGGTGTCATTGAGTCGTGCGTGTTCTAGTTGAAATGTTCAAAGAAATAGGGCTTCAGATGGTCCAACTGTCTGTGTGTAATAGTGATGAATGGCAGAATCACCGACTTTCACATAACGTGACTCTAGTTGGCGATACACACATACAACGCACATACAAAGTGAATATGTGACATCACCAAACAGGATAGTGCATGAACCGAGCCAAAAACCCACCTGCTCCTGCATATACACACCCAGCTTTCGGTAATTCAGGGAGACGACCCAGCCAATGCTATTAATCCACACACCACACAATACAACGACCATCTGACCCTCAGAACTGTAGATCCATACTATGAATGACCTGTACTAACACACGCTGAATAACCAGCTGACACATACTACACACAAAGCTGTGCTTCTAAGGATCGTCCTATCTGCCATTCATCACTATTACACACTGAGACAGCTGGACCGTTTGAAGCCATATTTCTTTGAACATTTCAACTAGAACACACACAACTCAACGACACCAGAAAAGAAACATTTAAACCTAACACTTCAATATTACCTTAATTTAATTTAATTTGCTTGTACGAGTATGTTGTTTTTCCACACCATTGTTTGCTGATGTACTTCCGTTACTCACCATACTTTTATTCCATTCCCTAATAGTTTTACTTCAGATACTGAACTGACAAATTATGAAAATGAAACTTGATGTATTATAATAGTAAATATAATAACAAAGTGATTAGATCAATGAACCCACTATAACTATAGGAACTGTATTTTGTATAGTCTTAGATCAATGAACCCACTATAACTACAGAAACTACATTTATATAAAAATTGCACACTGTGTATTTATAAGCTAAGTGCACATGTACATATAATCTCTACAAAC
>Ga0123353_10014811_pt1 | contig 11273 bp, 7 predicted proteins | sample TergutLab28metaG_3_FD_92763 | JGI IMG/M metagenome (GOLD analysis project Ga0123353, IMG submission 92763) | Labiotermes labralis P3 segment gut microbial communities from Petit-Saut dam, French Guiana - Lab288 P3 | ecosystem: Host-associated > Arthropoda: Insects > Digestive system > Gut ... | reverse complement strand
TGTTTGTTTTTGGTAATTATTTTGCATGTGGGGCTCAATCAGAGGGACATTCTGAAAGATTACTGGTCAAGGGCCTTTTAGAGAAACATCATGAAATGAGACTGATTCTACCATTTACTCAGGTTTCTACATTTCAGTGAAAATAAAAATTAACCTGAAAAGACATTTGAAAATATGACTGACTGTGGAAAATGAGGGCTATATTTGACAAGCTCAGTAATTCATGTGCTAAATATTACAGTCCAACCAAAATTCAGCAGTTGATGAAATCATTGCGCTCTTTAAAGGTAAGAGTCATCTTCAAACGGTATATACCAAAGAAACGCAAATAGTTTGGGATACAGCTCTACAAGCTGTGTGATTACATGAGATATGCATATAATATAACTGTGTATTTACACAAAGACAGGAAGCATGTGACTCCTTCCATGACAGCTACACATGTAACTGTCACAGGACTTGCAGCAAGGATTGAACATGTGGGACACAAGTTGTACATCGACAATTTTGTTTCATCTCCATTATGTGATGATTTACATACTAAGACAGTGAACTGCTATGGGACTGGTAGACCAAATAGAAAAGGGATGCTGAAGAATTTTGGACATATAATGAAAGTGAAGAGTGGTGATCTAAAGACTAAGTTGAAAGGTAACTTGAGAGCCATAGTATGGAAAGACAAACAAAATGTAAACATACTGACAAAAATGCATTCTCCACCATTGGAGGGTAATTTCGGTGATGAGTAAGGAAAAACTGTGAAACCGCCGCCCATAATACAAGACTATATAGACACATCAGATATGTGGACAAATTTGACCACATGACAAACTCTTACTGTATTAGCAGATGGACATCTGAGTCTGTCTGCTAATAGAGTCTGTGGACAAAGAATCTATTCTTCCGTCTTCTGGACCTTACCATTCTCGCCTCTTATGGCTCAAAATTATCACACTGACAGTTCAGACTGACATTGGTGAGGGACCTATTAAAAGAGGAGGGAAGGGTACCTTGACCTCAGACCACAAGTCGGAGAAGACAAGTCCCATCCATGAGGTAACTAAAAAGACTTGATTCAAGATGCAACGGACACTGGCTCGTGCATTATAAGAGAAGATGGTGCCATGTTTGTTCAGCCAGAAATGAAGAAACAAGAACAAAATACAAGTGTAGAGAATGCAACATAGGGTTGTGTGCTATTCCATGTTTGGAAGTATATCACACCAATTTGCATTTCTGAGAACCAACTGACACTAAAATGGAAAAGCAGAACACACAATTATAAGTAAATATTACCACTGAAATTACTGAACTGATATTTTTCAGTAGCATCTACTTGATGAAATAATGAGGGTGGAAGGGGGTGTGGAGTTTAAAGGAGGAGCTTTATGAAGGAACAGAGACTTGTTGGAAGGGCCTCTATATGTGTGTATTTGCTCCACTTCCCCAATATGAGGAAAAAATAAGAACCACTGCCTGGAGATGTCTGTAAATAATTCATGACTGCTGGAAAAATCATAAGACTGTTAGTAAGAAACATTAAACCTCATTAGTGATAACTTTAACTAGAATTAAATATCACAGACTTTTATGCCTATACAAGTCTTTTAGACAAATATTGTTAAAAAGGGACATGTAATTATTAATGCAATTTTAAAAACATGTTGTTGCAGGACATTGTTTTCCCGTTTGGCCATGAAGGGCATTTAAATACTGGGACTGTTTTCCGATTCAGACGTAAATTCCGGAAACTGAGATAGCTCAATCAGTATAGTGACTAGTCTGTGTTGTGGGTTTCTAGTAGATTAGGGGTTGATTTGTGGCAGGGGCACAGATTTGACTTTCTACACGGTGTGCAGACATGTTATGAGGCCCTTTTAGCCTCTTATTCCATGTGTACTGGGATTCTTTCATTGGGGCCAAATCAGCGGAGGAGTGAAATTGACCACTCAACCCCATTCAGTGCTAATCTTTGGAATATGTAGAGACATAATTCCACTTCCACATGTCATCATTGCATTGTCCTTTATTAAATACAGGCACAACTTTACTTTGTCTTGTATGAATTGAATCTACTGTGCAGTTGGGTGATTCGATGATTCAAGTCAAAGGAGTCCTACACATTCACTATTCTGGAATTAGTGCTGAAACAAAACAGTTAACAGAGTGACTTTGCAGTAAATAAATACCTGCATACTGTTGCATGTGGTTGGATTTTTATTAACATTGAATTATGATGCACAGAACCATGAACTTAAAAAAAAAAAATTAACAGAGCCTCTCTCAGGAGAGGTGGGGCATAAATGATTGTTACCTGGTCTTCTGTGATTATTTGTTAGACATTTAACTTATTGAAATCTTGTATGCCTCACATGAACAAGAAATTCATTGCCATTGTCACAGAGGACTGCAGTTGCAACTACCATGAACTAGGTGAAGGCATGTGAGATTTGAGTTTGTCATGGCTGTAGATATTTGGATTATGGTTTGTGGGGTATGTAACCATACATTTCAGTAGATAGGTACCATGCTTTTGTATTTGTGTAGTACTCGTGTATCACAGGAAGTTGTTTTATGTTTTTAAAACAACATGGTTTTGATGATTTTCCAACCATGATTGGCACAAATAACAACAAATAGTAACACTAAATCATGCCAATGTTAATTGCTGAAGATGGAGTTAACAAGATGATGCAAGACAGTACCAGTAACAACTGCATAACTTAATTCTCAAGTTTGGCACCTTACTACTTAACTTCCCTTTAACCTCCACCACTGGACCTTTATTGTTCACTTGACCAACATGTGACAGTCAGCAAATCCTGTAACAGCTATAATGGTAATTACCAGCATAAGCTGATGATCTGTACTATATGTTCCAAGAACCTTACTGTCATTACTCTTTCCCAGAAATGGTCACTGTAGGAATATTGTGAGTTATGACCAATAATTCTGATTGACTGACACAGTAGAATGACACTTTGAGGAACAATTAATTTGATATAGTTATGCACTGTTATGTGAACGATTTTTCAGGGCCACAAGTAATAAATGGTACTTGTAAAAAATGTCACACAGGGGAATGATGGTTAGAGGTTTGACTGTGCTCAATGTGAGAATTGTAGATCTTGTAGAAAAATGTTTGTATGATGTACTATATGTTATTATTAACAGTTTATCTGTACAACAATATAATGAATGTAATTTTCATGCTCTTTAGGCTCTTATCAATGGTGTGTGTAAAGATATCACACATTGCTTCCCATGTGATAAGGAAGGGCATCTTCCAGGTCAGATGTGGAATGCTGACAACTGTACAGCGTGCACATGTTCCAAAGGTACCACTCCTATAGTATGTGATGGGACTTTGGGTGCAGGTAGATGCGCAAAGGATTTGAATTCATTAGCACAGCCATGGCAGAGTATTTACAGGCAGCCTTGTTGGTACAGCCATGGTATTATTATAAAATACAGATATCTTACTAATGAACAGGTATGGGCAGTTTTTACTGTCAACTTGGAATTGTGTATAAGGGCAATGATTATGCTGAGTTATAAGATCTGTTTTGAACCAGATTTGGTTATGTGAGATATGAAGCTGACACAGTGGCAAGTGTTAAGTTTACCTGTACAGTCACCTGCAATGCAATATCATACAGCTTGGCTGATAAGAACCTACTGCTTGAAGGTTAATGTAGCATGTTTCCAAACATTGGCAGCTACGTTCCAAACTACATGGTGTCACATCCCAGAAAACTAATATTAAATTTCATTGTATTTATTGAGATTATTAGTGCTGGCATAAAAACTCAACAGTTTACCACCTAGTCTGATAATCCTCAAGAATGACAATATAAAATTCATAGGAGCCTAAGAAAATACTTAAATATAAACTCCTTTTGCTCTGCAGATTAATTTTTTATTTGTAAAGATACTCTATATTACTGTTTTATAAAATATTAGTATTGTACACCATAGAAATTATATTTGTGTATTTTTTACTTGTTCCACGTCCTACAGTCTGTGTGACAAACTTATATATGCATGGAATATATGTATGCCATTCATTGCTATGGAGCGTATTACATACATAAAACCTAATAAAACAAGCAGCTGAAGATAACTTGGAATGTGATGTCATGCATTTTGTAGATGGATTCAAACATTTAAGAGAATTGTGCTACATTCATCTTTGAGGTGTACGACCACAGACCAAAGTACATTGTGTTACATCACAGAAGACAGTAGTCTTTGTAGTCACCACTCTGAGGATGTCAAATCTCAAATAAAATTGCTGCTTTGACAAAATAATAGCTGGTGAAAATGGGCCAGTTTCAGTAAGTACGGTACCTTTTTTTCAGATCGAAAGATTGCATGTCTAAGAACTGAATGCCCTGCTGTTGAAACAGTATGTGATCGAGAGATGACTGCTGTAGCAGTGCCTGGCAAAGAGGATGACTGTTGCCAAAAGTACATTTGTGGTATGTACCTCAATTCAGTGGTACAAAAATATATGAGGTTTCTCTGTCCCCAAGTCCAGACATTGATAGACCATATGTTGACATAGGTCTCCTCATTCAGTTTGGAAACTGCATATGTGTGGTAAAATCTTACTAATTATAATGTATGTCTGAGACTGTGACTTTTTATCTTTAATGATTATGTGTTTTTTCTGATTATGGCAACTTAAAACTAATGAAAGCAAGTACGTGTAATTTCTTTCAGATTCATTAAATAATTGAAGTTGAAAAATGAGAAAATTGATAAATGGACAAACCTGTCCTCTTTATAAGGCATTTGTGTTATGCGTTTTGTACATTCTTAAAATTCAACTGTGTTGTGGTGTTAACCTCATGTGTTTTTGACTTTCACATTCTGTGAAGTAGACTGGTTATTACCTTTAGAAGTATTAATACTGTGCACTGCATGCTTGAAGTTCCATCACCAACACTGCTGCCAACTGAAGTTCCATGCCCAGAGGTCCAAATACCACTGTGTCGTGATGATCAGCAAATGCAGAGCAGTGTTAATGCTCAGGGCTGCACTGAATTCATCTGTGGTGAGTGCTGTAATATGATCTTAATGTTGAGGTACAAATCTTCTGCATTAATATGAGTATGTAACAAAGCCAATAGCATTAAAACTTAAATGATCATTACTGTCAACAAGCAACCAACCATGGAACTTTGGTTTGGGTTGTGTGTTGTACTGTTCTTTGTCTGTGGACTTAATGGGATTAACTTTGCCTGGATTCAGCTTTTCCATATTTTACCATGGTTTGGTAGTTCTGCAGACAGAAACATATGACCATTGATACTACCAACAAGTCTTATCAATTAAAAGGCTAAGTTTGAAGTAACATTAAGAAGATAGTGTAGTACAAACCCCATTTACTCTGCTGTAAAATTTGTAATGTCTACAATGCTCTTTGAAGTGGGTTTAATGTAACATGTGAGTAATTTACATAAATCATTATTTTTCTGTTGTAATAGTTCTGCTTATTTTGTACTTCATATGACTTATTCACATCCTTTCATCATTTTGACAAAATTTTGGATTCATGTACTGTGTAACATGCATGTGTATGTATCTATGAATAAATGTATGTGTATGTGCATGTACATATATATGTATGTAACCCATGAAGTACTGACTGTACTAATACACACCACTACCATTTTGTTTACCGATCATACAGAGGTTAATTTTCCCCTTGAATGTGATGAAGGGTGGATAAAGTTACAGAACTTGAATACTTCAGGTTCTGTAACTAATCAGGGACAATGAAGTTAGAGAGGTCAGTGAGTGATATTTGTTAACATTTATCTGTTGACAGCATGCAAACCTTGTGAACTTCTGGAGGAAAGAACACAAGATGTAGCTTCTGAAATAGATCCATCACTTCTGTTAGATGTTACACAAAATGATCGACCTCAATTTCTACATAGAGGTCATGGCTGGGTTCAGGTGAATGACACCAGAGGATGCTGTGCTCACTTGAAATGGGTGTGCCAACTAGAGAGCTGTCCAAAACCTAAACCTTGTCAAGATTATTACAAGCTACATGAGCTTCCAGTAGCTAAAGGAGAATGTTGTCCATCGTTTGAATGTGGTAATTATTGCTGCAGTTAGAATCTTATCAGCTTTTTGTTCCTAACCAGCTGAATATAAATCTTGTCCAGTAATATTATGCAGTACTGAGTAAGTAGTTCCCAAACCATGTTATAACTCAGGTAGTTAATCGGTGATTTCTTACCATGGAAGTGTGAATTCAATCCCAGGACAGTCCATGTGTGGATTTATGGTGGACAAAATAGCACTGTGACAGGATTTCCTCCTAGTACTTTAGTATTTCCCTGTCAGTTATCATTCCAGCAATGCTCCATGTTCATTTACCTGTACAACAGGGCTGTTTAGTGCTGCAATACCCAACCGTAATAATAAAAAAATTAATTAGTATCCAGCAACATCCCCTGTGTTGACATATATTTGTAAATTCCCTTCAGTATGGCAATCAAGAGGCATCAAATAGAAATTGAAATAATACATACTTATTTAAATATGTAGGCACAAACTAACTCTTGAAAACTGTGCTCTACTGGGTTATTGTGCAGCAAGTAGTGGTAGTTTCTTAGAGACGATGCAGGACAATCTATTGGATCCATCCTCAGAGGTCAAGAATCTATAAGGATTCTTGATCCTTGAAGAAAAGACTGATAGGTTGTCCCAAATCTTCAGTAAGAAATTGCCACTAATCACTGTGTAATAACCCCACAGTGTGCAGTTCTCATCTACTTTGTGACAGAAGCCTCAAATCATGCAGTGTACTAAGTCTTACCTTGTATTATAAAGATGGTTTGGGAATATTTATGGATGCCATTTTTAATATCACTGTCACAGCTGAGGATAGGTAATATGTTACATAGGAACTAACCATACTGATAGATGCAGCAGTGTTTAAAATTCTTCTGCAGATGGCATACATTGGCAGCAGGTAGGGCTGATTTAAGTTTGTCATGCTCATTTTAGCTGGAAGTATATATCCATCACTTGTAACACATTCAGAGAGTTACTCTGGGGGGGAAAAGCATATTACATGTGCCTGTAACAGTATGGGCCTAACATCTCTTGTGAAGCATTGATATCACATTAACGAGCTCTAATGTCTGATTGATGATGTGTACTTAGGACAATTTTGATATCTGAAGTTGGTGTTATTTACTCCAGAATTCATTCCAACATCTACAGGCACTGAATTACAGTGAAACGCCTATCAAACATCACAGAAGAGTGGGGGAAAAAAATAAATGTGAGAAGATGAAGATATCCAGAAAACAGTATATCATAAATATAAAAAAAATAAAATGGAAATCTTGTAGAGTTTCCTTCAACCTACGAAAATAATAAACAAATAGTTACTTTGATGTCTATGTGAAAGTCACTTTTTCTCAAGAAATCCGTAATAATTGGCAACTGTTTAATTAAATCCGTATGTTTCAAATGAAAGTGTCGATTCTAAGGTCAAAATATTCGGTGTGCCATGATTGCCAGTGCTGTGTGAATACAAGAAAGATATAGCATCCATGATTTTGAGCTTCCACTGTGATGGAAATGATGTATTTGCTCTTCTGGGATGTTATGCAGTGCTGATTTGTAATCAGTTACTTACATTTTGGGACAACCTATCGGTTCCATCTTCAAAGGTCAAACAGTCCAATGTTTGACTTCTGCATTCCTCAGAAGTAGTGCATTTTACAGATGAACAGTGCAGTTGTCCACAAACAACATAGTGTTTCTACCTTGACACTTATGAACATGTCAGGCTTTAAAAACTCTTGAAAATGGTTGTGATCATCACTGCTTTTTCTTTGAACAGTGTTTTATAGGACCTTTTAATTTTTTTAAAACTACATAGTTTCATTTTACCATTTTGTAACAATCCTCCAGTTCACCCCACCACTCACCCAACATTTCTGACTTGACAGATGTGTGCCAACATTTTGTAGTACTTCTCTGTAATATGGAGGTTACTGCTACTGCACAGTCCAAAAAATTTACGTTACTTTTGCTACTCTTGTCTCAAAAGTGGTCACTGAGGAAATAAGGTGGGTCAGGACCAAGACGTCTGGTTGGTTGACATGATAAAACGATACTTCAAGGAGTGATGCATGAAGTATTGTTCATATTGGCAGTTTTCTGGGGACCAGAAGGAATTAACAATAATGAGGGGAAAAAGATACCTATGGGAATGATGGAGAAAGGTTTTAATGTACTTATTTCTGTCATTTGTTTTTAATCCTGCAAAGACAAAACACCATTTCCAAGGCTCCTTGAATGTGCTGCAGTCATATATTTCCAAGACTGAACTGAGTTCTTGGTAACAACAGCACTCACCTTGTAATAATTGTTGTTATCTTCAAAATTTTCTCCTTTGGACAACTTTATACAGCTAGTTTAGTTTTTGTTCTACAATTTGAAGCACTTTGTGAAGTGCATTTTTAAAACTCGGCAGTTGTATCCTTTAGCTTTGATGGATTATATCATTATATCTCCTTCACTTTATCACCATCTTGAATTCTGGGAAAGAAAGAAGTCACACACCACTAATCTGATGAGTAAGTAAGTGTAGAAGTATGTCCATTTTGTTATTACCCACAGTTTTTACACAGACAGATTGGTGAGTGAACACAGTCCACCACCTTGGCAGCATTCTGATGTGTGTTCAAATTGTCTTTCAAAAGGTCTGAAGTGGCTCAGATGAAACTGCCAACATGTTACCACATTCCATTATTGTGACTGTTCTGTTCCCGAGGACAGATTCCTTCACTTATTCCACTTTTTAAGTTGGAGAAGCACTTGAAAACTTGTGTTCTTCCCATTATCTGACCTCCAAAAGCTACTTGCAACATTTTAAAAGTTTGTGTAACATTTTTCTCCAGTTTAAATCATACAACAGTGTTTTTTGCGCTGCTTTTCTAAGTCAGCCATTTCTAGGTATGCATAATCATGAATAGAACATTATACTTTTACTTAATCATTACTCAACAATCACACATGCTACAGCCTTATTCCAACCATAAAATGAGTCATCCAACTCTGCTGTATGTATGTACATTGGTAGAAGTTTGTGCTTGCAGCAGTAGTGTAATTTAATTGTCAGTGTGGTTGCTGTTTGGTCACACCAAGTAACATGCTCAACCAAAGATATTCAATATCTGTACCAACTTAAAAAATTTGTATTCTTCTCTGTTTCAGAAGATCAAGATTTCTTAATTGTTATAGAACTTCAATAAGTACAGTTGTTTTCCATGTGTGCTTTGAATGTAATTTTCCTACATTTCAGAGCCTCCAAAGGACATCTGTCTGTATGAATATCATTTCATATCTGATGTTTCTGGTGGTGAAAGACCTCGCTCAACAGAAGATATATTTATTTCTCCCAAGGAGGTATTTCTGCATTCCACTTTCTATGATGATGTAGTTTCAGTGTAAATTTAATATAATGCATAGATGTGATGAACTTAATTCCTTGTATGGGCATTTAGGTTACCAGCTGCTGCGTGTGCACTTACCTTCTAAATCTGCACTTTCATAGATCACTGACACATGCACTCAGAAAACAGTGAATTGAAACAGAGAAATAAATTATGATCTTACAGATTCAGAATCCACTGTTGTTGCTTTTGGGTAATAACAGGATATTCTTTGGACTGGTTTGTGAAAGAAAATTGTGCAGATCTTAGCAGTCTCTGTATTATAAATTAACCCAGATAAATTTAGTTTATAATGTCGGGCTGTTATGGCAATGGTAGGTGTGGCAGTGCAGATTGACCATGTTTACATTGTGTAAGATACCAATCATGTACATCTATGTCTGTTTCACACACGTGTGCATATGTGTGTGCACATTCCACGTGCATGCACACGCACACAAACACACATATTTGCCTATTTCCAGAATGAGTACAACAATGTGAATACCCAGAAATAGCAAGCTACACAAAAGCAGTATATTGCATTATGTTCCTGATTATTTTGGAATATAAAACTAGCCTATATAATAAAATTTTTGGGATCTGACTCACAAGCAAAAACCTCCATTGGTAAACAATGGAGATGGGTGGCTGCCCTTTTTATTGATGAGTAACTGTAATGTAAACCTGGCACCAGTTAACATATGAGGTTTAACATGATCAGAGGGGAGTGATCCTCAGTAAGGACGCTGCATATTGCCACTGGTCAAAAACAACAGCAGCAAGCAATAAAACAGAACAGTAATACTCAACACATGGAGGTATATGATGGCACAGTTGGTTGAGGTACACTACAGGCTGGATGTTCATGTGTTTGATTTCGGATGGGGCAATTGGGATTTTTCATTGACTGAATCAATTTGGTCACACTATGGCCCTGGGATCAACTCAGCCTACAACAGAAATGCATACCAGGACTAAAGGAGGCTGGTGTGCAGGGCTGACAACCTTACCACCATCACGTGTCCTTTGTCTATAACTTCTGGGAGCCTTGACCTCCTGGATCACTAAGGGCCTGCCCAGTCCTGTAATGTGCTTACTTAATAGCTAATACTTAACACATGCCATATAGATAGAAATTTTTTTAGCAGAAAAGTGAATAACAAGTGCATGGACAGTGACTGTACTCTTTGAAAACCAGCTGAATTGCTGTGAGTTTATAGTAGTTGTACCATTGGTTAACCAGGAATGCCTTATATTTCTGTACATGCAACATTTTGTTTGCTTTTTTATTTCACAGCCTGGCTCTCATTGGAATGACGGGCCTTGTCGTACTTGTACTTGTGAGAAGACTGCTGCAGGAGGGCCTCATTCTGTGTGCAAAGTCCAAAATTGTTTTGACTTATTAACCGAACAAGAAACAACAAATTATGAAATGGAAAAGGTTCCAGTACCCAACCAGTGTTGTCCCAGTATTGTGAGGACAGCTTGTAAAGATGGAGATACAGTTTACAAGGTACACACATCTAGTTTGTCATTTAACATATTTATTTTAATACTGTGTTAAATACTGTGGTAACTCCCCAGCTGTTTAATTATACGTGACTCACATAAGGAGTTACATATGTAGGTTGTTACTGCTGCCCTGAAAAGTGACATCTGGATGTGTTTTCTGAACATTTCTCACATAGAAGTTACTGTTTACATTCCATGAATGCAATGATGCAAGCAAGAGATGGATAAAATCATAAGGTGGGTACAATTCACAATGTATGTGTACAGTCTGAAAAATAATCAATT
>Ga0123353_10014810_pt1 | contig 11274 bp, 2 predicted proteins | sample TergutLab28metaG_3_FD_92763 | JGI IMG/M metagenome (GOLD analysis project Ga0123353, IMG submission 92763) | Labiotermes labralis P3 segment gut microbial communities from Petit-Saut dam, French Guiana - Lab288 P3 | ecosystem: Host-associated > Arthropoda: Insects > Digestive system > Gut ... | reverse complement strand
CGGCGAACCAAATTTAAAACGGCGTTCTGTCAAAACTTTTGTAGGGTACGTTGTGTCTGGCATGACCCGTGCCGATGCCAAGCGCGTAAGCTAACTAAAATGTTATTATTTTCATGAATCGGACTTCTTTTTGCAATGTACAAAACAAAACTTATTTCCACATTTTAGATGTTACTTAAAAATGTTTCTAACATTTAAGTGCCTGTGTATTTCAGAGACCACATTAATTAATTGATAATTACTTGAAGCACGAATTTCATGTAAGATTAAAAAATTTAGTTCACACCTGCTATTCAACACACAGTCTGCACTAGGAATACATTAAATTAATGCCGCAAACCTGTAGAGAAATAATCGCTGTGTGTTTTGTGAATCATTTTTTACACAAATACAATGTGTGAAAAAAATACAGGGGCATTTAATGCTAAAAGAGTTTTAGGTATAATAACTGCCGTAATTTTAAATTAAAAAACTAACAACTGTCACTCATAATACTCACACGTCTGTGTGTGTGTGTGTGTGTGTGTGTGTGTGCGCGCGAGTATATATATATATATCCTCACAAAACCAAATTTTACATCCAATTAAATAAAAAACAAACAGCAACCCCCTAAATCTGCACTAGTAACAACAAAATACGCATATAATAACAGAACCCAAACAATATTGATCCTGATTAAAGAACCGTCGAGATAGGATAAAATATGTAGTAAAAACTACCTTCAATAATTCTAACAGAATTAAACTATCACCATGAAGCATCAAAAAGCCACCGTGTACCATACACCAAGATGTAAACAACAATTTTCAATGTAGAAAAGTAATATTATATATAAATAATACAAGTAGTAACAAGTTTATTTTGTAAGTACAGAATTAAATGTCAGTCTTAACACAATGGTATTTGTGTTAGACGATATAGTCTGTCTAATACAGCAACATTTTGGACCTAAATTGGCCGTCTTCACGATCTTACGAACCCTAAAAACATCACGAGGAAGACAATGTGTAAGTAATCGTTTGGAAATAGTACAAAAAAAAATCGTTGCGATACAGGAGTAAGATAAGATACAATGTATGTGTGGAGACACTTTTATGGTGATGGCGTAACATTCCCAGATGATACAAAACTGCCGTTGGACGTATTTTATTCAATTTTATGTTATATTGATACAGCTAAAAATTTGTGATTGCGAAACAATTAAATACAACTTTTATTCTTCCTGGTGTATTTTAAAGTTGGTTAAGGGCCTGAAGATGAGGTAATTTACGTCGAAACATATTGGTTTCTTTGTTCATATCATTGACACACAACAGAGTCCACACGTAAAAATGTATTTTAATTGTTGTAAATAGGATTATTACTTTGGTACCGTCTGTTTTCCACACAACCAGTAACCTGGTATTAGTATATGTTCCAGTTGCCTAGCGATGCCATGCCTTTTTTGAATCTCGAAAATATATTAGCACGTTCACAAGTGACTGCCACTAAAACCTGTGCCGAGTCAGTTGAATCCACACACACACACACACACACACACACACGCACGCACACGCGCATGCGCACGCACACACACGCGCACACACACACTCACTCTCTCACACACTCTCACACTCACACTCTTTCTCACACTCACACTCACACACACACACACACACACACACACACACCTTCAGCCCCATTGAATACCATCTTCCAAGCGGTCTCTTTTTCCTTCAGATCTCTTCGATGATAAAATTATTCAGTATTTATCTGTGCGATACATGCTACATTCCCCATCTTTCTCATATTCTTTGACTTAATTCCTCTTAGGAGTGTAAATAATGAGGATCTGTGCTTAGGTAACACTGTTTTTTCTTCTTGTTTCTCTCCATCGTATGTGTTGGTACTAATTTAGAAAATGAAAGAGATGTGGTACCATCCGCTATAACTGATTATCCAAAGCCATTCATAGTAATACACGACATCATATTAAAAATATTGAATTCTTTTTTCCTTCAGATCACTCTCTTCCATTGCATTTCATATGAACGTTTATAAAGGTAATGCTCATTACCGGTTTATCATCTGTATTGAATTTCATCTGAACTTATCACTCCTATCAATGCTGTATGAAGCTATCGTGTAATATCAGCATTTTCAAATAATATAACATGTATAGACAGTTAAAACTACATTTTTTCAACATGTCACGGAAAAAATTCCGAGACCCCGATATTTGACATTGCCCTTGTTTAATTATAGTATAACACTTTATTACCAACATGCATAGTACATCTGAACATGACACAAACGACTGGATTGAATGTGAGTGAAAGAGCGAGTATCCGGCAATTGGAGTTATGTTTCCCAGACAGATTCCAAGTTTACACAAGTGTAGTTAGTTTCCCGTCTAAAACATCTGTGATCCGCGCTGCCTTTGTGTTCGCAAAACATGCAGTGCGCCCTCAAATTTGAACAGCGCTGGGAGACGAGAGACACTTAATCATGGCGTGACACGAGAGGAAATGGATCTCAGTTCAGTACAATATTGTTGTCAACTATCTGTAACGTTTCGTGGGTTTGCGACCAATGTATCTGCCGTGCCTGCCGTCACTTGTTTTCTTGCTGTAGCGTAACAAGCAACATCAGGTTGCAGAATTAAATGTTTACATGTTGCACCATCGTGTGTTAACTGACAGCTTAACTGCATGCTCGAATGTAGGTTGGTATTGGCATCGTTGTGCCGATCTCAGTGGCCGCGCGGTCTAAGGCGTGGGTCTACGGCCGCTCGCTAGCTGGGATTGTGGGTTCGAATCCCACCAGGGTCATGGATGTCTGTCTGTGTCGACTGTAGTGTGTTGTCAGGTAGAGGTCTCTGCGACGGTCTGATCACTCGTTCAGAGAAGTCCTACCGAATGTGATGGCGTCTTTTGTGTGATCTAGAAACCTCAAGAATGAGGAGGCCATGGCCCGCGTTGGGCCGCAGCACCACGGGTGGAGGGGGGGACACATCGTTGTGGTCAGGTTGTTTAACGACACTACGAATTATAATGATAGTTTTTTTTTACCAACTTGATGCACAAATTCTTTATTTTAATACATTTATTACAATCCTCTACATGTTTTGAGCACTATTGTGCTCATCTTCTGGAGGACAATTTTATTAGTACAGCATCTGGTATCATCATACTGTTTAGGTGACTGTTCTGTACACAAGTTGCGAGAGGACTCTCGTCCTCACTGTACAAACCTGATAGTCTAATTTTATACCGCACAGCTTTGAATAATACAACTTTAGTTAATGTAATGATCTTTCCGCATATACCCCCAATACCATTTCGTCTATCGCACAGATTTCGTCGCTTGATTCGCCTCGTCCTCAGCGACTATCTTAGTACAGACATGTGGTCGCGTAATCGCTTAAAACGATGCAAATTAGGCGCCGAAACACCCGTCACTGATGAATAGTTTTACAATGCAGAAGGGCTGTTCATTACAATTATCTTGTTTTACGTAATGTTCAGTTTTCTGAGAATATGATTGCTTGTAAGAATGGTGTTACACACTCCTAGTGTTCGAGTCTTAAGCAGGCACAGCCGTAATCCTGAGGACTACATTCTTTTTAACATTCATATGTCCGTGCATCGCTAATATATTCGGAGAGTACAACCAACAAGATGCAACGTTTCACGATTTATTTATTTCTGTAAGACGCTCTACATCTTTCAGACGGGTTTTCCGTCCATCATCAGGAGCTCAAAGCTGCACATACAGCGTCAGGCATTTGTCAGACCATTACTGCTACCTGCTGCTAGCCTGGACGGTTAGCAACAGGTAGCCTGACGCTGTATGTGCAGTTTTGAGCTCGTGATGATGGATGGAAAAATCGTCTGAAACATGTAGAGCGTCGTACAGAAATAGATAAATTGAGAAACTTCGCATCGTGTTGGTTGTACTCTGAGACTTCATTCTTCTGGGATATGACACCGTTTATCTGGGTAATCAGTTTCCTCTGTACCTTCAAAATGTCGGGACCGTTTATCCAGTGACGCTATGTCGTACTTGTATCCCAGAAGAATGGAGTCCTCAGTTATTTTGTGTGACAGTGTAGGAAATGGTAATCCTTTACGTTAATAGTCTAGGTTTTACTGCACACTCGGCTTAAATTTAAATTACAGCGAGTCGTGACATAGTCAGATTCGTCTCCTTAAATAAGGATTAAGGTACTTGATAAAATTTGACTCATTTTAATTGATATTTCTTAGTGTTCCATGTGGCACTTTACTGCCTCGAAAAAGGTCACTCTAGCCTGCTGCTAAACCAGTTGGTACTCAGTAAACACAACATTTCCCAGTCAGTCGACGCTAATTAGGATGTGTGCAAACAGGGAAGTTGTAACATGCTATTGCACATAGGGCAATATTAGATACACAGTTTGTCAGTCAGTGTGATGTGTATGTAACAGGATGCGTGTATCTGTAAAAGTGGCGGTGCACATACGGGCAATTGAGTTTTTTTTTACGTTGACGCTTATTTGTGGACTATCAGTACGGAATTTGCTGCATGTCACTCTTCTGGCTCCTAGAATTTTGTTGTGGCTGCTAGATATTTCAAAACTTTGTGTACGGTTGAGAAGAAAGAGGCCTATTAAATTTTTGTACCAGTACATGTAAGGAAAGAAAAGGACAAGAGGACATTTCGTGGGAATCTGCGGAGCAGCAAATTCTCTATTTTACGTACAACAACAACAACAACAACAACAACAACAACATCTACTACTACTACTACAATTTATTATTATTACACGAACAACAACAACAACAACAACAACAACAACACTGCTTCTCTCTACACTTCTCGCCTCTTTACCACTGCGTGTATCTGAAATACATTCGCAAAAATTGCAGAGATCAGAAGTTTTGCCGTTTTTTTTAAATTAAAATTCGTAAAACTGCTTGCAGAGGGTGGGTACACAAACCTAACGATGGGAAAGAGTTGGTCGCCCTCTAAATGACACTTCCTAGGGGAAGCTTTATGGCTAACAGAAGTGTTTATTCCGACAAGAAGAGCAGGCCAAATGAATTCGGAATGCTGAGTGGTAGGAGTGTGTAATGGTTTTGTGCACAAAAGAATACGGATCGAAGGTATCGTAATTGTCTCCAGCTGTGTCATTCCGGAACAAACGTCAGAAAATGCACGGCTGTTCAGTGATTACGAAATATTTGTTTGTTGGTTGACAGATTAATTTTTTTTTTTAATCGACAAACACTGTGTCTTGTTGAGCACATGGGAAGGCTGTAAACCACAACTTCATCACACACCTCTGTAATTATTCGTACGTATCCAGTGCCACCTAACATCACAGTACAGTCGTTGCATGTCTTTCTTTCAATTTTAGAAATCCAAGTTCGAATCCTGATCCCGAGACGGACTAGCCCAACCGATGATGTCCGTGGCCTTCCTTAGTACGTCCAAGCAAATTTTGATATAGTAAGTAGAAAGAGAAGAAAACACTTCCTTCTAAATCCTTTTTAGTTGGGCATTCACAAATCTTCACCGTTGGATGTTAGGTAAAATATCTAAAATTCGACTGTGATGCTCTTTGTAACTACTATCCACGGTTATTCAAACACATCCCTCATTTGTTACACACATCTCTGTGCTTCGTTTCACACTTGTTTGCAGTTGGTAGCCTTCAGCCCTTGCGCCGGCCATTAAACCACGTATTTCCTGTGCATTAATATGTTCTTGCACTCAGTTTTTTTCATAGCTTCTTACGAAGTCATGATATGATGTGGCACAGTTAATATTGTTCACCCATATTTTCCTATAATTATCCCATCAATCATTTCACGTATGGTACATAAGAGCACGATGCGTAAAACAATATCGGCAGGCGCCGTCTTTCTTTGCCAATTATACTATCTTGTAGCCTCTACATTTGCACAATTGCAGTACGTTTAAAAGAGCGAATTACTAGCCATGTGCAGTCTTCCCGCAAGTAGAAACCAATATGATTCTGTTAAATCTGAAGTCGATTAAGTACGTTGTAATAATATTTTGTCTACATTCAGTCACTGATTCTGTCGTCTCTCTTCCGACAAGTCCATAGCCTCTTCCAAAGCGAGTTCTTCACAAAGTGCAATCCAGTGCTTCCTTTTTCAACTTCCATTATCTTCTGTTTCCGTTAAGGCCATAAAGTAGCTGATTATTTCTGCTTCCTCTTCTTCCCGTCCCTTCTGTCTTTCCTTTCGCCTTTCTTTCCATTAACATGTTTTTAGATGTCAGTTCCAAGCAAGGTGTGACCAATCCAGTTAGCCCACCTCCGTTTTATTGTAAGTTTGTCTGCATGGTGTGTAATAAAATTGAGTGTTAAAGGGAACTCCACATATCGAGTCATTTGAGCAGAAACCTACCATATTTTCCTCACAGTTGTGAAAAACAAGCCAGCTACAACTGTCGATTGATATAACCCTCTCAACTTTAATACTAAATTTCCAGAAACATCGTGCCAACCAGGTTCAGCACTGCTAGAGAGAAAAAAATGTGAACTGAGCTTCGCTTTATAGGTAGCCATTTTATGAACAATGAAATCCTGCAGCGACATAAATTAAATTGTTTTCCTTCTTTCTCTCTCTATCTCTCTCTCTCGTCCTCTCATGCCTTCTCAACTGCACTGGCTTCTTTATGTACCTACCGGATTACAATTATGGCTCATATTGTGCAACTTACTGTTTTGAATCTGGATCAGGAAAATGTTGTGCTTATGTTTGCTGAAGATTTCTGGTCCCATTCCGTCGAGGGAAATATTACAGCCAGCCTGTGCGTTCCACGTTCTTACAAGTTATAATTAATAATCGTCTCTTCATTTTAACGTTTTACAAACTACAACTGTGCAGATGAAGTAGCTTACTGCTGCTAAATGAACCAAACATCTCCAGTTGTGGCGCAGTTTTGTGTCAGACATTGAACACAAAATAATTATTCACGTTCGCAAATTACGCGCTTCGAATAGCTGGATGCTACGAGAAGACGAGAAAGAATGTCGACATGTAGCCATCACTTTTAGCAGCATATTCACGAACTGAAAGGCATAGTAGCAGGAGTTCTAGAAAGAATGTCATAAGAAGAAAACACGCGTTTGTATGATAAAACCGTCAGTCTTGGTTCTCTTCAATTGGGACTCTTGCGGCAAACATAAGGGACTGATACGCTCGTAAGAATGTAAGATATTCGTTATAGTCTTCTTGTAGGGTATATTCTTCCGTTATAAATGTACATATATTTCCGAAAAAGAGCTGCTTCCAACATTTACTCCTCTAACCCGCCCTCCTTGCTACAATGAAGGCGGAAGCGCATGTTCATCCGAAATGTCTACAAATTTATGTCACGAACATGAAGACATTGCCGTCGCCGCCGCTGTGATGACCTCCAATCCCAATTTATTAGTTATTCCCTGATGATCGTATAGTATTGATGATTTGGGATATGTGATCTTATTTGTGTTTAGTACAGATGATTTGCGATTGAAGGTCTGTATATTGTGTTTATGTTGTGCTTGTGCGTTACGAAACACAACCCCTTAAAGCCATATGGAGCATTGGAAGTGTGGCTGAAGGCATCCATAATCACGGTAGCAGAGTGGTGTTGAGTGGTTACCTTAACTCTCAGGCTGCTCTGCATCCAAGGAAACGGTCTCCGGTGTCCATTGGCTAGGCAGCTGAGTGTGTCTGAGGGCCGGTGTGGATGCTGTGGAGCAGACACAGTACCTTGCTGCTGACGGGAATCCAACTAAGACTCTCTCGCCCTTGAGTCTATTCACACTACCGATGAAGACATCTCGGCTACCACGTTCTACTCATGTGTAGTACTAATTAGGATACTCTGTTGTTTCGTGCCATGTCGGACCATACACGGTGTGTGGTTTAAAACCGAAAACATTGAAAAGAATATTTAATTAGAATCGTAAAACTGGCGACAGATAATTCAATCGCCTTTATTTTCGTATGAATTCGAGTTTTGATTTCAGACCTTCCCCGTTTAGATCGTGGAGAACAAAGAAGATGAGGAACGGTAAGTATTGCTACTGTCCGAATGACAATTGTGCCAATTGTTGTGATCGACACATCAATATGAAGCGTGTTATAAAGTTTGTAGGCGTTTAGTATAATTATCTGCACGAACTCAAGCAGCAGTTCCTAAAAGTAGACAACAAAACGGTGCTACAGTACCCGGAATTCAAATATATTTCTTTTTTCTTTCTTTCTTTCCTTCTTCTTTCCTCCTCCTCCTCCTTCTCCTCCTCCTCCTCCTTTTCCTTTTTCTTCTCCTTCCTCTTCTTCTCCTCCTCCTTCTTCTCTTCCTTCTCCCCTCCTCCTCCTCCTTCCCCTCCTCCTCCTCTTCCTTCTCCCCTCCTCCTTATTCTTCTTCTACTTCTCCTCCTTCTACTTCTCCTCATCCTTCTCCCTCTCCTCCTCCCCCTCCTCCTCCTTCTTCTTATATTCTTCTTCTTCTTCTTCTTCTTCTTCTTCTGCAGTGCCGCGACAGCCTTCATTGGGCACTGGCCTCTTCAGCAGTTCGCCTCCAGGTATTCGGCAGCAGCGAGGAGTCCCTTCTGGTGTTGCTTTACCATATCAGTCGTGGTTTTCCCACAGGTCTTCTGCTATGGAATTTTCCGTTCAGTAATTTTGTCGGTATTCCATAAGTGTCTATTCGGACAATATGACCGGACAGTTGTAATATTTTGAACGTAGCATACAGAATGTTCCACTTCAAGCCGGTGCTTTCATCTAAGAGCTCGTAGAGCTAAAATGTCGATTTTCAGGCAATAGAAACTTCTCACAACTTTAATATAACTTATTGAGCATGTTGAAATAAGCATTTCAATTGCCAGCCATGTCATTAATTTTGTTTGGGCGCGAAAAACGAGGAATCCTGTTTCGATTTCTGAAATGGACAAGAGATTTTTTCCTTTCCGAAGTGTCCTCAAGGTTCTGAGAACCGCCCCGCCTCCTATGAAGTGGATAATGGGAGCTTTTCCCTGGATGTAAGGCGTCTGTAGTTTGAAGCTGACAGCTTACCTCAATTCAGTGCCGAACTTAAGAATGTGAGGAGCTATGTTTCCACTCCTCCAACACACCTTTTTGGCTTATACAGAGAGAACGTTTATAAATATTGTAATATTTTATGTTTTTTGCACGGTACATTGTAATATAATTATACAATATGAACCAACAAATGCATATTTTCTACATTATTATTTTAAGTTTTGATGTCTTCTACATGTTTCGAACTCTAGTGTTCATCTACAGGAACACGGTTGTATATACAGTTACGGTACGGTACATTTTGCATGTAGTCTTTTACGTAGAATAGTGTATTCGATACTGAGGTCTACTAACGAGTCTCAGTATAGAAAATACTCCTCTACCTACAAGACTGCTTGTACTGATGCATGTAAAACGTATTGTACCATAACTGTATATACAACCGTCTTCCTGAATATGAACCCTGGGGTTGGAAACATGTAGAAGACGTCATAAAATAAAAAAAAATTGTAAAATGTGTATTTTGTTGTTTTATAATGTATAAACCTTATAAAATAAGCCATTATTTTCTCGTACCGCAATTTTAACTAGTCTCACAAATACAGAACGGAAATGGCGTACGGCAATTAGCAAAGATCTTCTTTTATAATGTCCTGACTCCCTAAGGCAATACATCTTACCACTTCAGTTTGTCTTGAATTCAGTCAGATCGCAAGACTGTGAACCTCAGTTGCAGGTTGTCAAACCGTTTTCGAATATTCTAGCTTTATATTTCTCTATGTTTCACGTTTGAGAAGACAATGTTACCTTTAATAATAATGGATTTTTTTCAGTAAAGTTAATATTTTTATTCATAGGCTTTTACATAGTAGAATACTGTATACAGTTTCGTGGTTTGTACGTTTCATCCTGAACTATGATAAAAAAAAATTTTTTGGCTTCGTGGGACAATGTTCAGCTGTGTTTAACAGACAGTGTAATGCACATGGTAGTTCAAATGTTAACATTTTTTTTGTTAATTCTAAACAGCTGTGATTATAGGAATAAAATACCAAACAGTAACAAACGCATCCTATGACAGAATGATTTTACTCAACGATTTTAGTGTGCTTTGCCGTTTATTTACTTTGGCCAATTTATAGGATTACAGTTTTTCATTTAATTAACGCTCAAGTTGAACAGTCGCTTTGTCATCACGTCATTTGCAACATTTACGTCGGGGTTAATCACATGATGTGTGGCAACCATTGAACGCCACTTTGGACAGAAGTATCAGGACTTAATGAAGTGTATTTGATGGTGTTTTACCTGCATATTTTGTTTCGTAACATACAATTGTACAGCACGTACTTATTAATTTTAAATTTTCTTATTTCGGAATGGAAAGTGGCTGTTGAGCTGCAGCAGCTGTAAGTGGGAAATGTAACTTCATTTTCGTAGTATATGTTTCCTATGAAAGGTAAAAGGTAAAGTGCACCTTTGTACAGGCACTGAGGCTCTGTACAAGCCGTACGGCCCATAGGGGGAATAGATGTATAGCTCTACTGTTTCTTGACCACGGCACTAGAAGGAGGTGAGGGGTCAGCGTCACGCCCCGGCCGCTCTTTACCCCCGGGAAAGACCTGGTACCCATTATACATGAGGCTGGGTGGGCCCCAGGGCCGGTCTCGACAGGTGCGGAAAATCTCGCCTCCACCAGGATTCGATCCCCGGACCGTCCAGCTCGTAGCTAGTCGTTATACCGAATACGCTACCCGGCCCACTATGGTGCCTATGATCATCCAAACCTACGAAGGTGATTCAGTTTAAAAGCGGAAAATTGTACAAGTATCTTGATATTAAAAAGAAAAGACAGACAATAAACAGGGAAATGTACAGTGATATGCTTCGGAGTCGGCTTAAGCCAGCAAGTAAAAGAAAATAAACTCGCAGTGGTTTGTTGTCTTCTGGCTTATGTATTCATCATGGCAACGCCCGGCGTCATGCAGCCCGTCATACCGTGAAACAGATTCAGGATTTAAAACTGGAGGTGTTACCCCATCCACCGTATTTACCAGATTTGGAACCCAGTGACTTTGACTTTTTTGGCCCCTTCAAGGCCCTGTACGTGGACGTCACTTCAGGTCGGATGGGGAGGTAAAGGGGCGGTGCATTACTGGCTGACACAGCGACCAGAAGACTTCTTCTTCCGAGGAATTTATGCCTTAGTGGGACGCAGGAGGAGGCGTGTAGAACGTGGTGGGG
>Ga0123353_10014809_pt1 | contig 11274 bp, 8 predicted proteins | sample TergutLab28metaG_3_FD_92763 | JGI IMG/M metagenome (GOLD analysis project Ga0123353, IMG submission 92763) | Labiotermes labralis P3 segment gut microbial communities from Petit-Saut dam, French Guiana - Lab288 P3 | ecosystem: Host-associated > Arthropoda: Insects > Digestive system > Gut ... | reverse complement strand
CCCTAGTCCTTTAAAGACACCCTTATTTATATAGATATGTATATAGGAAATTTCGTTACTTTGTACAAGGCGTTTTGTCAAATGTTCCTATTGACAAAAGTCACTACATAACAGAATGACGGGAACTGATAAGTGCTATGTGAGCACTGAGCAGCATTGATTTATTCACCAACAACACGTATTATTTGCTTCAACTCTAACGCACGTTTTACCGTATCTTCCACTGTTTCTCCGGCAACTGTATAATGTCCCATTTTTCTGCCGGCTTTTGATTCGCTTTTCCCGTAGATATGTACCCGGACCTTCGGGTCAGTGTATGCCTCTTCAAGACCTAACAGCTTTGCCTTCCCATCACTTTCACCGAGCAAATTGACCATAACAGTCGGACTTATTAAGCCTGTGTCTCCAAACGGAAGTCCGAGTATTGCCCGTATATGGTTTTCAAACTGGTTTGCAAAACAACCCTCTATTGTGTAATGCCCTGAATTGTGAGGGCGGGGTGCAACTTCGTTGACATAGATTTCACCGTCTTTTGCCAAAAACATTTCCGTACAAAATGTCCCGACTCCTTCAAAGACCGACATGACCTTATCTGCAATCTCCTTTGCCTTGTTGCTTGTTTCCATGCTTATGTAAGCCGGGACAATTGTTGTATCCAGTATAGTGTTTGTATGTGCGTTTTCAGCGACCGGATAGACTGCTTTTTCTCCTTTTATTCCTCTGCAGGCTATAACAGATATTTCCAAAAGGAAATCCACAAATTCCTCGACCATTAATTCCTTTGTACCACTTCCGAGTTGCTGATACGCATCCTCAACGTCATCTTCGGTTTTTATAGGTGCAACTCCTTTGCCGTCATATCCGCCCGACGTTGTTTTTAACATGAGCGGATAGCCAAAGTTTTCAGGTTTCCCCAGCTCCCGTATTTCATCCGTATTTGCAACCATAGCGAATTTTGGGACAGGTATTCCGGCTTTTTCCAGCGCTGAGTTTTGGACATACTTGTTTTGTATTGTCTTTAATGAAGTTACGGAAGGATAGATTGCATGCCCTTTTTTTTCAAGTATTTCAAGTGCCGAAACGCTGATATTTTCCCACTCATATGTAATCACATCGACATGCTTGGAAAGTTCTATATATCCGCTTGAGTCATTAAGATTTGCGACAATCAGTTTATCGCAAATACTTGATGACGGGCAGTCCGCGGCAGGGTCAAGCACGGCAACATATAATCCAAGCCGCTTGGCTTCCAGAATCATCATTTTTCCAAGCTGCCCGCCGCCAACAATACCGATTCTTTTTTTGATTGCTTCCATTTTTGCTTCCTACTATTTCATGTTTTCTAAGTATTCTATGTATCCTATTTTTTCGAGGTTTTCTGTTTTGATTTTGATGAGCTCATTTAGATTTTCTTTGTATGTTTTCAGTTTGCCGGCAATTTCTTCATCACTTACAGCCAATATTGAGGCTGCCAGAATTCCCGCGTTTTTTGCGCCGTTTATCGCAACGGTTGCTACGGGGATACCCGGTGGCATTTGGACTATAGAGTACAATGAGTCAACTCCGTCAAGTGATTTTGTTTTAATCGGAACCCCGATGACAGGTAATGTAGTGATCGAAGCCACCATTCCCGGCAAATGCGCACTGCCGCCTGCCCCGGCTATTATGACTGACAAGCCTCTATCTCGTGCTGTTTGTGCATAATCGTACATTCTCTTTGGAGTTCTGTGAGCGGATACAATAGTGACTTCGTTTAAAATACCCATTTCATCGAGAAATTCCGCTGCTTCTTTCATTATTGGCAGATCGGAATCGCTTCCCATAATTATTCCAACTTTCATAGTTACCTCCGAGTTACATGTTACAAATTACAAATGATAGTTACTGTACAGTGGGGAAATCCTTGCCCCGTCATTCTGCGCGTTAGTCGCAGAATCTATTGCAATGTGTAGATGTTCTACCGATAGTATAATTTTGACGTAGATTCTGCGACTAATGCGTAGAATGACTTGCTAGTTTCTGTGAATAGCAGTTACGTGTCAGGCGATGTCTGTACCTTAATAAATAATAAGCAAAACAGGTGCTCTTATCTATATCCCTTTATATAATTCACTGCATTTTCAAATATGCGGCTTTCCTTTGCTTCGAAGACGTTTGTATACAGGCCTTTTTTCAGGTTTTCGACGAGTCCTGTTCTTCCCAGAACCAAGCCGTTTTCACTTGTCATGGCTTCGATTGCAGTTGATGAAATGTTCCCCATATCTCCTATTACAGCCTCACATGAAGCTGAAGAACTTCTACCTTGCGTTTTCACATATTGCGTAGAAAGTTGTCCTTTTTTCTGATACTCGTTATAAAGTTCTTCGGACATATAAACCACGATGTCTTTGCCTGATACTGGTACTGTTTCCAAGTCGCCTGCCATGTCTTTAAGCCACGGTGATTTTGTGTTTTCGTCTATTTTTACTGTGCTTAGCGTGCAGTAGTATTTGTTGGACGGATGTTTTGTCAGAATTATATCACCACACTCGGCGTCTTGGATTTGACCTGTTTGTATTAGTCCCGTTTTCAGCAAGGCCTTGAAGCCTTCGCCCGTGCCGAGCACCAGACCCTTGCGCTCGCTTATGAGTTTGTTTACTGCATATTTGACATCCGGATGACAAAGTATCAGCGCAATAAGCTTACTGCTGCCGTCAGGCTCTGCGCCTGCCGACATTCCTGAGGGTATTGCCAGTATGTCTGTGTTGTTTATCGCTTCGGTCAACTCGGAATAACTGTCTTCTATGTCTTTTGCTGTCAGTGTCCTGAATAAGACTGTGTTGACCTCGGCTCCTGCCAGGCGAAATTGCTTTTCAAGTTCATACTCACCGGTTGAGCCGGGGAATATCGGGATTAGGACTTTCGGTTGTTTAGTTGCTTTGTTTTGATATGGTGATGATTCATTTGAGGTAGAGGGGGGAGTTGTTGATGTTTGGATATGAGTAGTTGCAGATGTTTGGATATGAGTTGGTGCAGATGTTTGGACTTGAGTAGTTGCGGATGTTTGGACTTGAGTAGTTGCGGATGTTTGGACTTGAGCAGTTGCGGATGTTTGGTTTTGATTTGCCGGTGACGCATCTGTGATGATCGCCGGAGAGTTAATAGTCGGGAACACCGTTTCAAGAGTGCCTTCCCAAGCTTGCTCCGCTTCATCGAGCGAGATGATTACACCATCTATCTCTATGTTTCTATTATCCGTCGTTTTACCCAGCAACACAAACTCGTCGCGAAGTCCCTTATGATCCTTTGGAGTTACATCAAGCTCGAGTATCATGGACGTATACTGCGGAGCAAACAAATCGTCATTAAAATTTGGCTCAAATGAGAAGCCGATTCCGTTCCCAAATGCCATTTCACTTATTGTTGCCGCAACACCGCCTGTACCAACAACGCCGGCGGCTTTAACACATCCGTATTCAGAGAGAGCGAGAACAGAGCTCATGTTTTGTCGGAGCATCTTGAAGTTGGGCATGCCGCCATCATCAATGGGAGTTTTCAGTAAATACACGTTATGCCCCGCTCTCTTGAAAGCGCGTGAAACAAGCTTTGTTGTATCTGCTACCGTTACCGCAAACGAAATCAACGAAGGTGGAACATTTATATCGTTGAATGTTCCAGACATGCTATCTTTACCACCTATCGCAGGAATGCCAAGTTCATCTTGTGCAAGAAACGCTCCCATAAGTGCTGCATATGGCTTGCCCCAGCTTTCGTCGGTTGTTAATCTTTCGAAGTATTCTTGAAAGCTTAAGCGCACTTTCCGGTAGTCACCGCCCATTGCGGCTATTTTCATTACCGATTCGATAACAGCATACATTGCAGCGTGAAACGGGCTGTTGTAACCGAGCGACGGGTTGTACCCCACGGTCATAAGTGTACCGAAATCTGTCTCTCCGTCTAAAAGCGGAAGACGCATCACAAGCCCTTGCTCGGGTGTTTTTTGATACATGCCGCCATATGGCATAAATACTGTCCCGCCGCCTGCAGTGGAATCAAAACGGTTTGTTATGCCTTTTTTTGAGCATACGTTTATGCCGGCTAGGTTTTCGAGCCATGCTTGTTTGAGGTCTTGTCTGTCCGTTGTTGCGGCCTCGACCCTTTTGGTTTCGCAAATGCCCAAAAATCCCCGCAATCCCGTGAGTAATGTGCACCCTCTAGGGGATTGCGGATCGGAGGCCGCAATGACGATGGGTTTGTCACTCATTTGTTCTGTTGGAGATATAACAGAACCTTCCGCTAGTTCGCCCGGTGCCGCGACAACAACTTTTGTGCTCTGTCGTACACCGCCCGAGTTCAAAAAGTCGCTGTCCATATCCAGAATCACTTTACCTTGCCATGTCATGACTACTCGACCTGAATCTGTTACATCAGCGATTTTTACTGCACTGAGATTCTCTTTTTCCGCTTCTGTTAGAAATGCGGCGAGATTTCCTGTATCCAATACGACTGCCATTCGTTCTTGGGATTCTGATATCGCAAGCTCAGTACCGTCCAGTCCGGGGTATTTAACCGGCACTTTGTCTAAATCTATCTTTAGTCCGTCGGCAAGCTCGCCCACAGCTACGCAGACGCCGCCTGCTCCGAAGTCGTTGCATGTTTTTATCATCTTAGAAACAAAAGGCTTGCGAAATAGCCTGACTATGTTACGCTCGATTACGGGGTTGCCTTTTTGAACCTCTGCACCGCCTTTTTCCAAGGATTCATCATCATGCTCTTTCGACGAGCCTGTTGCTCCGCCGCAGCCGTCACGTCCCGTGCTTCCGCCGACCAACACAACTGCATCACCGGATTGTGGCTTCCCTCTGAAAATATCAGCTTTTTTCGCAGCAGCTACTATTGCGCCGCACTCCATGCGTTTAGCTTTGAATCCGGGGTCATAAACCTCCATAAGCTGTCCTAAAGCCAGACCTATTCCGTTTCCGTATGAACTGTAGCCTTCGGCTGCTGTTTGAGTTATTTTCCGCTGCGGTAGTTTTCCGGGTAATGTATCCTCCACCGGCTCTCTCGGGTCGCCGCTTCCTGTTAGTCTGATTGCTCCGAACGCATGTGCACGCCCTGACAGAGGATCGCGTATCGCGCCGCCGAGGCATGTTGATGCACCGCCGAACGGCTCCATTTCCGTTGGATGATTATGTGTTTCATTTTTGAACATGACAATCATGTCGGTCGGCTTACCGTCAACCGGCACGGTCACTTCGATGCTGCATGCATTGACCTCATCGGATTTTTCCATGTCTTCAAGCTCGCCGCATTTTTTGAGTTTTTTCATGGACATTGTCGCAATATCCATAAGACAAAGCGGTCGTTCGGTATCGCCATACACATAAGCCTTTGCATGCTCATATAAACCTTGTGCACGCTTAAGCCCTTCCGTGTACTTGTTTTCGTTTATTGTAACTTCGTCTATTACAGTCATAAATGTGCTGTGGCGGCAGTGGTCCGACCAATAGGTATCAAGCACCTTCATTTCGGTAACTGTAGGGTCCCTTTGTTCTCTTTTAAAGTAATCCCGACAAAGCTTTAAATTATCAAGAGCCATTGCTATACCGTATTTCCCGGCGAGCGTTTTGAGCAAGTCATCACCGGCGCTTGAAAAGCCTTTTATAACGTCAACAGCTTCAGGGTCTGAATAAACCCTCGGCCTTGTAACTGTTAGTGGAATTTCCCGCATTTCCAGGGGGTTGATATAATATGTTTTGATTTTATCTATGTCGGAATCTGACAATTTTCCGTAAAGAGCTATGATTTTAAATACCCTGACATTCTGATCGGAATGCGGATCCATTATGCGCAGTAATTGGTTTGCGTAGTCTTCCCGTTGGTCGTACTGGTCAATTGCTGCTGTTATAGCAAAAACACAAGCAGCCCCGGCTATGTCAGGCTCATCTTCGCAGACAATGTCCTGACCCGGTTCCGAAAAAACCGCGTGTATTGCTCTATCAAAACAGAGGGACGGTTCCAATCCAAGCGAAGTCCTTACGACGGACGGGGGGTCTGTCTTGTCCTCACAAGACAAGGAATCTTCCCCCATGTCCAAAGCCTCGCAAACAAGGCTCTCGATATCATAGCCGTTAAAAATACGAACCCCGGTGATACGGGGTATGTTAAGTGCGTCTCGTATTTCGAGCATCATATCTCTTTCATCCAGCCGAAACGGCTCTTTTTTTTCGACCAGAATTCTCTTCATAACTCACTCCGCATGCATTTGATTTTATTGCAATCATAATATCATACGAGTAGAATTAGAGTCAATTTACAAGTACACAATTTATTGCCCTTGAAATAAAAATGTTTTAGCTATTGTGTATACAAGGAGTAGCGTATATTGTGGTTTTGCTGCATGTATTATGCTTACATACGCTATATGTTGCATTTGTACAGTTACAGTTCACTCCCAACTCGTCATTCTGCGACTAACGCGCAGAATGACGGGATTGCGAGTACCCTGTGAGTAGTAACATTTGTACAACCGTCTTTTGTTATAATTATAAAAACACATTGACATACACTCAACAGCGTGATAACATTATCTTGTAACCTTACACAACGTCGTTGTAACTGTGCTGTTACTTACATATATCCTTAGAGTTAATAATGAGTAATATCAAAGGTTTAAGTGTTTCCGTAAAGAAAGATAAAGCAGGCTGCAGTACGATAATCCTACATGATAACCGGTCCGGGGAGGGAACAGAAGATGAAAAAAGAACATACAATAAAGCCGATATTTTCAGCATATAAGGAGTTTAAAGAGAAAAATAGTGTGACCGATGCTGAGATCTTACAATTTAACTATCCCGGAAATCCCGATGTTTACAATCCATCGATACCGTTTATAAGTGATGGTATGGAAGTGATGGCGTGCCGTGTTCAAAAACGCAATGAACGCGACTCGTTTATCGCGTTTTTTAAAAAAACCGGAAACAAGTATGAACCTATACCGGACACTCCTTCGCTTCCCTTGGAGGATCCTTTTGTCACAGTTATTAACAACGAAATCGTCTTGGGCGGAGTCCATGTCGAGTGGAGCGGCTCCAGGGCACTTTTCTGGCAAACAAAATTCTACAAAGGAAGCAGCATATATGATTTGAAGCATTTTGCAGACGGTCCTGTGCATATGAAGGACATTAGGCTGCTTGAACTCAATGATGGAAGAATTGCTGTATGCACCAGACCGCAGGGAAAAACGATTCTGGAAAAATACGGATGTATCGCAAAAATCGGCTTTACAATAGTTGCTGACCTGAGTTCCTTAACGCCCGATGTAATTGAAGCCGCGCCTTTTATTGATGATATCTTTCTGCCGGATGAGTGGGGTGGTGTAAATCAAATGTACAACCTTCCCGACGGCAGTATAGGTGCAATCGGACATATATCTTACAGGACAGGCATAGAATACGAAGGTTTATTACATTATTATTGCGCCGCGTTTAAAATAAACCCAACCAACCTTGAGACGACGCCTGCAGTTATTATTTGCTCAAGAGATTGTTTTCCGGGAACCGAAAGCCGCGAGCCGAGGTTGTATGATGTTACATTTTGTGCCGGTATAACAAACGAAAATGGTAAAACCTTCATATATACCGGTTTAAGCGATTGTCAAATCGGGCGAGCGCGCATTCCATATCCATTTTGAAACTTTACAGAGTAACAAAAGCATGGTATAAGTAGTTAAGAATGTGCACAGAGAGGAACGAATACATGACATTTCCTGATAGAAAAGCAGCGTTTGAAGTGAATAATTCTGTTACGGAAAGCAGTCTTTTGAAATTTATCGGTGTTGACGGATTTGACGTGTATAATTGCTCAATACCGTTTGATCACAACGGAAAAAGGTATATGTACGGGCGGATTGAGCATCGTGACGATTGGGCAAGATCATGGGTTCGTATCTTTTTGGAAACATCACCCGATGAGTATACATTGGTCAACGATTCTATGATTTATCCTTTGGAGGATCCGTATGTCAGTCGTATCGGTGACGAAATCATACTTGGCGGAACACATGTTCAATACAAAAAAGGTGAATATAAAGATTTTTTCAGCTACTTCTACAAAGGGAATGATTTAGATAATCTATATTACTTCACTACGGGTCCCAGAAATATGAAGGATGTTCGTTTGGTGCAGCTCAAAGACAAAATAGGCGTTTTTTCAAGACCGAGAGGTAAGGATATACTAAAAAAACACGGTTCGGAATCAATTATAGGGTATACGGAAATTTCCGATATAATGGAGCTCTCTGCGGATGTCATAAGAAAAGCACGGAAAATAGAGAATATCTTTGATGATGAAGAATGGGGCGGTTGTAATCAATGTTATAATCTTGACTCCGGACTGATTGGAGTAATCGGACACAAATGCTATAAAGAAGATAGACCCGGCATATCCGATGTCTTAGTATACGTGAATATTTCATTTGTTTTTGATCCTAAGGCTCATAAAGTCCTCGATGAAAAAATCATAGCTGTACGCAGCAGTTATCCTGCCGGTCCTGCAAAGAAAGCGTATCTGATAGATTGCGCATTCACAACCGGAATCGTGATGAGAGATGACGGCAAGGTTGATTTATACAGCGGTTTGGGAGATACCAAACAAGGCAGAGCAGTTATTGAGTATCCGTTTGAAGGCTTCGGAGCTATAACCTCTCCGATATAAGTAATAAACAGGTAGGGAAAATTTTGAAAAAAAGAACTACGATGCAGAATATAGCCGATCGTTTGAATATATCAAAGGTGTCGGTTTCAAAAGCTCTCGGAAACCAACCCGGGGTAAGCGATGATTTGCGCAAGCTGATTATTTCCACGGCATCGAAAATGGGGTATGTACAAAATCAATCGGCAGCGGAAAAAAAGACATTTGCATTTGTTGTACCAAAAAGATTTTTTCTGGAAACGGACAAGTTTTACAATGTGATTTTTTACTATATGAATGGTATGTATTTAAGAAAAAACTCTACGCTTGTTCCGATAATAGTCAATATAAAAACTGAAGACAGTGCAGACGATTACGGTTTTTATGAAGAGTATGACGGGGTATTTTTGACGGGTGAGCTGTCTGATAAGTACACACAAATGATATCGGGAACAGGCAAACCGATTGTGGCAATCGATTTTTATAAGACATATCTTGATGTACCTTACGTGCTAATTGATAATTTCTATATAGGACACCAGGTAACAAGGTACTTAATCGAAAAAGGGCATAAAGAAATCGGTTTTGTAGGAAATATCAATCAAACCAGCAGCATTTCCGATCGTTATTACGGTTATTTAAAGGCATTGCAGGAAATTAATGTTTCTTTGCGTGATGATTGGATTATTTCAAATAACGATGCCAGGACGGGATTATATGATATTAACACTGCTCTTCCTTCTGTTATGCCTACGGCTTTTGTATGCCATTGTGACATGGCGGCATATTTCTTATCGTGTACTTTGCAAAACAAAGGTTTAGCGGTGCCCGGGGATGTGTCACTTATCAGCTTTGACAATACCGAGTTGAGCGAAGCTTCAGGGATAACAAGTGTTGATATTGATAAAAAAGACATTGCGAACACGGCAATCCACACAATGGATATGCTTATTCGCAATGAGGAACATAAAAACCGTTATTATGTTTCCACGGAACTGATAAGCCGTGATTCCGTCAAGTCTTTAATGTGATGAGAATTACCGATTCCGGGGATATTTTTACCCGGATATTGTTACCGTTTATATCATTAATATAATCACCTGTAATAAAATTATATAATCTCCCGTTCAAGTGCCTGTTTTTATATAAATCAGAGCGCTTTTCTTTCCAGATATCACCGGGTGCAAACGAGACATCCGCTTCATTATGCTCATTATTATAAAGCAGAAAAACCGGCTCCGGACTTTCACTTGCATCCAGCCAATCCGTGACGGTGAGATCCCATGCAGGTATATTCATTTTCTCCGTAGGACGCATCAGTGCGGCAATCCATGCCATGTACGCACCTCCGTATACTGAACGATGTCCCAAAAAATCACCGCAGGCAGCAGGGGAGTGGCCGTCACGTTCTTTTTCAATTTTTTCATATGGAATTGCGTTTGATAAGTCAGGTCTTGTTTCATAGATATTTTTATTGAGACCTTTTGCGAAAAACAAGTCAAAGTTTGATACTGCATGGAGTGCGTACCGGGCGATGCTTTCTGCCGTTTCCGGCGCATACTTAACGGCAGGCAGCATAAAGGGCAAAGGCATTAGTGTTTCCATGCTATATGCGGAAGATGCCGCATACTCGCGATCATCTCCCCGCCAACCCATCATCAGACCGTCTACCGGTTCGCCGTTCCACATTCCTGTTTGCAACGGACCCTGATTAGTGTCGAAAATAAAACCGAGTATTTTTTTCAGGTTCACCTCATAGCCTTTTGACTTGAGCCATGCTGCCGCTAAAAACGCAGAGCTTCCGTTTGGGATCTCGTACCAAGGGTTATCTGTAAATCTCTCATACAGCTTTATAGCGTTTACCGCTTCGGTTATCAGCGCATTATCACCTCCGTGAATTCCGGCAAATAACATGTTGTATGCAAATCCGCCGATTGAATCAGGTTGGCGGTATATATCCTTGTTTGTCCATGCCCTTTTTTTTGCGAAGTCATATCCCTGATCGTTAAAATCGTAGTTTATATTTTTTGCCATTTCCCGTATTGAAGCGGCTGATTCAATCATACGCATGTGTGCCTGCTTGTTGTGCTTAAAGTAGGTCTTGTATACTGTTCCCGCCAATATATTTACATACATAAAATACCAATGCTCTATTTTGGTTTGACCCGTATTGTTCATATATACTTTTGTATCGGGATTAAAATACCGCTCAAATGCCTTCGTATACTCTCTTCGTTTCTTGGAACAGCGGAGCATTTCTCCTACGACAACTACACCCCAGGTAACCAATTCATTGCCTTTTCCTTCCGAAGCGGAAGTGAAATATGCATCACCTGATTCATCTTCAAACATTATCCCGCTATCAGAGTCGTGAATATGTGTACAGAATTTTTCCGCCAGTGTCGCATAGTCAGGTAACGGACGTAACGGCAACGGCATACTCTTTATAGTCTCATAAAATAGTTGTTCCATGGTTGGTATTTTATTCCTTTCATTACCTCATTAACTTTGCTTATGCTGCCTTGCTACTCAACAACACCTGTACGTTCAATACTTTCGGTAAAGAACCGTTGAGTGAATATATAAACTATCAATATCGGTGTG
>Ga0123353_10014806_pt1 | contig 11274 bp, 9 predicted proteins | sample TergutLab28metaG_3_FD_92763 | JGI IMG/M metagenome (GOLD analysis project Ga0123353, IMG submission 92763) | Labiotermes labralis P3 segment gut microbial communities from Petit-Saut dam, French Guiana - Lab288 P3 | ecosystem: Host-associated > Arthropoda: Insects > Digestive system > Gut ... | reverse complement strand
TGGATATTCAACTGCTGCGGCTTAAACAGTTCAGATACGAAAGGGATGAACGCAATGAAACCTTAAGGCGAAGAACACAAGACCGCGATAGAATCCGCGCGGAAATGGAAGCCGAGAACAAAGCCCTTGAAGCAAACATGGATGAAGTGAACTCCATGGAAGCGCGTCTTGTGGAACTGCAAAAAAACATTTACGGTTTTGCGCTTGAGAAAAATGCGCGTGAAAACGAAATCCGTTTGTTCAATGAACAGCGCAGCGAAAACAAGTTAAAAATCGGACAGAATGAAGAAAGAGAAAAACAAATTGTCCAAAAAATAGCGGAATTAAATAATGACGCAGCCGGGCAGGATGCTGTAGTCAGCGATCTGCGCAAACAGTGTGAAAGCATTGATGAAAATATCAGCGCTTTCGAAGCAAATATCCAGCTTGCCGCTTCGAGAATCAAAGAAAACGAAAAAGAAGTGCGCAAAGCGGAAGAAGAAATACTTGAAATTGAAAAAGAACTGGCTAACCATGAAAAAGATCTTGCAAAAATAACTGACGATATAGTCGCGGAACTAGACGCAGGCCTGAAAAAGGCAGGTTATTCAGCAGCCGAACGAAAAAGCGCTGAAGCAGCTCTGTGCGAAACCCTCAGCCGTCTGCGTACCGTTCTTTCCGGCAGGGAAGCTTTGGTTCGCGATCTCGCTGCCGCCGCTAACGTTTCAACTGTAAGCGCTGCGGATCTTGGGCACATTGCCGGAACCCTCGCGGCAGGTCTCGCGGAAGCCGCCGGCGATGCGGAGAAAGCGGACGCTCTCTTTCAAAGTTACCGTGAACATTCGCCGGCTTTCATCGATGAATTTCTCGCGCCGCAGGGAATTATTACAAGAAAGCGCGCGTTGGATACGCAAATCAGAAATTCAAAAGACAGTATCGAAGAACGGCGGCAGCGAATAAAAACCCTGCTTAGTGATAATATCAATCTGCTTGCGAAAATCGATGAATACAGGGCAACCCTTGAAAACATGAAAGTTAACCGTGCGCAGATGAATGCCCGCGCCCAGTCTGCGGAAGAACAGGCAAGACTCATCAGGCGGGAACTGTCCGGGCAGGAAGGGCTGCTGAATAATATTCAGGATGAACTTTCCCTCTACCGCAGAAGACTGGAAGAAATTGAAGGGCGTATTACAGAGGTTCAAAAAAATATCAAAGACATTGAAGAAAAAACAGCGGCCTTTACCGCAGAGCTGGGTAAACTTGAAAAAGATATTCGCAAAAGAAACGACAATGTCGCAGGCAAAAAAGAAGTAATCAATAAACGGATGACAGAACTTTCCAAGGTACAGGAAGCTCTGGAAAAAATACATCTGGAACTGGTTCAATCCGAAACAGAAATTAAAAACATTCAGGAAAATTTCAGGGAATCCCATTCCAGAGATTTAATGGAGTTTGAGGAACGAATATTTACAATCACATCTGCTCCCGCTGAATTGCGTGAAAAACTTGCCGCCTCACGCGGACAAATGAAAGAACTGGGCTCGGTAAATTTAATGGCCCCGGAAGAATTTGCGGAAACAAAACAGCGTTACGATTTTCTCAATAACCAGATGGCAGACCTTGAAAAAGCGCGCAAAGACCTTGAAGACCTTACATCCGAAATCCGTCAGGAATCTTCAGCCCTGTTCCTTGAAACCTACAACCGCATTAAAAAGAATTTCCACAATATGTTCAGGCGGCTTTTCGGCGGCGGACGCGCCGAACTCCGGCTTTCCGATCCAAACCATGTATTGGAATCAGGGATTGAGATATTCGCACAGCCTCCGGGAAAAAAACTGGAACATTTAAGCCTGCTTTCCGGCGGCGAATGTTCAATGACCGCAGTTGCGCTTCTTTTCGCTACTTACATGGTAAAGCCAAGCCCGTTCTGTCTGTTAGACGAAATTGACGCCGCCCTTGACGAACAGAATGTCGGGCGCTTTGTACATCTTCTGCGTGAATTCAGCGATTCCAGCCAGTTTATAATTATCACGCACAACAAAAAAACTGTTACAGGAGCGGGAACGCTTCTTGGCGTTACCATGCAGGAATCCGGCGTAACAAAACTAATTACAGCGCGGCTTGAACACGGGGAACTGGCGATGGCGGAAGGGCCTCCGCCCCAGAGCGAATTATGGGACACAGACGGCAAATTTGAAGAAGAAGACATCCCGCCCGAAGAAGGCAGACAGCTTCCGGCGGGCATAAACGATCCAAAAAAAGTAACTCAGGCGCAGTTAAGACCAATCAGATCAAAAGCATGAGGCTTTTTCAAAATGGCTCACATACATAGCCAAAAAAAAGCGGGGTAAGAACCCCGCTTTTTTTACCTTACCGCTGCGGTAAATCGTGCCTGCCTGCGGACGCTGTTATCAACCACAGTGAAATTCCTCAAATTTCTTTCCGCGTTTGTAATGCGCTGGGCCGGAGTTGGGTGAGTTCTGTTAAAACCTCCCGGAACCCTGCTCTGGACAGTGTTCAACTCTCTGAGCATATCAATAAGACCCGATGGATTATATCCGGCAGAGGCCAGAAGACTCATGGCAACATTATCAGCTTCAAATTCCTGATCCCGTGAATAACCGTTGTTTACAAGTGTAAGAACGATTTCCCCGACTGATTCGTTAAAAACATCTGTTAATTGATTAACATCCATACCTGTTGCCACTCCGGCTGCTGATGTGCCGGTTATAAGAAGCGCCTGAGTGATACGGCTTGTTCTGATGGCCCTGATACTGTGTTGTAATTGAATATGCGCGACTTCGTGAGCAATTACAGCGGCGAGAGCTTCTTCCGATCTGGCGGCATTGATAAGTCCGCGTGTAATTAAGATATGCCCGCCGGAAGTGGCAAAAGCATTTATTTCATCGCTGTCCAGTATTGCTACACGATAACCGTTAAAAACATCAGGCCGCGGAGAATTGATGGTAATGGCAGCGCAGATAAGGTTCAGGTAAGCGGTAAGCGACGGATTTCCATTCCATAGTCTATAAGAAGAAAGAATATTCGCAGCTACTGCCCGGCCAATATAATATTCCTGTTCAGGGGTAATTTCTTCCGCGGCGGTGCCGATTGCTCTGGCGCTTTGGCTGATTGCGTCGGCAGTATTCTGATCGATGATCCCTGCTGCTCCGGCTGCCCTTGCGCCCATATCCAAAAGTCTGGAAGAAGTTTGACAGGAAAGAGTCAAGCCGGCAAAAAGAAAAAGTACAAGCATTATAGAAATAATTCTGATTTTCATTAGTTATCCCCCATTGAAAGACGGCCTTCTTCAAGGAATCGTCTTAAATCCGCTTCGCTCACCCTGATGGCTTCAATTCTGTCTACATCCGCATAGTTCAAATTTCCCTGCCTTCTGTAGGCATCTTCAACTTCCTGATTAAAACCTTTTCCGGCTAAAGCAGTTTCCCTTGCTGTTACCGTAGCTGTGTTTCCCGATACAATCTGTCTTGCGGATAAATTCGCTGATGGGGTCCACCCGGTTAATGTAGCATTCGCCATGCTCCGGACTTCCACAAATCTGCCGTTTACCTGCAGGACTGTTACACGGTCTCCGTAATCTAAAGTTCCCCTGTTACTTGCGAAAAACCCTGTAGAAGATTTCAATGTGACAGTTCTTACTGCCACATACAGAGTACCTCCCCTGGCAACCTGTGCGGCCGCGAGTCCGGTAACAAACAATACCAGACAAAAAACCATAAAAACTTTCTTCATACTTTACACCTCTCTATTGTTATATTCTTACAGTAAAAAATAATCAACTGAGCTTGTTCCAAAACTGTATTATTTTTCCGTTAGATTATCCACCCCATTATCCCATATCTTTTCGTCAGGCGGAGAGGTTAGATACTTTGTGCATCTGTTGAGGTACTTTTTGGCTGCAAGGTCTGAACTGTTTTTTAGGCTGATTGTCTTAAAAATATTCTGAGCAGCCAAGAAATCCCGGTTTTCATAAAAACTAAAGGCCTGCTCCCAGCTTTTTACCATACTAAGCAATTCAGGCGCAGCTTCGGAAGCAATATCCAATAATTCATAAAGCCGCAGTGGAGTATTAATTCCCACAACACGAACCCTGCTTAACGGCCGCAAAACAAATTCATCCCCTATGTGCTTTCTGGTATATTCGCTGATTAATATGCCTCCGGTATCATATTGTTTGTTGACTCCCTCCAGCCGCGCCGCCAGATTAACCGCGTTTCCCATAATTGTATAGTCCATCTTGTTTGGAGTGCCCATATTGCCCACTACCATATCGCCCGTATTCATGCCAATCCTTGTAAAAAGAGGACAAGGATCATCAATACCCGATATTATCCCCTTTGCAGCTAACGCTTCCATTACTCCGGGGGTAACAAGCCCGCTGGCCAGCGCTTCGCTGTTTACTTCCTTTTCGGCTTTTTTCATCATTGCGACGGCGCGGCAGGCCAGCGAAGCATGGTTATCCATGTGCAGCGGCGCCCCGAAAAAGGCAATAATTGCATCTCCTTCGTATTTGTCAATTGTTCCCTGATTATCAAGCACAATGTTACTCATTCTGGTAAGATAGAAATTAAGCAGTTCTACAAGCTTTGTAGGATCGCCTAACGCTTCTGAAATTGTTGAAAAAGCCCGGACATCGGTAAAAATTGCGGTCATTTCCCTTTTTTCACCGCCCAGTTTAAGCTGGGAAGGATCATGTATGATTTGATCTATTACTTTGGGCGAAAGGTATTGAGAGAAAGCGGATTTTATAAAACGTTTTTGACTGCCCTCTGTCGCGTAATTGTAAAGGGTAACAGTTATAAAGGATGCCAGAATTCCGGCAAGGTAAGTTACCATTGGAATCCACAGACCGCCCCACTGGTAAGCGATAAAAGAGCCGACAACGACCGAAACAATAATAATTGTTGTACCGCCTAAAGTTAACGGAATACGGTTTGAAAACATGGTCAGGGCAACTATAACTGCCACTACAGCCAGCAGAATTAGCAAATTCAGCCATTCTTCGCTTTCACGGATAAAATCTCCCATCAGCATATTGTCCAGCATTGTTACGTGACATCCTACTCCCGGGTATACGGAAGAAATCGGCGTAGAGAAAATATCAAAAAGCCCCTGCGCGTAGAACCCGAAAAAAACATAGGTATTCTCAAAATTTGAAAGCCTGAAAATGGGTTCTTCACCTCTTTCTACCGCTTCGGCGCTCAACAGAATATCCATTGCCCTGTAGGGAATATATCTATCCAAATCTCCCCGGAAACGGAGCAAAGCATAGCCATTTTTATTGACAGGGATGGAAAGATTTTCCCATTCTATGGATTTGGTTTCTTCATTATAACGGATTTGATTGCTTTTTCCTGAAACCAGAAGTGAAGCGGCAGAAAGACCCGGCACGGCTTTGCCGTCAAACAGGGAAAAGGGCTTTAACCTGCGATAAATACCGTCAGAGTCAGCTGTTCCTGTAACGCTTCCCAAAGCTGCGGCTGTTTTGCTTAAGTAAGAAATCGGAAACTGGCCTCTTTCATTCGTGCCAACACTAAATCTGTTAAGCAAAGAACCGAAATTTTCAGTTTGAAAGAAAGGCGTATCATAACCCGGCCATGATTGTTCGCTTCCTGTCTGGCTGCTGAAAACAACAGCCTGTATAACGCGGCCAAAATTTTCAGAGGCTTCGGCAAAAACAGCATCGTCTTCTCTGGCGCTTAAACTGTGAAGATCATTAATGATATTATAAAACAATACTCCCGCTTCTCTGCGCTGGCCTTCTGTAATGGCGTTCTGAGCAGTTTCCAGATTGATAATCATATTATCGATTATTTCGTCCTGTCTTGCGTTGCGGTATACCGAAGGTTCAGAAAAGATAACGTCAAAGGCAACCGTTTTAGCGCCGGCCAAATTCATGAAATCTACAACTTCGGCATAAGCCTGCCGGGGCCAAGGCCAGCCCCACCCGCGTTCCCGTTGCGCCCAGTCAAGACTGTCCTGATCTACCACAACTAAAACAATGTCATCAGAAGGGCGGCTATAGATGGAATCCGCCCAAAATCTGACCCGGAAATCATAAGATTTATTTTCAAGAAAATTAAAAACCCCCGATAAATCCATAACGGTGATTATTGCAAATACCAGCCCTGCGATAATCAAAGCTGTAAACTTTTTACCTATTTTTTTCTTCTTGCCCATGTTACTACCCTTTTTGTATTTTTTATATCATAATTATAATAGGAGTCTATCATGGATATAAAGCAAAATAAATTAGCCTATAAATGGGTGTGGGTTACAGCGACGGCTGTTTTTTGTATATTGTTTGCCTTTGCATTGATTCCAGGGGCAGCAGCGCAGGCCAATTCTTTGTCAGCAGGAAGTTCCGCGCAAACCCGGAATTATTCCAACACAATGCAAAATGTATTCGACTTCATCCTGCGCAACTATGTGGAAGAAGTGGACCCTCAGGTACTTTTTGAAGGAGCGATGAATGGAATGTTTGGCGCTCTTGATGATCCGTATTCGGCTTTTTTGACAGAATCTGATATGAGGGATATGAGCCACACAACTCAGGGAAGTTTTGGCGGAGTTGGGCTTCATATTACAAAAGCTACAGTTCCAAGGCCCGATGGAAGGCCGATGTGGGTTGAAGTTTCAGCTCCAATCGAAGGTACGCCGGGCTGGCGGGCAGGAATAAGCCCGGGTGATTTTATAACTGAAATTAACGGTATCCCTACTGAAACTATAGGCATGGATGAAGTGCTTGGAATGTTAAGAGGGCCGCCCGGTGAGCAGGTAAGACTGGTAATAAGGCGTGGTGAAAGAATGGAATTTCCGGTAACAATAACCAGAGCAATAATTGAAGTACCCACCGTGAGATATGCCATGATTGGCGATACCGGTTACCTGAGAATAACAACATTTACCCCCATGACAGTAGGCAGGGCAAGAGAAGCAATTGAAGAATTCAAAGCCAATAATTATAAAAGTCTGATTCTTGATTTACGGTACAACTACGGCGGAAGGCTTGATGCGGCGGTAGATATTGCCAATCTTTTCTTGGACGGCGGACTGGTTGTGCGTACAAGATCCAGAATCCCTTCGGAAAACCGTGACTTCAACGCAAGACGATCTGCATTTATTCCTGACGATATTCCCATTGTTGTATTGATAAACAGGGCTTCCGCTTCAGCTTCGGAAATTGTTGCGGGCGCTTTGAAAGATCGCGGCAGAGCATATCTGGTTGGAGAAAAAACATTCGGCAAGGGATCAGTGCAGCAGGTATTTCCTCTTAACAATAACGGTATAAGGATTACTACTGCGCATTATTACACACCCAGCGATGCAAACATTGATAAAATCGGTATCCCGCCGGATCGTGTAGTAAGGTTTCCTGAAATTACAGAAGAAGAAGCAGGAGAATTAAACAAGTTAATCAATGCGAACAGGATTCCCGGATTCGCCGCCGAAAATCCTCAGGCAAACGCAGCCCAGATTGAAGCATTTGCAGTAACGCTTGGAAATGAATTCAATCTTGATCTGTCACTTTTAAGACGGCTTATCAGAAATGAATTGCGCCGGACAGAGATCGCCCCGGTTTATGATTTGGAATACGATATCCAGTTACAGGAAGCGATTAATATTTTACGAAGCGGTGATTATCAATATCTGATACGTAATGCCAAATCCATAAAAACATTACAGGAAGAATTGCTGCAAGCAATGGAAGAAAACGATTTAGCATTAGCTTCTTGAAATAGTGAAACAATTTATCCTTAACTCCATGCCGGACAGAGACAACACTGTACGGCTTGAGGGTAATGATTACCATTATCTTGTTCGTGTTCGTCGGTTTGCAGCCGGCGAATATTTTCCCGCTCTTCTTTCAACCGGCGAAGAAACATTGATACAGGTTGTCTCGATTGATCATAATGTTTTAATTGGGAAATGCTCATCATTACTCTGCGAAAAATCTTTGCTAATACCGCCAATCATTCTGTTTCAAGCATTGCCCAAAGCCGACAAAATGGATATGATTGTCCGGCAGGCAGCAGAGGGCGGAATTACAGAAATTGTTCCCTTTGTATCTGAATTTTCTGTAGCGAAAACAAATGCCTCTGGGGAAAAATTTACCCGCTGGCAGCGAATCATAAAAGAGGCAAGGCAGCAGAGCGGTTCAAAAATTATGACCTCTCTTCACTGTCCGTTGACGAGGGATGAACTTTTTGACTACTGGAAAAAAATAAATAATACGGGCGCATTGGGGTTATTGTTTCATCACTTGTCTGATCAGGGAGGGGGACTTGAACAGAAAAGCCTTCACAGTTATCTTAATAATATTCCGCCTGATGTCAGTACGGCATCGGGTTTGCAATGTAAACCTGTTGTGGTATTTGCTGTCGGGCCGGAGGGAGGATTTTCAAATACAGAAGTATCCCTTTTTCTGGGAAATAGCTTTAAGCCATTTACAATTGGAGATACAATTTTAAGGTCAGAAACTGCCGCTCTGTACTGCGCGGCAGCAATAAAAATTTTATTATTGGAGAGGAATTCGTGGGAATTGAAAATAGCGAAAAATTGCAGCGCATAAACCTGCTGAAAGTCCCTGTTGATATTGTTTCACCCGAACAGCTAGGCCCTTATGTATATGACTTGGTAAAGGATGAGAAAGAACATAATATCGTTCTTCTTTCTCTTTGGGATTTATTGCGGGCAAGGAGAAATAACGAATACCGCGCTTATGTATTGAGCGCTTCGCTTGTTATTCCCATTTCCAAAAGCATAGTATCCGGCATCAAATTTCTTACAGGACAAAAAGCATTTCGTTACATGCCTTTCGATTTTATAATTAACATGCTGACAATTCTGGAGAACCGTGAGTACTCATGTTATCTTTTGGGAGGCAGGTCTAAAGTTCTTTTGAAAACAGAAAAAAATTTACGGCAAACCTTCCCAAGATTACGCATTGTCGGGCGTTTTCCCGGTTCTTTCAAACGATACGAAGAACCCACCATTATTCAGGCAATCAAAAAGGCATCGCCATCGTTATTGCTGGTAGGTAACGGTATCCGTGGCGATGAACGCTGGATTGCCAGAAACAATGTTTCGCTGGGAAAAGGAATGCGGCTCTGGTGCAGCGATATTTTTGATGTTTTCGCAGAGAAGAAAAAACATCCATCACGGGCTGCTTTTGACAGAGGCCTTGAATGGGTAGGTTATTGCTTCCAGAATCCAATCAAGTTATTGAGAGTATTCCCCTACACCTACTACAAATTTTTACTATTGATCTACAAACTCTTTGTTAAGCAGTAAAGCGGGAAATGGCGCGTTGGATTTTGCAGGAAAATATGTAATAATATTGGAACGATTTTTTGCGGAGGCAGAGCAGGATGGATGTTACGGAGTGAGGCGTGAGAATGAAATGACCTAGCCGAACGTAGCGCAAGCCACATTTCATATTATTTTTTTATATAATATTTCCTCTAAATTTCTTCTTCCATCAATTATGGAAATTATTTTCATAATATTGTTTTCCAATTTATAATATATTATCCAGGGGCTAATATTAAACTGATGGATATAATTTATACCAAATTCTCTTAATAATGGAGCTATTCTCCTTCCCTCTGGATTTTCTGATATTCTAGTTATTTCTCTGATTATTTTATTATATATTTTTTCTGCAGTCATTTTTCCTGTATTATATTTAATATATGAGATAATTTCCGATAACTCATCTCCGGCATCTTTTGACCAAATAATTTCATGTTTCATATTTAGTCCAAAATTGTTTTAATCTTACTTTGTAATTCCTCATGTGAATACATTCTGCCGTTTTTAAAATCATTTTCCCCAATAGATAAAATTTTCATTAAATTTATTGCATTAATTATATTTTGATACTGTTTTACATCCATTAGAACTGCTTTTGCTTCCCCATTTTGAGTAATGACCATTGGGGTGCTTTTTTCTTCAACTTGTTTCAGAATCTCAGCTGTATGAGATTTAACATAAGATATTGACTTAATATCTTCCACTAAATTTATCATAAAAAACCCCTGTTTTTATATAGTACCATATTTAGTTACTATTGTCAATATTTAATACTAAATTCAATGCAAAAATAAGCAAATATTTAATGTATAAAAATATAGTACATCATGCGTCGCATAACAAACGTGCCTGTTACACAACCAAACGTTTAACACATACTCCCGTTTTTATCCTGCTATAACCCCGGGTTTTACAAAACCGGCATTTAATGCCCCGCAGCGAATGCCCTCGCTGATTGCCGTGTTAAAATCCGCTCCGTCTTCGAGAGCGGCGGCAAGCCCTGCTGTAAATGCGTCCCCGCAGCCGGTGGTATTTATTGGAACGATTTTTTGCGGAGGCAGAGCAGGATGAATGTTAAATTCGTAAAAATTGTTTTTATCAGCAACTATTATTGGTTTAATGCCATTGGTCAGAATAATACGGCATTTGTGCTTATGTGATAAATCTAAAACTAGTTCCTGTAAATTTGAGTTAATCTGCGGGCTATTTGAATCAAGATTAAATGACATGGCAAATTCTTCAAGATTTGGCTTAATAATATCCGGTTCAAATTTCAAACTCTCTATTAAATCATTCCCTTTTATATCAAGGATAACAAACAGCCCTTTTTCTTTTGCCTTGCACACCATTTTTGGAATCACTGTATCCGAAAATCCTGCTGCCTTTGTGCCGGAAATAATAAGATAACTTACCGCACCTTGCAATCCTGCGCCTTGCAGCAGCGCATTAAATTTTTCCAACAATCGTTCTTCAGTTCCTGCGGAAACTGGTTCCGATTCTTCGACAAGCTCTGTAACACCGCTGTCGTTTCCAGTGAGCAGTGTGTAGCAAAAACGGATTTGGCTGTTGCTTTCTGCCCATTCAACGGAAAGCCCGTCCTGTTCGCAGAGCGAAAGAAACAGCGGTTTCATCTCTCCGCCAAGCTGTGTCAGATGTAACGCCTTTTTACCCAATTGTGTCAAAACACGGGTAACATTGATTCCCTTGCCGCTCACTTCAAGGCGGTGATCGGCAGTACGGTTGACAATGCCGTGTGTTATAAACGGAAAATACAGAGTCTTTTGAAGAGTAGGATTAAGACAGACAGTCAGAAAAGACATAAACTAAAAATTTTTACCACGAACCAAACGAACAACGAAGAAGATGACAGACAAAAAGTTCGTGATGGTTTGTGAGGTTCGTGGTTAATTATTTAATCCTTTTATAAGATTTTATTTCCTGCCGCAGTTTTGCAGCGAG
>Ga0123353_10014805_pt1 | contig 11274 bp, 4 predicted proteins | sample TergutLab28metaG_3_FD_92763 | JGI IMG/M metagenome (GOLD analysis project Ga0123353, IMG submission 92763) | Labiotermes labralis P3 segment gut microbial communities from Petit-Saut dam, French Guiana - Lab288 P3 | ecosystem: Host-associated > Arthropoda: Insects > Digestive system > Gut ... | reverse complement strand
ATATGCCACTTGTTATTTTATTGTACTTCTTATAGGCTCAACATGTTTCGAACATTACTATGCCCATCATCAGGAGCTCGTGTCTGGGTTGCAGCCCGAACGCTACTCCAGCCTAACCGCACCTAACCTCCAAAATACAGCAAACCAAGAACGAAACGGCCAATGTGGTAATCAACAGCATAGTACCGAGCTCCTGATGATGGGCATAGTAATGCTCGAAACATGTTGAACCTATAAGAAGTACAGTAAAATAATAAGTGGCATCTAGTTGGTTTTTCATTCTTCAGTTATCGCATGATGCACGGTCCAATAAATATCAGAACCAGATTACGCATTAACAATCATAAGTACACACTTTATAATTTATTTTATTGTATTTTAATTAGGGAATTTTGTTGGTTTTTAAAAATGTTGATAATGAATAACATTTAAAAAGGAGCAGATCTGAAAGTTTGGAAAGGAGTGAAATCTCTTGCTCCTTCCGGGAATTCCTGTGCGATTTCTCGATTGGCCATCCTGTAGCGTATGGACCTTACCAGCTCTATTAACCGGTTCCAATAAAATCGTGGGGCAGTTCACACGAGGCGCCATCCGTGAACCCCTACACGTAGGCCTCTCCTAATCTGCCGTACACTTCCTCCTTTCTGCATCCAGTACAAAATTCACTCCTCTATTTTATAATTCTTGTATTTTGTCTCGCGTTCATTTTCTTTGAACTAGGTTGCAGTAAATATTTGTAAAGATTACGTTTTCATTGTTTCAGTTTAAATATTTAAGACAAGTTTCTTCCAATGCACTTTCCCCTAAGTTCAGACTTTCACATGTACTGCGTGAATAATTCCCGTTATGAGATTTGACATTTCCCAGCTCTAAGAAGTGAGATGCCGGTCATCTGAATTATGGTGCCGGATATTTTTTGGAGATAAACACCAGCGTTTCGGAGGACTCTAATGCCTATGTGTTCATGGCAGGAGATGGAAGCAGCAGGTTCTTCAGTAATGATGATAAAAATCTGTCAAAATACATGGCGTCGTATCCCAGAAACATCGTTTAATTTTAGTTTTTTTTTTGTTTCCACACCAACAAAGGTATTCAGTCCAGGCCTAATTTGATCCACTCCGGGAAGAACACGCAGCAACTGTATATAGTAAGAAATATGACATGTTCGTGAATCAGTGTGTATAGCCCTTACTCTGTCTCAATACGCCACATTCATATGCAAATGGCATATTTAAAGTGTTGGCAATGAATGCTGGCTGGGGTATTTGAAAAGTAATGAATCGGTGTGATGTGTTTCAAAAAATAACTTGTTTGCTGATACCATCTCGAAGAGAAGGATGGATGTTGAGGTGCGGAGAAGAGGCACGGGTGAGAGAACCGAGTGTGAACAACAGAGTCGCAGTGGCGGATTGGCTAACAGGTGAACAACTTGCATGTTAACTCTTGTTTATTTGTGTAATACTGGTTTCAATTTATTGCATCTGTTTGCACATCACCTGTTTACCTTCCGGCAGGGCTCTAGCCTGGTAAAGGTGAAGACAAAGTTATTTCTGTTCTTAAACATTTCGCTCTGGCAGTCTATGAGGGGAGTGGTACGGTACGTATTCTTAATCGCGGTAGTAGTCTAGACCAGTGTGTCCCAGTCAGGGTTCGGCGAGAATTTATTAAAGGGTTTTCGCGTGAAATCGTGAAATAAATAGATTAAGATTTTGAAATACCGCAAAAAGTTCCAAATATCCCTTGAACGAAAAAAATGCTCCAATTTTTTTTAAAGTGTAAGCCTATGTATATATGTGTAGATATAACAGCAAGAGCTACGCTTTGAAAATAAATTTTCTTCGCTATAATTAAGAGTAAGTGAAATATTCTTCCTGCTCTCAACTTTTTCTTCCCGGTAAACTTTTTCATAGGCAGGTTTCCTCGACATATGAACAATTATTGCAGGTGTTTCTCCATTGACAAAGATGGGAAACGCTGGGATCGACGCTCGTTCTAGACGCCGGTGTAGACGTGTTTCTCGTTTCCTTTAGTGGTCCACTTTAATTGGGCATGATGTCAGGGCAACGAAATTGCTCTCTCCCGACTCCACCGAATCTCCGCAACTGAAGCCTGTGCATGGGAATTAACTTGAATAAGAACTAAGTTTAAATTCCCACAACAAGTCTTACTGTGGAACAGGGACACTGTCTTCCCTAAAGAAGTCAATTATGATAAGTGGCTGTCACAATTTATATATATCGCATAAACAGGCATCATCAATGAATATTTGGTACCCCTGTTTTGCATTTTGGGGAGCCACTGGTGTAAAATTTGGGTACGCGGTGGCGCAGTCGGTTGAGACACCGCGCTACAAGCCGGAAGATCGTGGGTTCGATTCCCGATGTTGTCACTGTAATTTTTCATTGATATAATCCTTCTGGCCGCAGTATGGGCCTGGGGTCGACTCAGTCTCTAACAGAAATGAGTATCAGGAGTATTTCCTGGTGGGTAAAGGCGGCCGGTACGTAGGCCTGACAATCTTACCACCTTCATGTGCCGATTGTCTTGAAATCTGGGAGCCTCAACCTCCTGGAACCCTAAAGGCCTGTCCAGACCTGTAATGGGATTGCTTTATATTTTACTGGTGTAAAATTCATTTCCTTGTAAGTGTCAAAACTGTAGATTCAACTGTCATCCCTCAGTCATCCGTGCAACCTGTAGGTCGGTACCTTAAAACAGGTATCGACTGGGTCTTCCTGATATTTCCTGGCTTAACATTACGTGTGTACATTAGGAGAATGTTCAGCAAACGTACGAACAATGAAGTACAAGAAAGTCGATATGTAGCTGTGTCCTTGATTATGGGAGAGAAAAATGGATGTTGCGTTTCAAGATAGGAGAAAGCTGGAATGTAGCAGAAATGAAATTTCTAAGACCATGGTGTGACCGTGAGGTATAAAATTATAAATGAAGATTTTCTACTCTTTTTAGGAAACGAGAATGTAACTGGCTTGATTAAAGTTTATCAGAACAAGCGGAAAACTAATGCACAAAAATTACGCATACTTCCCTAAACGCATATTTTCAACACAGGAGCTGTCCTGTCAGTATAATATAAGCAATACTTGGGAGGTTTACGAAGAATGGGGAAGCAGGGCCGGACATATGAGGCAATTTCTTCAATATAACAAGCCTTTTTCGAGGCCCCATGCACCTGTATATATTGCGATAACCTTTAGCCGGCCCTGTGTTCAAAGATTTGTTTTATCCTCAGAACGTTGATACGGCCCAAATGTCATTTTGAACGACTTTCAACCATCCTATCATTTTCGCCTTCAACAACAAAACGATTTCAAGATCCTTCATAAATAACCGAATATTTGAACCTTTAATTACATTGTCCTTATTACTAGATCCGAAATATTTGCACCTTAATTTCGAAAGTTAGTTCCGCCACTGACGGCATATGCAGTAGACGTAAGGGATGAAGTAGTATAATTCATTGGAAGACGTAGGTAAAATATAGTAGGCAGAGGAAGAGAGATGAATAAAGATGATGAGTTGAGAATCGTGACGGGCCTCATTAGTATATATCACGTATTAATGCGCGGAGTTTGACGTACATCATGGCATCCGTTGATCTCTGCCTTAATGGAGTTTCTGAATTAACCATAGAGTGCTCATCTGTGAATGGTTTCTGCAGAGCATGCATGGCACATTTTGCTTATGCAGTTATAAATCTCCCTAGTAATACACGTTTATGCCTGTTTATCATCAAATTCGTTTATGGATGTTATTATTTGAATACATTAATCTTCTAATGCCGAAATAAACTCTGCCAGTAAGACTGGTTTGATTCTTCAGAAATGGAAATTTAGTGACATTCAGTATTAAAATGTAAATCAGTGTGCATTGATTTAATCTTTACGTTCTATGCAAACTGGGACATGCAGCATGTTTCGGTTTCCTGATGTGAAAGACGCGTGTAGAAAGTAAGAAATGATCGCGCATAGCGACTGCGAAGGTGACGCGTGCACTTCCTGTGAATATCAGGCTTCTTTATTACCTTAAGGAGAGTGAGTGTATTTCGTGGTAAGGTGTCATATTCCCCCACCCCCACCCCCCATATCGAAAATCTCGATACCTGTGAATTTCGGTCGATATCACGATTACTAAAGGCAAAAATTGTTCGTCCGGTCGGTAGATATTCACAGACGTGTTGTTGAAGAGTGTGTTGAAGTTACAATAAACGAAGGGAATGTGAGGAAATGATGCAGGGTATGCAAAGAAGGCATGACCAATGTGCATGACGAGGATCGAAGCGGGCGCTCGTCTTTGGTCAAAAATGATCAGAAAGAAAATGTGAATGCAAAAATTCGGATAAAGAAGCAGACGAATCACATTTACGCCACCTGAAGAAATTCTTAGCCGGCTAGAGTCTGAGGAGTGACCAAGAAGGGAAAGACGCTGTGCTGGTCTGGCTGAAAGTTTCGGCAGCGACTTTGTTCGAGGAAGGCACAGGAAAGTTGGTCCCACGATATGACAAGTACCTTCACTTACGTGGCGACTGTGTTGAGAAGCAGTTTGATTTAGATACCAACATACTGCAATTAAGATATTCTTTTTTAATTATATGATTACGCCTTTTACAACCAAACTCTTCTTGCATCCTGGACGCTCTGCATTTTGTTCTTTCCTTGGTGTGCAAGAAATGCGGTTCTGGTGTTTGATGTTGGTGCATATTCAAGCTCATTTCTTCAGAAGTCCAAGTTAGTGTGTTAGACCGTGAAAGGGGAAGCACCCCTATTCACCAACATGTTTTAACTACGAGTCAGCACGACCTCACATTCAAAAGGCTTCGATTTCCTAATTTTTATGAGTCTATATTCAGTTTGTTATTTGGCGACGTTCGTTTTTAAGTCAGTATTGAGACATACTGTTTCAAACAAGGGGTACGCGGTGGAGCAGTTGGTTGAGGCACTGCGCTACAAGTCGGAAGGTCGCGGGTTCCATTCCCGAAAACGTCATTGGAATTTTTCATTGACATAATCCTCCTGGTCGCACTGTGGCCTGGAGTTGACTCAGTCTCTAACAGAAATGAGTACCAGGAATATTTCCTGGGGGATAAAGACGGCCGGTGCGTACGGCTGACAACGTTACCACGTTCATGTGCCGAAGGTCTTGAAATCTGGGAGCCTCAACCTCCTGGAACCCTCTGGGCCCGTCCAGGCCTGTACTGGGATTGCATTACATTTTACTGTTTCAAACAAAGGTCCAGACATAGTTACCGAGAAAGTAGGCTCATGCTGTAACCCGCAGGAAGGCCCTTGTTTGGAATCACGGCCATAACATAGGAGTATCTAGCTGGTGGTATTTGTGAGCCCATCCAGTAAAATACCAGGATCTTCTAATCCTCAGTCCTTCAAGTTTTCCCAAAGCAAACACACTTTTTAAGTGCCAACTACAGTTCTTACATCGTCGTTAAACTTGTACGATGTATTTGGTGAATAGATGATCAACAAAACTTTCAGTTTATGCTACTGAGGAAGCTTTAAAGAGCCATGTAAATAAATAGTGTATCCTAGGTAAGCCGGATATTATTCCAGCCCTAAAAACAGTGTTGCATCAACCTGTGATTCGCGAAATATTTTTACTACTTATTTGTTTATTAGCAATTCATATTACTATACACATTATATAAAAAACCGTATTGTTTTAAATGTAATCACTTGTAGCAACACTGTAGCAGCTTCCGCCTGCCCATAACTTTGCAGAAATTTTTAATCTTGCATTTTCTTCTCCAGCATTACCGGACAGATTATTTGGCCACCCTGCCTATTGGCACAAAGGATTCTTTCCTGGGATTAAATCAGTTTGAGTGTAAAGCTTATCTCCAACTAGTAACAAAGCATGTGTGAGAATTATCTCCAATTCCCTGTAATTCTTCGTGGCATGTTGCATAAGGCTCAGTGGTTGTAAACGGCGGTCCAATTCCAAGAGCCACCGGCTAACAAGTTGAGGTGTGCTGTGCTTGTGTACCAGTGGAGGCCCAGAGGAAGGCTGTTGGCACTAATTATAACGTGGCAGGATGTCCTACAGGGGTACAACTCAATTAGCTAATAACCGGCAGCATTCAAGGTTACTGTTAACCACGGAAAGAAACTGGATTCGACATCTATGTTTTCGCGTCTGTTTTATTTGTCTCGTAGCTACGGATAATACTGTGATATAGCCCGAAGGGCCAACACATCTAATAATAAAGCCCACTCTTGAGCCCTACTTGAACCACTTCGCTCTCGAACACAACGTTTCTTCCTCAAGACCCATTTATGAGCCCAATTTCCTTCATAAAGAAAAACTTAACGTCTCCAACATTTCTGAGTTTCCTGGTTTCCCCCCCGTTTCGTCTTTGACCCATGTGACAGATACCCACAAAACTTACTGCCAATTGATGACATTATATGAAACCCCGAAGCAGTACTTCATAATTCCGTATTATCAGTAATAACAAAATTGCGGATACCCTGACTTGTGAGGCGATAGCTGCACTTACACGGGCTGATGCGTAAGGTTCTCCCACTATAAAACTTAAATTATCCGTCACTAATAATAAACAGATCATTTATTCCACTGAAGTATCGTTTTCAACTTACTGGTTACAGTGATCCCTTTTTAGTTGCTTTCGCAAAATTGCGAAAAGCGAATGTTAGATTCTTCCTGTCTGTCCGTCCGTATGGAACAACTCGGCTCCCACTGGAAGGATTTTCATGAAAGCTGATATCTGAATATTTTTCGAAAATCTGTCGAGACAAATTTTCATTAAATACTACAAGAATGACGTACACTTTATATGGACACCAATGAACATTTTTTTATCACATGTCGCTCAGTTCTTCTTGGAATGAAAAAATGATTCAGACAAAAGTTTTAGAGAAAATCAATAAACACATTTCATGTGACTCCCTCCCCCTCCCCTAAAATCTTACCTTTTATGAGATAATGTAGAGAAATGTTTTAGAGCCGGACAGACCACAGATAACACTATGGTGCTTGCGCATTGCATGCTGGATAACTAAGGCTACAAACACACTCTCAGAATATGTAATATTTATTGCGTTTCCTCTGCCAAAATGGTTACATGAGCGCGTCTCATTTTCACGTTTTACGATCTTTACCTGCCTTGTTTTGACTTGACAAGAGTTAAAATTCCCATCGCGCCAGAAAGTGGGTTCTGGCTTGAATAGCCAGTTGTGATACTTCATTACGATATTGCGTCTCGCGTATGGCAGGTCGAAAGAAGTTTCGTTGCAGTTATTTTCCTGGGAAATTCTAGACCATCCTTGCTATTGATTGGGCATGTGACCAGTGAGGACGCTGGTTAATAACGTGTCTCTTTTTTCCTCCCTCACATTTTTTCTCTATTTTTAAATTGGCCGTAGTTGCTTATACGGAGGTTGATGACGTTTCCGAAGGGGTGTGGGTGATTTTACCATCTGCTTGTCCGCAGAAGTCTGCAAACGAAAAGCACAAAATTTCGTACTCTAAGTCGAGATTTGAAATAAGACTTCCACAAAAGAAAGCAAGATTTGTGAAACGGTTGACCAGAACCTCCTCAGTTTCGTTTAAGAGATTTATTTAAATGAAACCAGCTAGGGAATTGTTCAGGACGAAGGAGTAAGGGCCATCATAAATAGTCACTACGGGCGACCAGACAGACATCCCTTTGACAACAGTCGACGGATTCCCTACCCACGGAACTCCCGGTGCTTCTACCCAGACCGACTCGAAACCCTTCCGCCTCCTATTTCTTCAGGGATGAGACTTACGGGATGTGAAGCTAGACCTTCACCTATATATACTCAAGAATGCTGCGAATATATGGTCAACACCTAATGCGTCTTCATAGCATAGTTCTTGATTACACAGGGACACGCCACAATCGGTAGAACTCCTCTGGACGAGTGATCAGCCGGACGCAGATATCTTTACCTGACAACACAGAGCAGTCACAAGAGAGAGATATGCATGCCCCCGGAGGGATTCAAAACCGGAATCCTAGTAAGTGAGCGGCCGCAAACCCCCGCCTTAGACCGCGCTGACACTGAGATGGGCTTTATTTATTCTAGCTATGGAAAACTTGATAATGTATCAGAAACACCGAATGTGAAGCATCCGCAGGTAACATAGAAGCCAAGCACTGGAATGCCAAGTGTTACGACCCAGTTGCGATCTAAGCTTTCTGCACCGCGAAAACCTTTAAATCTCAAGCTGGCTGAAATTAAGGGGTTTTATTGTGGGCTGTGCTGTCGGAAGGAACCCCATGTTGATGCCCATAAATAATCCTTCTTTCTCTCTCTCTTTTATTTATAAAAGGGCTTGGCCTAATGAAAGGCAGTCTGCAATTGTATCAAGATTACAGGTTTTATTTCTTGATAGTGAGTGGGTTTCAAATTGGAAAATGATGGAGGTGGAAATGGATCCCTAGTACTCAGTACGAGAGCCATTTTGCCGCACCACAGCAGGTATTTTATCCCAGTGGGCGGCACGAGTGTGTGGGGAAATTGGGGGAGGGGGAGACCTGTGTCAGGGGTGTCATCACTTTCGTGCATCAACTGTTGCAGACACCTTATTCTTGTCTATTTTTAGTGGCATACTGTGTTAATATCAAAACATTCTTGGCTGACTCAAGTAGGAAGAATATGACTCAAAATAGGTCTAGTGGTTGGGTTTGTTACACTAGGTAATGAGCCGTCTGTTTATGCCTATCAATAAGTAGAAGTGATTGAGAGTTAAACAGCGCAGTTATTCCTGTTCTTAATTAATGAACAGAGAATAATCACCTATGGGAGAGGAAGGATATAGTGCACCGTTAAGGTCGCTACTAGATTAAAATAATAGCTTCACGCTCTGGCCATTTTAACTCCGGAGAAATATACAGTATCCAGTATTTATGGGATTGTTTCGTCCCTAGATAAGCTGTTGAAAACCTGACGTTACATGGGGAAAAAAATAATAAAGGCAAGCTGTACTACGTTCTAAGTCGTCAGAGGTTTCCCCTAAATTTGAATCTGTGAGCGGAAGTAAACTTGCAAACATATAAGCCTAATTTTCATAATCTTAAGAAAACGTTTATGTACATACGTGTTTTATGAAATGATGCGTCGAGACCCCCTGACTACTAATGCCGTCTACCAGACACTTCGACCTCTGTGAGCAGGAACATACAGCAATAGCCTACATACAGCTGGAATTTAGAGTTCAAACACAAGATATATTATGCCATTCGGATCCCCTTTTCACCGGAAGTTTGTCATAGTCTGTGTTTGTAATATTTGTTCTTGAAACTTACTGTTACACCCCTGTCTCTTGACTTGTTCCGCTGATTACGTGGCACTACTTCCAGCTGGGATGTCAATAATTGTTTTGGGATATAAAGATTGATGGCATAGCGATCAAATCTTGATCACTGTAATCAACCAGTGGTCGGATTTGGATCCAGGAGCAGTCTAAATTGGTACATTTTGCTTGATAAAGATGTGATCATAGGGTTTGTTTATCAACACCTGTGGTTGTAAGTATAGCAATCATGCCACATAACTAGCACATTCACCGTAATAACCCTAACTTATGAACTGCTACTGAAACATACATCCATCTTAGCCTCTTTCCTCCAGTTTATATGAGACTAGCGAAAATGTTCATTCTTCCGGTTTTTTTCTTAAAATAAGCTCTTCCGAAATAAATATGTCGCTCGTTTATCATCGGTATGTTAAGAAGGAGCGTTAATTTATTTTGACAAGAAGATATCGAGCGTTATTCCATTTGCAGGCCTAACGTTGTTGCTCGTACTTGTATATAATATTTGTAAGCCTTCCACTAAAATAGGAGGCGACTAGAATTATTCGTATATTTACCAATGTCGTATCACGTGGTAATGGGATAAAAAATACTGAAAGCTGGTAGCAGGTGCAGCGACTCGCTACAGGCTGGGCTGTCCGGAGTTTGAACCCCGGTAAGGCAGAGATTTTCCCTACCCTTCCAAACGGACCCGGGAGTCCACCTAACCTCCTATAAAATGAGTAATGGTTTTCTTGTTCGCGGGTAAATCGGCCGAGACGTGACTTTAACCACCCACCCCTTCTAACTTTGAGGTTAAAGAAAGAGTAGAGATGTAATTCTGCTTCCCACGTGGGCCTTCACGGCTTGTTACAGGGCGAAATTTACTTTACTTTGTACATGTAAATTCCTAAGTTACAATCTAGGAAATGTGTCATCCCCTTTGTGTGTGTGAAACTTGGAAAATTGTATGTAGTCAAACACAGCTGTGTCACATGAGGTGTATTTAATGACTATATAATGGACAACTAATACAACGGGCAATAGAAGACAAGAAAGCCAGCTACAGGAAATATTTACAAAACAAAACAGTGGATTACGTTATAGAATATAAAAGACACCGAGCAATAGTAAGGAAAATGACACGAAAGCAAAGAAGAGATGACTGGGACAAATTTGTGAAGACATTAGAGAGAGACATAACAGGAACACAAAGACGAGGCTTTAAAATATTTAAACAGCTACAACTGCTAGAAAGAGATAAACTCAAAATTGACCCGATAACAAAAAACAGAATGGAAAGAATACTACGGAAAACTTTGGAATGAGCAAGGCAGTAAGGGTGAAGAAGGAATAAAAGAGGAAAGGAGAAGTGAAGGGACGGACGGCAACGAAGACATGATAACAATAGAAGAACTAAACGAAGTACTTAAACATGCAAAAAACAGGAAAAGTTGTGGATTAGATAACTTACCAATGGAATCGTGGACATTTGGAGGAAATGAATTAAAAATACACTTACTAGAGCTGTTTAACAAAATAATAGACAAAAAATCAAATGCCACAAGAATGGGAGACAGGAATAGTGATAAACATACATAAAAAGGAACAAAAAGCAAATGTGAAAATTATAGAGGAATTACTTTACTGCCTACAGCTTAAAAATTATTTTACAAACGTAATAAAAAACAGACTACATGATTATTTGGAAGACGAAATGGTAGAGGAAGAGTGCTGTTTTAGAAAGGGACGCAGCTGTACCGATGCTATATTCACGGTGCAACAGATAATGGAAAAAGGAAAGAACACAACTTACCGCTATCTCTTTTATTTATTGACTACGAAAAGGCATATGATAACGTGAACAGAGATAAGCTATGGGAAATGATGGACAATAAAATTCCAAATTATTTACTAAATACAATAAAATGTATTTACAGGAACACGAAGATTAGAATT
>Ga0123353_10014802_pt1 | contig 11275 bp, 11 predicted proteins | sample TergutLab28metaG_3_FD_92763 | JGI IMG/M metagenome (GOLD analysis project Ga0123353, IMG submission 92763) | Labiotermes labralis P3 segment gut microbial communities from Petit-Saut dam, French Guiana - Lab288 P3 | ecosystem: Host-associated > Arthropoda: Insects > Digestive system > Gut ... | reverse complement strand
GGGCTTCGCCGACTACGCGGCCAAGCACGGCCTGACCACCAGCAGCCGGGTTCTGCACTCGACGGTCCGGCCGGCGACCGTCAGCGAGGCGGAAAGGCTGCGCATCGGCCCTGGCGCGCCCGTGTTCGAGATGCGGCGGCTGCGTTCCATCGACGGGCAGGTCGTCGTCGTGGAGCACAACCGCCTGCCGCTGTCCCTGTGCCCCGCGCTGGCCGAGACGGACTTCACCACCGCCTCGCTCTTCGCGACACTGCGCAGCGCCGATCCGCCGCAACTGCCCCGCGTCGCGGAGTACTCGGTCGAGGCCCGGCTACCGGACGCCACCGAGCGCGAACTCCTGGAGATCAACGACGCCACGCCCGTGCTCCTGGCGCTGCAGCTCGCCTACAACCAGAACGGCCGGCCGCTCGAACTCACCCTGGCCATCTACCGGGGCGACCGCTACCGCTTCCAAGGCACCATCAGCTCGTAGGCCCCGCAAGGTAGTTGGTCCGCGCGCATGCGGCGGTCGGCGATCCGGTCGTCAGGACCGGGCCGCCGCGCGGCAACCGAACGAGCCGCTCCTGAACGGAGGTTGGGACGGCCTCACTGGGCTGACGTGGAGCCTCCGTCGATGGGGAAGGTCTGGCCGGTGATCGACCGTGCGCTGTCCGAGGCCCCGATGAGGCCCTCCCGAAGCCCTCTGGACATGCCTGCCTCCAACACTCGTGGGCCGGGGACCTGCTGCCTTCCCGGTCGCCGGGAGTCCCCGTGGGAAAGGGAAACACGGCGCGGGGTGATCGGCACCCGGAAGGTCCACCAGGGCGAACGCCGGGGCCCCGCTCAGGTCGCGTCCGGTGCCTTGTTCGTCGTGAACGGCAGCACGAGCCGGGAGGGGTGTGCGGCGTCGCGGTAGACCTTGTGGGTGACGGGCCGGCCCACCGGCAGGTGGAAGGCGTCCGGCGGCAGGAGGGCGTTGTGCGCGTCGGCCAGCGGCTCGTCGTTCGACAGCTCCGCCACCAGGCGGTGGCCCGGCAGGAGCGTGGCGGCGAACGGGTACAGCCGCAGCACGTACTCCTCGATCTTCCCCGGCTCCACCGGCACCGTCCGGGTGTGCGGGTGGTACGGGTTGCCCTCGGTGGTGCGCTCCTCGTCCAACTCCCGGTGGGACGCCTTGAGATAGCCGGTGGTGACGAGCTGGCGCCTGCCGCCCGGCGCCTCGTCCCACAGGCGCAGGATGAAGTTGGTGTCGTCCTGGTCGATCGACGCGAACAGGTGCGCCGCGCCGGCGCCGATCAGCTCGGTGGGTTCCTGGAACGGCTCGGTGCTCCACCGGAGCACCTGCACGGTGTCGGTGACGGTGAGCGGCGCCTGGTAGAAGCCGTCGGGGGCGGCGTGTTCGGCGCCCATGTACTCGGGCTCGCCGGACAGCTTGTGCCGCGGGCGCAGGTAGAGGGGCCGGTACGCGATCTCCTTCGGCGGCCACTGCGCGGCGGTGACCGTCTCGCGTGAGCCCTCCACGAACACGCTCACGGCCGGCTCGTCCATGATCCCGTTGTCGACGCCCTTCAGCCAGTACTCGTACCAGCGGAACATCGTGTCGTGCTCCTCGATCCAGGGGCGCGACTGCATCGGCGGGTAGGAGCCGATGTCGAGCTTCTTGGGACCCTTCAGGACGTCGAACAGCTCGATGTGGCCGTCCACCGTCCAGCCGCGGCCCTGGTCGATCTGGAGGTAGACCGGGATGTCGATGTTCCGGGCCAGGGTGATCGGGTTGCGCTCCTCGTACCAGTCGCCGTCGAGCGGGTTCATGACGATGTCGAACCAGAACTCGCGGTTCTTGGGGTACTTGAGCACGTGGACCAGGTTCGGCCAGGCCGCCACGTCCGGGTCGTCCAGCCGCTCGTCGACGCGCTTCCTCAGCTCCCCGGGGCTGAGGACGTCCTGCATGCGGGACCTGACGTTGGTGTGGGCGATGCCGGAGTCCCCGCCGCGGCCCTCGCGGGCGGCGCGCGGCATGAACCACATGACGCCACCGTGGTACGTCGTCTCGTAGAAGTCGAAGTGGCCGCCGCTGACGAAGATCGCCTTGAGGTGCGGCGGGCGCTCGGCGGCGGCAAGCACCTGCATCGAGCCGAAGTAGGAGATGCCGATCATGCCCACGTTGCCGTCGCACCACGGCTGCGCTGCGACCCACTCGACCAGGTCGTACAGGTCCTGTCCCTGGGGAACGCCGCCGAAGTTGTAGTTGCCGACCATGACGCCGCCGGAGTCGCCGGTGCCGCGCATGTCGCCGATGACGTGGACGTAGCCTTCGCGGACGACGCGGGCGATGTCGCCGGCCTCGATGCAGCCGTCCCACATCGGGCTGGGCCGGCGCTGCGGGGGCGTGGTCAGGGCGAGGGCCTGCAACTCCTTGCCGTAGGCGCTCATCGCGATCAGCGCCGGCCGCGGCGTGTCGTCCACGTCGTGGTAGGCGTCCGCGGCGAGTTCGACGCCGTCCCGCATCGGCACGCGCAGGTCCTTGCGGACGGCGATGGTCTGCGCGCCCGCCCGGATCGTGTGAAGGTCGGTCATGGTGTGGAGCTCCTGTCCTGCACGGTCCGGTGCTGCTGCTCGCGGTAGGCGTGCATCGTGGTGAAGAACGGCGACGGTTCGAGCGACGGGTCGCCGGTGTAGCCGAGTGCGCCGGCGACGTCGCCGAAGGGCGAGTACGGCGAGTCCGTCTCCTCGGGCCCGGCCTCCAGGCAGGCGCAGGCGGCTTCGGCGACGCGGCGCTCGGCGTCGAGGCTCTGGGTGATGGCCTCCCGGGCCTGCTCCTCGTCGAGTTCGACGCCGTAGGGCGTGCCGTCGGCGCGGCGGTACGGGTGCCCGAGGTACAGCTTCCGCGGACGCACCTGGTCACGCAGGCGTTCCAGGCCGGTGCGGTAGGCGGCAGGGTCGGTGTAGCCGGGGAAGCCGTTGGCGGCGCCGTGGACCTGGACGGCGTCACCGGTGAAGACCGACCGCTGGCCGTCGATGGCGTAGGCGACGGACCCGGGCGTGTGGCCCGGGACCGCGTGGACCGACACGGTGACGCCACCGCCGAGGGGAAGGGTCTCGCCGCCCCTGACGAGCAGGGTGGGTTCCATCTCGCCGGAGATGACGGCGTCCGCGGCGGCCGCCACCCCGGCCTCGCCCTCGGGGTCGCGGAGGTACCGGCCCCGGCCCGCGCGGTACTCCGCGACGTGGGCCCGGCGCGAGCGGAGCATCGGCGCGTCGGCCTCGTGGATGACCACCCGGGCGCGCCGGCCGGTGAGGTTCCACAGCGCGAAGGCCCCGCCGACGTGGTCGATGTGACCGTGGGTCAGCAGGATCCAGCGCACGTCCTCGATGCGGCGCCCGATCGCCTCCAGCGCCGGAGCCATCCCCTCGGCGGGCGACGTCGCTATCCCGGTGTCGACGATCGCCGGTTCGGGTGCGTCGACGAAGAAGCTGTACAGACCGAACCGGCCCCAGGGCGAGACCAGGGGGTGGACGGTGACTTCCTGCGTCATGGGCTCTCCTTCTTCCACTCGTTCCTGGGCCGTCCGGTCAGCGCGCGCCGAGGAAGTCGCGGGTCAGGGCGAAGACCTCGTGGAACTCGGGGATCCAGGAGAAGTGCTGGACGAATCCGTGGTTCGCGCCCTGGTAGCGGTGCGACGTCACCTCGACCCCGGCCTCCCGCAGCCGCCGGCCGTAGCGCTCGCCCTCGTCGCGCAGCGGGTCGAACTCGGCGGTGACGACGAGGGCGGGCGGCAGCCCGCCGAGGTCGGCCCGCTTGATCGGTGAGACGAGCGGGTCGGCCGGGTCCGCGCCGCTGCCGAGGTAGAAGGCGTTGAAGGGCCTCAGGCCCGCCGTCTCCAGCCCGTAGCCGGTGGCGTTCTCCCGCAGCGACGGGTAGCGGTCGGCGTCGAAGTCCAGGTCCAGCGAGGGGTAGTAGAGGATCTGGTGGGTGATCCGGTCGAAGCCCTCGTCGTGCGCCCTGGCCACGACCGCGGCGACGAGGTTGCCGCCGGAGCTGTCCCCGGCCACGGCCAGGGTCGTGCCGTCCCAGCCCAGGCTCTCGCCCTCCTCGGCGAGCCACCGCACCACGGCGTGGCAGTCGTCGAGTCCGGCGGGGAAGGCGGCCTCGGGAGCCAGGCGGTAGCCGACGGACACCACCTTCAGCCCGGTCTCCCTGGCCAGCGAGCGCGCCACGTGGTCGTGGGTCTCCAGGCTGCCGAGGAAGAAGGCGCCGCCGTGGAGGTACACCAGCAGGCCGTGCGCGTCGGCCTCGGCCGCGGTGTAGATGCGCACCGGGACGTCGCCGGACGCGGTCCGCGCCGTCATGTCCTCCACCGAGTGCAGCGGCAGGCGCTCCTGGACGGGAGCGACGTGCGCCTCGTCTGCGGCACGCAGGGCGGCCGGGTCGAGCGGGCCGCCGGGCGGGGTGGGCAGGCCGGCGAGAAACGCGGCGATCTTCGGGTGCAGGGGCATGACGTCACTCCTTCACGGCGGTGGTCGCGGGCTTCTGGCCGGGGAAGACCTCGTCGATCTCGTCCTCGGTCCAGCCCTGGCGGGAGACGGCCTGCAGCGTGTCGGTGACCGGCTTGCGGGTGGCCTGGTAGCGGGCCAGCGCCTCCTTCGGGGAGCCGGCCTCGCGCAGGGCGTCGGCGAGGGCTCCGGCGTCCTCGATGGCCGAGTTGGCGCCCTGGCCCTGGTGGTGCAGCATCGAGTGGGCGGCGTCGCCGACCAGGACCACGGAGTCCGAGTGCCAGGTGTCGACCGGGTCGATGTCGTAGACGGCGCGGATGTTGACGGTGCTCATGTCGAGGTCGCGGGTGATGTCCACCAGGCGCTGGTCGAAGCCGTCGACCGTCCGCAGCAGGTCGTCCTTGGTGACCTGGGGCGACCAGGTGCCGTCCGGGCACAGGGCGGTGATGTCGAACGACACCTGCCCCCGGTGCCGCAGCGGCAGCAGGTAGACCTTCGTGCCCCGGCCGATGTACATGCGCAGGTTGTCGTCGACGACCATCCCGTGGGCGTCCTCCACGGGCACCACGGCGCGGTAGGCGTGCTCGCCGGAGAACACCGGGCCCTTGTCGCTGAACAGCTGCTGCCGCACGACCGACTTGATGCCGTCGGCGCCCACGACCAGGTCCGCTTCCACGGTCGTACCGTCCGCGAAGGTGAGGACGGCGCCCTCGCCCCTGTCCTGGACCGTCCGCAGCTTGTGGCCGAGGTGCACCATGTCCTCCGGCAGCACGCCGAGCAGGGCGTCGATGAAGTCGCCGCGGTGGATCAGCCGGGTGTGGGTCTGGTCCCCGGCGGCCGGCCACGCCTCCTTCATGATCGGCTCGCCGGTGGCGGTGAGGATCTCGAAGTACGCGCTCGGCGAGCTGACCTTCGCGATGGCCTCGAAGATGCCCCACTGGCGGAACCGGTTGAGGGTGGCGGGGCGCAGGCCGATGCCGGCACCGACCTCCCGGATCTGGGTCGCCTGCTCGTAGACGTCGACGTTCGCGCCGAGCAGGCTCAGCGCCTTGGCCGCGGCCGCCCCGCCGTATCCCGCCCCGACGATGGCGATCTTCAGGTTCTTCAGGTCCGAGGACTGCATGGTGGGTCTCTCTTACTTCTGGATGGTCAGGAAGCCGGCGGGGTTGTCGACGAAGAGCGTGGTGAGGGCGGCCTCGTCCAGGCCGGCGGCCCGCAGGTCCGGGATCAGGTCGTCGAAGAGGTAGTTGACGGTGTGGCCCTTGACGCCGGGCCAGCCCAGCGGGCTGCAGTTGGCGTCGGCGGAGGCGAGGACCTGCGTCAGCCGGCGGCCTCCGTCGATGAACCTCAGGAAGTGGTCCAGGCGCTCCTTGCGCGGGCGGGCCCAGAACGGCGGATCGGGCAACTCGGTCTCGTAGCCGAAGGTGTCGAAGCCGATGCGGCCGCCCTGCTCCGCGATCCAGACGTCGCGCGTCCGCTCGGCGTTGACCCCGTCGTCGACGTGCCCGAACAGCACGCGGTCCAGCGGGAGGCCCTCCTCGGCGAAGATCGCGACGGCGTTCTCGGCGTCGATCGCGAGGTGGGTGAGGATCGGCACGCCCGTGGTGAGCGAGGCGCGGGCCGCGGCGCGGTAGATGCGCTTGTCCAGGTCCGTCATCCGGCCGCCGCGGCTCACGCCGACCTTGATGACGCCGGCGAGGCTGCCGGTGGTGCCGATGCCGACGGTGATCTCGTGGACGAACTGCCGTGTCAGGTAGTCGACATCGGCGCGCGCGAAGTGCGGCAGTGCCGTGTCGCCGCCGACGAACCCGGTGCAGGCGACGATGTGGACGCCCGTCCTCGCGGACAGCGACTTGTAGGAGTCGACGTCGCGGCCGTTGCAGATGCCGGTCACGTCGACGAAGGTGCCGCCGCCCAGGTCGTGGAACCTGCGCAGCTTCGGAACGGTCTCCTCGTAGCGCTCCTCGGGCGACTTCCACCACGTGGTGTCCAGCTCGGACCCGGGCATGCCGTACCCGATGTGCTCGTGGATCGCCACGAAACCCAGTTCCTCGGCGGCGACCGGCCCCAGGACGGTGTTCACTCTCGACACAACACTCACCTTTGAGAAGAGGACTTGACGGCGGTTCTGGCCGGCGCGTTCACCGCACCGCGAGCAGGTCGCCCGCGTTGGCCACGAGGATGCGCCGCACGTCGTCGTCGCTGACGCCCCGCGCCTTCAGCAGCGGCACCAGGGCGGTCAGGACGTGGCCGTACGGCAGGTCGTTCGCGGGATGTCCCTCGGCCACCCCGGTCGCACCGGCGGAGAGCAGGATCCGATCGACGAGCCCCGCCGCCACGAGGTCGGCGACCAGGCGGGCGCGTTCGGCGTCGGTGACGTGCTCGCCGTCCTCGGTGCCGGCGCGGTCGAACGCGACGTAGGCGCCGAGGCCGGCGACCTTCGCGGGGGCTCCGGAGGCGACGGCGTCCCTGCGGTCCAGTCCGCCGACGACGACGCGGTCGGCCGGCAGCTTCTCGCCGAGGACGACGTCGAGTTCGCCGACGGGGTCGGCGCCGTACCGGAAGGAGAGCGCGACGCCGGTGGCGAGGGCGGCGCGCGCCGCGCCCCGCAGCAGGCTCTCGTCGGTCGCGGTCATGCCGGTCCGCGTCGCGGCCGTGGCCACCAGGCCGGCGGGGCCGCGGCGCTCCACCCGCGGGACCACCATGCCCTCGGTGATCTCCTTGGTGAACAGATCGGCGAACCTCTCCGCCGGCCAGGGCGTCGGCGGGTTGGTCTGCGGCGTGAGGAAGTACCCGCCGAGGAGTTCCTCGGGGCCCTGGCCGGTCGAAGCGACGATGTGGACACCGGTGGTGCGGGACAGCGCTTCGTAGAGGCGGACGTCCCGCCCATGGAACATGCCGGTGCTGTCGACGATCGTGCCGCCGCCATGGGCGCGGAAGTCCCTCAGCTTCGCGGCCAGCGTCTCGAAGATCCCGGCCCGGTCGAGGGTGATGTCGAAGGCGTGCTCGGCGCCGGGGAGCACCGACAGCAGGGCCTCGTGGACCGAGACGACACCCAGTTCCCCGGCCGGCACCGGGCCCAGGACGGTGTTCACGACTTTGCTGCTCACGCTCATGACTGCCTCACGTGTCCGGTGTGGGTGCCGCGTTGCACCCGGTGGCTGCGGTCACGTTAACCGTTTGGTTTACATGGCGTCAATGAAACGAACACCACGAAAAAACAATGGTCACATAGTTTCCCAAGAGGGAAGATGACCCGCCGCCGGCGCGCCACATGCAGGGCGCGCATGGCCGGGCATGTAAAGCATTCATTTGATGAATGTGGTGCCGGCCACTTCACTGAGGACATGAGCACTCCGCCCACCTCCGACGTCGACCTCTTCGCCGACGAGGTCCTTCTGGACCCCTGTCCTGTCCACGCTGAGCTGCGAGAACTCGGGCCCGTCGTCCACCTGCCGAGGAACGGCGTCCACGCGCTGACGCGGTACGACGTCATCCGCGACGCGCTCGCCGACTGGGAGTCGTTCTCCTCGACGTCGATCGCGTTCAACCCGGCGGCGAACCAGGCGCTGACCGGCACCTCGCTCGCGTCGGACCCGCCGGTGCACACCCGGCTGCGCGCCACGCTCACCGAGAACCTCTCGCCGCGGGCCCTTCGCGGCCTGAAGGACCGGATCGAGACGAAGGCGGACGCCCTGGTCGCCGACCTCGTCGCGACGGGGTCCTTCGACGCCGTCGACGCCCTCGCCCGTGTCTTCCCGCTGGAGGTCGTCGCGGACCTGATCGGCTTCACCGGCCACGTACGCGACAACATGCTGCGCTGGGGCCAGGCCGCCATGCAGGTCCTCGGCCCGATGAACCCGCGCACCGCCGAGAACTTCCCCATCGCCGGGGAGCTGTACGGATGGTGCTCCGAGGTCACGGCCGGCGACCTGGCCGAGGGCTCGGTCGGCCGCGGCATCTTCGACGCCGAGGCGCGCGGCGCCATCCCCGAGGGCACGGCCGGCCACATCATCCACCAGTACCTGGGCGCCGGCGTCGACACGACCGTCGCGGCGATCGGCAACGTCGTCGCCCTCTTCGCCGCGCATCCCGACCAGCTCGACCGGGTCCGCGCCGACCCGTCCCTGATACCGGGTGCGTTCAACGAGGTGCTGCGCTTCTGGTCCCCCGTCAACGTCTGGGGCCGGCTCGCCACCCGGGACGTCGTCGTCGAGGGCACCGTCATCCCGGCCGGCGCACAGATCGCGGTCCTGCTCGGCGCCGGCAACCGCGACCCCCGGCACTACGGGAACCCGGACGCGTTCCAGGTCGAACGCAACCCGGTCGACCACCTGTCGTTCGGCTACGGTCCGCACGGCTGCGCGGGCCAGGGGCTCGCCCGGCTGGAGGCGCACGCCGTGATCAAGGCGCTCTCCCGGCACGTCGGGCGCCTCGTCGTCGGGCCGGAGGTCCGCGTCCCCGGCAACATCACCCGGAGCATCGAGGAGCTCCCCGTCCTGGAGGTGGTCCCCGCATGAGGATCGTTGTCGACCGCACCCGCTGCGAGGGTCACGGCCTGTGCGAGGAGGCCGCCCCGCGGCTCATGCACCTCGACGACGAGGGCGAGTTGGTGCTGGACCGCGAGCACGTCGGCGAGGCCGACGCCGCCGCGGCGACGGCAGCCGCCCGGGTGTGCCCGGTCGCCGCGCTGAGGGTCGGATGAGCGCCGGCAGGGTGCGGCGCATCGTCGTCGTGGGCAACGGGATCGCCGGTCTGACCGCCGCCGACACCCTTCGCCAGGCCGGATTCGACGGCGAGCTGACCCTCGTCGGCGACGAGCCGCACCCGGCGTACAGCCGTCCCGCGCTGTCCAAGTCGCTGCTCCTGGACGGCGAGGACACCTCCTCGCACACGCTCCCGCCGGCCTGCCACGGGGCGACGGAGCTGCTCGGCGTGCGCGCGACCGGCCTGGACCCCGACCGGCGGCTCGTCACGCTCGGCCGCGGAGCCGCCCTGCCGTACGACCGCCTCGTCCTCGCCACGGGCTCCCGGGCGCGACGGCTGTCCACGCTGCCCGACGAGGTCACGCTGCGCGGACTCGACGACGCGCTGGCGCTGCGCCGCCGCCTGGCGCACCGGCCCTCGGTTCTCGTCGTCGGCGGTGGCCCGCTCGGCATGGAGGTCGCCTCGGGATGCCTGGCCACGGGCTGCCGGGTCACCCTCGTCTCCCAGGGGGTGCCGCTGGCCGCACAGCTCGGTGCGCACCTCGCCGGTGTCTTCGCCACGGCCGCGCGGGACCAGGGGCTCACCGTCCTCGAGACCGGCAGGGCCCGGGTCGAAGGGCGTGCGGGCGACGCGCGGGTCGTGCTGGACGACGGCACGGCCCTCCAGGCGGAGATCCTGTTCACGGCCGTCGGCGACGTGCCCAACACGGAGTGGCTCGCCGGAACCGGTCTCGTCGTGAACGGCGCCGTCCCGGTCGACTCCCGGGGCCTCGCCCGTCCCGACATCGCGGCCGCGGGCGACCTCGCGGCCCTGCCGACCCCGCAGGGCCCGCGCCGCATCCCCCTGTGGAGCAGTGCGATCGGGCAGGCCGGGGCCGCCGCCCGGGCGCTCGTCCACGGTGAGGACGCACCGCCGCACGCGAGCGAACCCTACTTCTGGACCGAGCAGTTCGGACTGGCCCTCAAGGCGGTGGGACACCTTCCGGGGGCCGGGGAACCGGTGTACGTCCGCGGCGAGCCCGGCGGCGGACCGGCGTTGATGACCTGGTCGCGGGAGGACGGCACCGCCACGGCCGTGGCGCTCAACCACCGCATCCCCCTCCCCCGGCTGCGTCGCATGGCCCGGGCGGCCGCGTAGGGTTCGCTCCATGAGCGGCAACGGTGAGGGCGCCCCGGCGTCGGGGCTGGACCGGCTGGCGTCGGTCAACCTCAACCTGCTGGTGCCGCTCCTCGCACTCCTCGAGGAGCGTTCGGTGACCCGGGCGGCGGAGCGGGTCGGGTTGTCACAGCCCGCGATGAGCCATGCCCTGACCAGGATGCGGCGGCTGCTCGGCGACGAGCTCGTCGTCCGGCAGGGCAGCGGCGTCACGCTCACCCCGCGGGCGGTGGAGCTGATCGCGCCGCTGCGCAGCGCGCTGCAACAGACGGCGCGGATCGTGGAGTTCCCCTGCTTCGCGCCCGCCACGGACGAGCGGGTCATCACGGTCGCCATGACGAACAGCACGGCGTTCGTGATCGGCCCCCGGCTGACGCGGCTCGTCGCCGAGCGCGCGCCGCACGCCACGTTGCGGGTGCGGACGATCACGGTGCCGAACGAGGCCACCTTCACCGAGGACGGTGTCGACGTCGTCCTCATCTCCGAGGGGCACTTCTCGCCGTATCCGCGCGAGCGGCTGTACGACGACCGCTGCGTGGTGGTGGCCGCGCCGGACACCCCGCGGGAGGCGAGCGCGCTCCAGCTGCTCACCACCGAGCCGCACATCGTGGTCGACACCGACCGGCGGGTCTTCCCGTACTCGGTGCTGGAGGACGAGGGGATCCCCTACCGCGTCGGCCAGCGGATCTCCGACTTCCTGCTGGTGCCGTTCCTCGTGGCCCGCGCGGGCGGCGTCGCCCTGCTGCGGTACCGGGTCGCCGCCACGATGCGGACGCTGGCCGACGTGCGGATCGAGGAGTTCCCGTTCCCGCTGCCGGGGCTCGGCATCGACATGGTGTGGAACCCGCGCCAGTCCGACCGGGACTTCGTCGGCTGGCTCCGGGCGCTGCTGTTCGACGCCGCGGCCGAGGTCTGAGACCGGACCGGGCCGCGACGGCGG
>Ga0123353_10014800_pt1 | contig 11275 bp, 11 predicted proteins | sample TergutLab28metaG_3_FD_92763 | JGI IMG/M metagenome (GOLD analysis project Ga0123353, IMG submission 92763) | Labiotermes labralis P3 segment gut microbial communities from Petit-Saut dam, French Guiana - Lab288 P3 | ecosystem: Host-associated > Arthropoda: Insects > Digestive system > Gut ... | reverse complement strand
TGGGTGAGGAGTACAGATCATTAAGCTCCTCATTATGTATTTTTCTCCACTCCCCTGTTACCTCATCCCCCTTCATAGTTCAATACATTGAAAAATATACAATTTAGACAATTATTCCCTATGAATAACTGTCTAAAATTTACATATTTCAATGTATTAACCAGGAGGAGGAAGCCTCCACCTCTGTATTCTTTTCCATGCAGCAGATGACACACGAATATACAGTGTTCTAACAGTTGTGTTCAAACTTACAATAAATACAGATATTAATTGACAAACAATAGGATGAAACACCAAAAAATTTACTACCGCTACTGCTGCTGATACCACCACCACCACCACCTCAATTTCTATCCTGGCCCGTAACTTACAGAGTTCAAAGAATTTTATAAAAAAAATACGCAACAATGAGGCCATGCTGCATCAATTAAATACAAAAAGTCATAGAAAACTTTATTACCACTTCTTACCATGGCACGAGGACCTAATCTAGTCTTTATACATTCATTCTAAAAATTACATGTGTCTTATGACTTTATATTATGTATTTTGTTTTAACATCATAAAAATGGTGATAAAAAAGGGGCCCCTTAAATTTTTATTGTATCGTCCTTTGTATGGTTTATGTGTTGGCTTGCCTGAGGATGACCTAAGTACAGGCTGAAACATGTAGAAAACACAAAAATGTAACCAAGTGAATTAATATAAAACTGTGTTTTGTTAGGCTAAATGGGTGTGGTTTGTTTAGTAATATATACAATGGGATGGTTTGCACAAAGGTTGCTCATTGATCGTGGGGGTGGGACTTATGCCAGCGCCAGACTCAAACTGCCCTTCCTCCCCAAAGAACACTAGTCTTATGGTTTTTCAGCTTGGCTACAGATGAATAAAGATGTTTGATTGCCATGTTGTCTTCTTCAATGCTCTGCCACAGAATCCAGTCACATGTCTCAGAAAATTAATGAACATTAATCCAAGTGTCCCTTAAAGTTAGGCAGACATATTCATACCTTCCACTAACAGACAGATGGTTTGAATTATTGTAATGAATGACACAGAAAATACATGCAAAGACAAATAAAGGGAAATTAAGAATGACCACAATTATGATGGTAGCTATGTGGTTACATCACTTCCAGGCTGGAGCTTAGGAAATTTTAGGTACTTGATTTCTGTTTTACACAGCATAGCTACCTTTAATCTCCTCCATACAATTCATGAATCAAGATCATGTTATGCCGTGGTGATAACAAACTTGCTGCCACTGGGCTTATACTATTCCTGCAACAACTCTGCAGGTCACCCTCTGTCAGCTGACCATGACTCAGTACACACAGCTACTCTTCATCAACTCCAATTCACAACTCCAAAAGACCATGCTTCAGTGACAAGAGATATCCCTGCACTTGAAACATACTAACCTTGCAATAGCTCAGAGATCTCATCCTCACTCTCTGGCTTGTTCTGGTCTCGCTTATCAAGGGCAAACCTGAAAATTGCAAGCAGCTACTGGACAATACAGAACAAGTGCATTAGCTTATTTTCAGATTTAAGTTCACTCTTAGCATGACACTTAAAGGTTAGACACTATAAAATACACAGTATACAATGGAGTTATTAATCCTTACTAATCAAAACATATCATTTTGTGCCTGGTATAATGTACACTGACAACCATAAGATAAAAATTTCTTGTCAAAAAAGAACAGTTATATATTTGTATAACAAACATAATACATACTGATAATTCAACAGAAAGTCCCTCCATCCACTACGTTTACAAATTAGAGAAAGTTAAATCATAAGAATACACTTTAAATTCCAGCAGGAATGTGAGACTACAACAAAAATGAGGATTGGCCACAAAATAAGTTTATAAACTTCCTACATATAGCCTTCGTCTGGCAGTGAGCTATTATGCCAGAGGATCATTCTATCTCCACACCAGTGTCACCCAAAGCTGATCGCTGTACTTATGCGTTGTCACCAATGTCCCTGAAGTGATAGAGGAAGTCACTGTCTGTCTGCCGAAATCTTCCACCATCAACAGTCTCAAAAATGAAAGGCATCAAAATCTGCACCGCCTTATTTGAATGAAATGTAAAGGAACTGGACTACAATTTTATCAGTAATGGTAAGTCATGGCTACTCCAGAACAACCCTGAAACTAAACAACACAGCTTGTCTCCCTAACTGAAAAAGGCAAGAATGACACACTCCAAACTGACCAAAATACTGTTTTTTTTTTAACACTAAAGGTATTTGGCAGCATGATTATCTCATAGTGGTGTAAACAGCCAACCACTACTTCTACAAAGATGTGCTACAACTATGAAGAGAAAAAGAAAGTGGTGTGAAAGCCCGAACCTGTGGCCCCACTAGACAACTCTCCTTCTCATTCACTGCCATCGGTAAAGCAACTTTTGACCCCCAAAACATACCACAATGATGGAACACCCACACTGTTCACCACACCCCTATTCTTGTAACATTTTTCTGTTTCCAGGATTGAAAAGTTTCATAAAGGGAACCCATTTTGATGACTGGGAGCATACAATAGGTGTATAAGCTCATACACAGGGTTCCCAGAGCAGTGTTTCTGAACCACCCGGCCACGGCCCGGTACCGGACCCTGGCATCAATTACATTAGGCTGCGAGAGGTTCTCCTGGAATTTGTCATTTTAGTTTTCTAAGCATTTTTCGTGAATAAATATTTTATAGTGGAAATATTCTGAGGACAACAATATTCGTGAATGTGTCGAAAAGCTCAGACCCAGAACGCCTAAATAATATCTGTGTAGCAAATGTCAGTGACCAGTATTTTTAAACATGGAAGTAGTCATGAATGATTGGGAATTTTCAGACATCGAAATCTTTCAAAATTCGGGAAATGGAATACCGCTGTTTACGACCAGTCATAAAAATTGCCTGCAAGCCGATTAAAACGATGGGTGGCGTATCCTCTGTTCTCAAAACTGAACGAAATAACTTCTGTGTTGCAAATGTCAGTGACCAATCAGCAAAGAAGTATTAAAAAAAAATTTCCACTGAAACTAAGCTCAAGGCAGTCTGTTTCCGGTTCTCAAATCTAGTAATACTGAATACTGTTTCTTCGCAAGTTCACACTGCAGTGTGTAAGTGCTCGTTTCAAAACCCGAGTGCCATGATTTTTTAAATTTAATAGGCCTACAGATTTAAATTTTAATACGAATAAGAGACAAGGGACTGTGTTTAACTTTAGTGTTAAGATATCTCGTATTGAAGGTGTTTGTGACACAACAAATAATGATTCATCCACCTCATGCCTACAGAGCAATCTCCAAGATGTACAAAAGAAGGGGAAAACTAACAGCACACAGAAGAAAAAGTCTGCATTCACTTGGAAGTACACAGACAGCTATTTAAAATTTGGTATCATATAGTGCCCTGACACTGACCAATTGCCATGATCTCAATGTGTCATTTGTGCTACTGTTCTGGGAAATGAAGCTATGTAGCCATCGCAACTTATCCGACATCTCAACACAAAACATTCTGATCTAATCAACAAACCCACTAAATTCTTTATGCGTAAAAGAGATGCACTTAAAATAAAAAAAAAATTATTTCCCAAGCTTCAACCCCTGACACTTCACTTCTGACAGCATCCTATTTAATATCATTACAGATAGCTAAATGTAAAAAACCGTATTCCATTGGCAAAGAAATAATTAAGCATTCTTTGATTGCTGCTTGTAAAGAAGTATTAGGCCAGTCTGCGGCAATAAAAATGAAACACATACCATTGTTGAATGATACAACTGAAAGGCAGATATCTGATATGGCAGAAGATACAGAGGGAATGCAACTCATTGAAAAAATAAAAAAATCGAAATTATTTGCATTACAACTGGACGAATCTACAGACATTCAGAACAACAGCATTTTACTTACGTATGTATGATATATTGACCATTATGAAAGTGACATAAAGGAAGACATTTTAAGTGTTTCTGAATTACCTACGCACACTACCAGCAGTGAAATTTTCTAAGTTTTAAATGGTTTCATTGAAGAGGGTGGTCTCGGATGGAAAAACTGCGTTGGAGTTTGTACTGACAGTGCTGCCTGTCTTACAGGTAAAATTCAGGTTTAGCCACTAAAATTAAGGATATGGCAGGCAATAACTTATTGTCAATGCACTGCTGCATTCACAGGCAAAACCTGGCCTCCAAAAAAATAGCACCTGAGCTTAAAATTATTAATTATATAAAAACAGTGCTTTAAATACAAGGATGTTAAGAGCATTGTGCCATGATTTGGGCTCTGATCTTCAAAATCTTCCTTTCCATTTGGAAGTTCGTTGGCTGTCTCGCGGTGAAGTTCTCAAGAGGTTATATGAACTCCGAAAGGAAGTTGAGAGGTTTCTAATTGATAAGAAAAGTGACCTGTCCCATTTTTTCCAGGATAAGAAATGGGTAGCCAGGCTGGCATATCTTAGTGACATGTTTTCTTACATAAATGAGTTGAATTTAAAACTTCAAGGTCCAGATACAACTATATTTAATGCTTGGAACAAGACTGAATCATTCAAAAAGAAACTCAAACTCTGGCTTAATATGACTGCAGAAGGAAACAACGAAATGTTTCAGTCATACTCAGATTATATTATGGAAGCAGATGATTTCTATTCACAGAATTCAGTTTCAGACATTATTGCAGCTCACTTGAAGTCAACGTTGTTGTTGTTGTTGTTGTTTGAACAGTATTATCATCGGACAAAGGCCTGGAAAGTACTTTTAATTCTATGAGAAATTCAAAATTCTTGATAATGAAAAATGAATATCCAAATTTACTTGAAATAATAATGTGATTTCTTCTTTGTTTTTCCACCACATATCTTTGTGAAACTGCATTTTCTGCTGTGACTGTGCTTAAAATGAAACAGAAGAACCGCCTGCAACTTTCTGTCTCCGTTTGGCTATCACTTCAATTCATCCCAGAATTAATAAGCTAACGGACAGAAAACAGCAACAAAAATCTAACTAGCCTAACTAAAACCTTCAAAAACTCAGTTGTAATAAAAGAAACTAAGTTTAACTTTTTCAATAACTTATAATTGCTGTGTTAAAGTGCTGCGTTTTTTTAATTAAAATATTAATTAGTGTCAGAACTGGTGTTTAGAATTGAGAGATTCATACATTTTTAATTATTAAATTACATACTTTGCATGTATAAATATTTGGCGTGTGTGTGTGTGTGTATGACAATAAGTGTTTCGCCCACAAGTTGACATTCTTCTGCTGCTTCTACGGTGAGTTACAACGCATAAATATTTTTCTCGCTACCTTTTTCTTTTCAAACCAACATCTTTAAAATCAATTTAATAATATAATAATCAAATTTACACTGAATAATATTATAAATTTTTGGTCATCAGAATGGGATATGTCAATGAAAATCAGCACAAATTAATTTAATGATGTTGGCCCGAGGAAACTACAATATGCTACAAGATTTCATTAGTTCAGTGATTGATAACTAATTGAAATTTAATTTTATATTTGTCAACATGCCACACTGCCTACATAATTGTACTAATACTCTTTATGATTATGCCATAATTAATTATTAATACTCACGTTAGTTTAATGTATGAACTCAAAAAAAAAACTGGAAACATATTTACGAGTAAATCTGTTGGGACCGGGTGTTGTCTTACGAAAAAAGAATTTACGAGGCTGCGGTCTCACAAAGGTTGAGAAACACTGCCCCAGAGGACACCCAAGAATGTTTGAAAGTATACAAGAAGAGAATAGAAAAATGCACTAGAGCCAATTGGAACTACTCTGAAGGAGATAAGCTTTAGAGCCCGCAATTATTTAAAAATAAAAGGTTTACTAACATAGCCCATTTTCTTTGTTGTCACATCACACATTCACACTCTAGTTCTTTATGATAACCAGTGAGTATGTGTATATAAGCCTCCCATAAATCCAACCCCCTGTCGATACCGCAGGATTATGTGGATTCATACTTTACTTTACCCTGGGTCACATGGGAGGTGGTAACAGGTGTGGAGCATCTACTCTGATTAGGGTTACTATGACACACGCTGGATAACGGGGCTATGGTCTACCCAAGCCAAGGTGGAAGGTATCATGCTGAAGGCTGCATGGCACTGGGGAAGTGACAGCAGGTTCGTATACAATCACCCTGGGGAACCAGGCTGCACCCCACTGTATGTAGGCTTCCGTCCACGTGGGGCTCCGTGGACGGTGACTAAATATTTTCCGTTTTCGTGGGAAGGCTCCTTAATTGGGGAATCTGACGGATATAAATGAATGAATAAACCATTGGCTCTGGAAACGAATCATCTCTCTCCCATAGGAACCCTGTTGGGAACATGGTGGGGGGGCTCAAATACCGGGGACTTTGAGGGAAAGGTTAATTACTAAGGAACATGTAGAAGAAAGCTCTTGAGATGGGTGTCCCTTTCCACAGGGGCCCATTGGGGAACAGGAGGGAGTTCGTTTACTGGGAATTTTGAGAGATAGTTGGAGGGCTCCAGAAAAGGTGCATATCTCTCACTCTCTCTCTCTCTGTGGGGGCTCTGTTAGGGGAACCTAGAGAGGGGCTCCTTTTCTGGGGATTCAGAAGGATACGGGGAGGAGGGCTCAGGGGACGGACATCACCCTCTGTGGAGACTCTGCTGGGGAATTTAGCAGGGGGCTTGTTTACCGGGGACTTGAGAAGGCTCTGGAGATGGGCACCTTTTTCCACAGTGGCCCTGTTAAGAATCATGGGGGGACCGTTCACTGGGAATGGTGATAGTTGAAAGGGGCCTCTGGAAATGGGATATCTCTCTCCATGGGCGCTCTGTGAAGGGAACCAGGAGGGGTTGGGGGCCACCTTTATTGAGGAACCTGAAGGTTATGTAGAAGACGACTCTGGTGATGGGCATCTCTTTCCATAGGGGCCCCACTGGGGAACCTGGAAGGGGGCTCATTTCGTGGGGACTTTGAGAGATGGTTGAAAGGGGCTCTGGAGGGGGAGCATCTCTCTCTGTGGGAGCTCTGTGAAGGAAGGGCTCCCTTGCTGGGTACCCTGAAGGATATGTAGAAAAGGCTCTGCAGATGGGCATCTCTTTAACCGGGGACTTTGAAAGACGAATGAAGGAGGGCTCTAGGAATGGGGCATCTTTCTGCAAGGGATTCCACGAAGGGGACCTGGAGGAAGGGCTCCTTTACTTGGGACCCTAAAAGATATGTTAAGTAAGGCTCAGAAATGGGTGTCTGCTTCCATAGAGGCCCCACTTTTGGGGAACTTGGAGGGGGCGCTGCTTTCTTGGGGCCTTCTTATTTAGAGGAATTTGTATGAGGTTCTCAAGAGGTATGCAAAATGCCCTGTAAGCACGTATCTCTTTCTATTGGGGCCCTGCTGGGAAACTTGGGAGTGGGTTCATTTGCCAGGACTTTTGTGAGAAAAGAAAAAGTATATCTGGCTTCCTTTCTTGGATCCAGAGGACTAAGATTAAAGTCTGGGGTCCATCTGGAACGTTAGTAAAGGAACAGGACTCTCCTGAGTTGGTATCAGATTATGGGGCACAAAGGGCCCATCCATAAGGCCTAGGTGCACCATGACCATGCGTGCTCAAATGCAATGTTAATCAATCAATGTACCAATCATTGTGTATGCAAAATATGTGTATATGATATATACAATAACATTTATCTACAAGTGATCTCTCTCTCTCTCTCTCTCTCACACACACACATGCACCCCCCCCCCCCCCCCCCCCCATGACATTATGATCCATGCATACCTTAGCAACTCCGATAATTGCAGCCCACTCCTCCAGAACAGAAATAACAATACTCATTCTACTTTTACCTGTTGCAAAGTTCAGGTTGTCACACTGGTTAGTAGCTATATTGATTATTAATTGGCATAACACTGAAAGGTTAAAATATATATGCCACTGAACGCTCCAAAAAGAAGAAATTTTATCTTACATATTTTCCCATGCAGGAAGTGATCAAGACTTCTCAAAACAAAAATGGTTATGTTTCAAATAGTAACAACTTGCAAGAAGCACAACAATAAATCCTTGGCCACATACATTTTGCATCCCATATATCTCCACTGTACCAAACAATGTACTAACAGACTGCACCACAGTTCAAACAATCATGCTGTGTAACAGTAAACCAACTGTAGCTTACCACATCAAAGCAAATCTTGCAGGAAGGTCCATAAAAGGGCTACACAGTAGTGGTGTGTGTGAGAGCATCACTGAATTGATCATTCAGCATTCGGAAGATCAAATCACCAACAACCACACTAACCATTTGTATATTAGGAGTCATAAAATTTTTAATATTGACAAACTGTTACCAATGTATATTAATATTTGCTATCACACATAATATGTTACTTTACAATCATATATTACTTGGTGAAAAGTTGCAGCCCTGTACGTAGGCCATCATCAGACCATTATACAAGAAACCTAAAATGTATACAGAAACTCTATGTACTATAATATTTGAGATCTCACCTTTTACATTAAAAATGTATATGGAGTGTACATAGATTTTCTGTATATATTTTCATGTTCTTGCATAATGGCATATTGATGATCCACATTTAGTGCTGAAACTGGTAATGTTAATATACAGTGTGACTGATACACCAATGGGGATGTTTCATACAAAGATAAACTGCTACCACGTTATGTTCCTTAACCTGTTATTGTAATGCCATAATACCTCGTTAAACAGTAATTCTTTTGTAAGATTTTAGGTTCTCACTGTCATCTTGTTGAAAATTCAAGTCTTCTGGGCTATGATGCCATACCTGTAGGAAAATATCTACGACATTTCAGAACAGCTTGCCATTTCCACTTCATCGTTCATGCAAAGTTGAATGGCACTAACCCCAAAGATGGAGACAGAAAGCTCTTCTGAAATGCTTGTAACCATTTACCAATCAACATGGCATCATATTCAAGATGACTTAAATCTTCAGGAATTTCAATGTGGTACATAAAACTGAACAAGTCTGTGATACCAACCTTCTCCATGGTAGTCGTTTCCTCTTACTGTGGCAGTCCTCAATCCACTCCTTGTACACAACATGCCCTTTCCCCCAGACCTGCTGGAACTTTGGAGTATTACGAAATGCACAACTGCAACAACATACAATGGCATGCTTAACCAACTGTAACTACTGAGAGGTACAGTTATCACAACTGTAAGTATATGAAAATATGAAGTCAGCATGAATGGTCCGGTTGGAAGACAATGTGACTATGTTACTGCTGCTGATATCTTGAGTTGTGCGAATGGCACTGATGTGTGCATCACAGTGCACTTGTGACATATATGCAGCTGAACAGAGTGTTTATTTGCAATACTTCTGCAAAGTATGTAGCATGAAAAAAATTTAGTCAAAAGTTTTAAAAACCCCTTGTCAACAACACTTTTAAAAGAATAATAAGTAAACCTTTTTTTTAAATCACATGTTACAGTGCTGGACAAAAATAAAACAGAAAACTTGTATTTTCCTCATATGAGGATTAGTTTGTATTATGCAGGAAGATAACAGCCACAATAACATTTATTGTTAAGCAAACCCCAATGAAGGTCATGCAGTTTCCTATTCATGAGCTTAAAATACAGTCAGCAAGTGCAAAACCAGTAAGCCCACCTTGTTTGAAGGCACACATCCCAATCATCATGTTACAATTACCCCAACACCATTATTCTGGCAATTAACACAACAAAAAATTTATGGCAATCCACTTTACCTGCAAGAATTGACAGGCAATTGTAATTATTTCACAATGAGCTTCGTTGTGTGTTATGAAATATTTTCAAAAGGTGTAAGGCCTGTTTATAAACTGGAGCTGAGCAACTTGAGGCTCTGCTATGAAAAAAGATTAATTCAACTGCAGGGGAAAAATTGACACTATAAAGCCCTGATAGATGCAGGCTTTGAATGCAATAAGCTCCCAAGAAAGCTGCCATATTCTGGGATATGATAAGAAGACTTGCCAGTACACAGAGAAGGTTCTGTCAGACTTGTCAGAGCCATGTGGTTTCCCACTGTCAGCTTCAGTGACTATACTTGCTAGGAAAGTGGCCACCCTCATGCTTCAGTGACTTCACAAAAGTAATAAACTGCAAGCTTCAGTGACTATATTTACTCAGGAATTGGTTAGGTTCATACATCAGTGACTATACATACTAACAAAGAGGCTCCACTGACTAAATTCACAAAGAAACAAACCGAACACCCATTTGAGAGAGGCTGCATGGACCTAAAAATTGATCTGTATGTTGTGACTATAAAGTAGCCCCTTTACTGACTGACAAATCCTCTATCCTGCATCCCTGTGAATCTTCCAGTTTGATCATACAGGAACACACACATCTTCCTCTCCATTTCTGATTGCATAATGATGATACCAACTCACATCAGATGTGTGCAAGAGCTGTCCCAGTCTGACTTGTAGAATGCGCCCATCTCGAGAGCCATGGTACGCAGGTTAGCCCGAAGGGGGTTCTGATATCCACTGATAACCAGCACCACCCCTTCTAACAGCTGCCCAAATGGTTTTCCAAGCAATCTGGGCTTCTTTGCAACAGGTGCTTCTTTCCTCTCTGGTTTCACATTGTGCTGTTCTACACAGACAAAGTACTGACACATAACTGGGCTCCAGTGAATACACTAACATCACTGTTATTTATATTTCTATCCTGCATGGCTGCAAAGTAACTCTTGATATAAAGGCACCCCAAGCCACATATATGGATAAATAAAACAGTTATTTACAAGAGCAGTATGATTAAGACACAACAGGAAAAATACATATGAAACAGAACCCAAACAAAGTGCCATCCTACATTTAAGCTACAACTATATCATCTTCTGATGATGCTGAATATTATTCGTAATATCCCCATTGTATACTAGAGTCCCATATTGACTTAAAGAACCATGGTTTTATGTGCATGTAATGTAGCAAGGTTTGATACACACTGCCTGGCCCCCCTGTAATGCAGAGTGAGAACTAAAAAAATCCGTGGCCTTAGTCCGCACGCGAACTATACTGACAGAGCGGCCCCCGCTGGTCGGCGAAGTTAGTGCCAACTTTTGCGGATAGAGGGGTGTCACATGGTCAGCGCAACGGGTCCCCACAGCCGTTAATCTCTGTTTTTCTAGACCTGGAGCCGCTACTTTTTTCATTCAAGTAGCTCCTCAATTGACCTCACGAGGCAGAGTGGACCC
>Ga0123353_10014798_pt1 | contig 11277 bp, 8 predicted proteins | sample TergutLab28metaG_3_FD_92763 | JGI IMG/M metagenome (GOLD analysis project Ga0123353, IMG submission 92763) | Labiotermes labralis P3 segment gut microbial communities from Petit-Saut dam, French Guiana - Lab288 P3 | ecosystem: Host-associated > Arthropoda: Insects > Digestive system > Gut ... | reverse complement strand
AGTATCTGATAAACACAACCACATAGATTTTGTGTGTTTGGTTTTTATTCCATATTACTACATGTTTCGGCTGTGCGCATTAGCCATCACTGGTTCACAAATCCAACTTAGCCCCGCCCGTCCCTGTCTTGCCGGACACTTACGACCATCTCGTCCAAAGGTTGGATCATTGGCGCAAATCCCACATAAAGTGATTACGTAATGGTAAGCTGGAGGCCAGCACACATCCGAACGAAATTACACTTGCCCAAGACGCAGTAATCGAGTGATAGCCCGTGAGGAGAGATGAGCCGAGCGGTACGCTAACAGGTGAGCAGCGTCTGATGTAACGTGTACTGAAGGTGGGACACTGGAGTTATGGTACCTTGTTCGTGGTTATTAGGTGTTAATGTGTACGTGTTTTTGATGCCCTGATTCAAGTTATTTCATGCCAATGTGTACGTGTTTGGTGCCCACATTCTAGTTATTAGGTGCCAATGTGTACATGTTGTTTGGCACCCACATTCTAGTTATTAGGTGCCAATGTGTACGTGTTGTTTGGTGCCTTCATTCTGGTTGTTAGGTGTCAATCTGTACGTGCTGACGACTTAAATCCTCTCGATGCGGTATATGAACCTCGCCGTTTCGAATGTTGCTCCACTAGGATTGGTTATGGTTTCCCCTGCAAGGACAGTACCTATATACCAAAATACACGGCGTCACATCCCAGAATACCGTGGTACGCACATTTTCTCTGCGTAAGTCTTGTCGTACATAACCTACAGCACCGCCACCATCTTTGTGATCGTTGAACTGTTAACAGTGCCCATGCATGACGTAATTTCACATGCCTAGCTCCAGTGATTATTTAGGTAGTATAATTAACCTGAAGTCTAACACCGTGTTCTTCAACAAAATGCTCATTTACAAAGGCTATTGCTAGACGTCATTCAGTATCGAACAGATGTCACTGGTGTCGATTCCACCTCCTAAGTCCGTGCACCTGCCATGTCATTACCGACTGTACGAGTGTCGCACGTGCGCTTTATTTCCTTCAACACGTGTGTGTTGTAGCGACAGGTGGCAGGTTGTCCGACACTATATGTTCCGGCGTGTCAGGGCCGGGGGCTCAGATCCACAGTCGCCGAACTTTGATCACGGAGGCCTGAATTCAATCAAAGGCAAGTCTATGTGGGATTTGTGGTGGACAAAGTACGTAACGCCGGTTGTACTGCCAGTACTTAAGTCTTCCCTTGTTAGTACCATTTAATCAGTGCTCGATACTCCTTCCTTATCGCCGACGATATGTAATCTTAGCTATTGCCAGCGTCGTTAAATATTATAAATATTACATTTCCCGTACTGTTACTTGAGTGATTAACTAACTCCGTGTATAAGAATCCGTATCGAAAAGCTAATATTTCCTCAGCTAGTCACGAAATACCGCACACTTTATGGAACCCAGAGGTTCATTACCGCGTTTACAGGAGAAACGCCACTTGTCCCTGTCCTGAGACAGACTAATCCAGTCCACTTCCTATCATTCTATTTACTTAAGATCCATTTTAATATTATCCTCCCATCTACGCGTATGGCTTCCAATTGGTCTCTCATTCAGATTCTCCAACCAAAGCCCTGCATGAGGTTCTCCCATCCCATTTGCGTGCCACATGCACTGTCCATCTCATCCTCCTTGATTCGCTCACCCTCGTCCGCCTAAAGACATAAACTGTATAAATAGCATTTTCAGTAATTGACATGCCCTCTGCTTGATTTCAGAGCTTCACTGACGTCATACGATCCAAATGGCTGTGCTAGACTGGACATGGTCCTACTCCGACTGGGCAGTCCTGCTGCTGATCGCCGCAGTGCTGCTGTATTTCATGGCAACCAGCAACTACAACCATTTCTCCAAGCAGAATGTACCTTTCATTAAACCCCTCCCATTTGTTGGCTGTATGGGTCCAGGATTATTGAGGAAGCAGTACTTCCCTGATCTAATGATAGAGGCTTACAACGCACTGAAAGACCATCCCTATGGAGGCTTCTTTATATTTAAACAGCCAATTATCATTCCGAGAGATCCTGAACTGATAAAAACAATCGCCGTGAAGGATTTCGAATATTTCACAGACCACCGTTCGTTACTCTCAGAAGATAAGGACAAGGCGTGGTCGCGGGGAATCTTCTCGCTTAAAGGTGAGTGATCTGTGAGTTCTGTGAACTCACCCTCGTAAGCGAGCCAATGGCAGCTTCCCATACGCTGATAATGGCCGACTATCGAACAGCGCCCAATAGCGTCTTCTAAAGATGTCGACAGCTGTTTGGTTTGCACTGTACAATGAAAGGAAACACGCGAGGAAAATTGTACATTGACGAGCTTCGTAATGTACGGTGTGTCGTCATATTATTAGGATCCTGGTCCGTGATGGTTCAGTCGGTACGGCTACTGGCTACCGGCTGAACTGTCCGGGGATCGAATTCCGGTGAGGGGAGATTTTCCGCACCTGTCCAGACCGACCCTGGGGCCCACACAGCCTCCTATACATTTGGTACCGGGTCATCCCCGGGGGTAAAGCGACTAGGGCGCGGCGATGACCACCCACCCATATCTAGGGTCGAAGTTGAAGTAGAGCTATACCTCTACCTCCTCTGGGCCTTCACGGTCTGCTATAGGGTGAACTTTATTGTTTTATGATTAGGATCATCAGGTCGAGGAGATTGAGATGGGCACGTCATCTAGCACGAACTGCAGAAGACAGTAATGCATGCACAGTTTTGGTCAGGGAGCATGATGGTAGCCCAGATGTAGGTGGGAGGATAATACTAAAATGGATTTGAAAGAGTATGGGATGGTGTGGACTGGATTAATTTGTCTTGGCATTTGGACCAAAAGCAGATTAATGAACCTTTGGGTTGCATAAATTGGAGAGAAGTTCTGGACTCAGAGGAACTGTGAACTACTAAAAAACTGCACTATTTTCGTTAGCTCATCACATGCATGAATATGTAATTAGGGCAGCGATGGAAGGACATGCGATCCACACTGAGTCCAGCCTTCACATCCAGCAAGATGAAGATGATGTTTGTGCTGCTGTCAGAGTGTTGCCAACAGTTTGTACAGTTTCTAGAGCAGTGCTACACAGATACAATACCAAAAGGCTGCAACATACAGAAAGGTAAGATACCATTTTCTCAGACTCATATTCAAGTGGGAAAATGCTGATGTGTTTGTGATGTTGGGTCTCTTATCTGAGAAACACAGCAACTTCTATAGCAATTGGCCAGTGTTAATTATTTTGACATGTACCTTCAGACCGTACCTTTGCAAAAAGAATATTGTTATTTACATGCACCTCTTTGGCTGAATATTTTCAATCCTATTAAAATGTATTTATTTTTTGTGTAGCATGTAAATACGTTATTTTTGACGCTGCCAGTTGCTAAGGCTGTACAGCTTCAGTGATAGATGAATTCGTGAGTATGGAGCATTGGTGTAATGATACTGCAGGGCAAGAGTGAAGAATTCAGTCAAAAACTGGTCCCAGTGCCACTTTGTCCACCACAAATCGCGCATATGTCTGGGTTGGGAGGCCGGTGACTTGTCCCCTGACCCCCCAATAGCACACAGCAGTACAAAATGATATGCCACTTACTCAGTGGGTTGAAAGGTAAATGCTAGTATTTTGTGATCTATTGACTGAAAGCTGGAAATCTGTGGCACAGCTTCTCCCTCAGTCCAACATGTGATGGTGTGAAAACAGTTACTGAAGGCATGCTATTGCACATCACTCATGCCATACTTTTTAAATCCACATATTTAATTAGTACCAGCATAGTGACCACGTGAACATTTCTGGAAAATAAAAATTAGTTCTTGGCACTGACCAAACAAATCCTCACCAAAACCTGTTAAGCTGACAAGCACTGGGGTCCACCCAGCCCTCTGTTCAATGGATACCAAGGACTCTTGTGGGGTACAGTAGTCAGGGCGTGAGGTTGTATACCCACCTCCATATATCGCCAACGTTATGAATGAAAGGATTTACACCTTCTCTCCCTCACATGCCTTCATGGCATGTGCAGGTACAAGTGCTCACACCTGCCATCTAAGTGTCAGTCTATAGCAAGTGTTTTTAATAAACTGATCACGAGAGTGTTTCTGGACCAATAAAAATTGCCCAAGTTGCCTTGGGTACAAAAGTAGCTATTTACAGCTATTGCAAAATTAATGTTTAATTGGAATGTGTTGTCTGACAAACTGTTCATTTTTTCATTTCAACATTCTATCCCCCAAAATCCCACTGGACAGGTATGTATGAAATTTGGTACTGTGTGTCCATAACAAATTTTGATAAATGCTTTTGCTTTACATGAAACCAAAATACAGCACTACTTCAGATTTCTAAAAACTGGCACACTATACATGGAGTTGGTATACATGTAAGATAAAGGATAGATCTCATTAACTTGCATAAAATTTATATTTATATGCAGTCTCTAAAGGAAATATGAAGCAAAAATAATTTATGACTCTGTGTCTTGTGATATCTTTGTGTCTGCAACTGGTGAACATCAAGGCCAGGGAGGCACAGAAAGAGCAATGAAGAAAGGTGGAAAATTTGTACTCCACTAGTGTGTGTGTTTGTGTGTCTGTAGATGGTGATGTGTTGGTCTTGGAGCTGAAGGAGTTCTACACAAGATACACTAACGATGTGATTGCTACAGCAGCATTTGGAATTTCCGTCGACTCCTTCAGACAGCCAACAAATGAGTTTTATATGATGGGACAAGATGTGACCTATGTGGGTGGTCTGCGCGCCTTCAAGTGGCTCGCTTATGTCTCAATGCCGAAACTAATGCAGGTTAGTGCAGTAGTCAGGAACCACCTACACTGAGCTCAGCCCTTGAGAATCCAACATTTCCCCAGCTTGTCGAGGAATTCCCTGCATTTGATGGGACCTGAAGGTTCATCACAGCATTCACAACAGTCCATCACTTGTACATCTCCTGAGCCAGATCCATCCACTCCATACCCTCTCACCCCATTTCCTTCATATCAATTTTAATATTATGCTTCCATCTAAATCTAGGTCTTCACAGTGGCCCACCACAATGTTTGATGCATCTCTCTTCTTCCACATACCTGCCACACACCTTGCCAAAATACATTTCTGAATGCATTATTTAAGAACAGTTTGCTCTCGTAATGTCAACATCATATGCTGCTACACAACTTTCAATCAGCTTCAAAGTTTTACACTCATTAGTTTGCAGTACCTTGCGTATAAGGTTCAGTCATTTTGTATTGCGCTGTATTTATGTGTAGTTCATTAAAAATACTGTCAGAAGCGGATACAAATCTTCTGGGATGTGATGCTGTCTTTTTGTGATTTGTTCCTGAACTTCATTTTCAGGGTCAAGCAGATCAGGATTTGTTTCTGATTATTTGGTGAAACTAATCCTAGGTGTGACTATATATTATTATGCTATTTCTGCATTGGTTGTTTGTCATGAACTGCTTACCCTTCAAAATTTAGGCAACATCTTTCTCTGAAACACCTGCAGATACTCGTCCATTGACAGTGTCACATCACAGAAGATCCAAATCCTTGACAACATCAGATCTCACAAAATGAATGAGGGTTTGTTATTTTGTACAATGCCTGTGATGCATGTGTTGAGCATGTTGAATTGGGTAAGATGTTATGGTCAAAAGATTAGGTTTATTTCACTGTGGAATTTAAAAAGAAACTTTCCTTCCTTCGGTCTGCAGAAGAATAAGAAACCACAATTATCAGGAAGTTGACACCAGCACAGGGGTCTCAAACATGTGGCCCACAGGCTGCACACATCCTACCAGTTCATGCTGTATAGCTCTGTCACTGATTTTATTCCTGTCACAGAATGTTGGCCAAGTCAGAGCTGAAGAACTGTGTTTGTTAAAAAGGTTTATCAGCATATGTCTTATGGGTAAAAAAAGTTTGCTATTCCTGGATGGTAATATAAAAAGATATCAAAACACAGTGAAGTTTTAAGTTCAACAATTAGAGTATATTTTGATTTTCTTATTAAAAAGCATGAAATATTCTTAGTGATGTGATTCATTTTAATGAAATTTTTCACCATCTTTACTGCTTAACATGATGTAAAAGCCGCCTGAAATTTGCAAGTTACCTATTTGTTCTGCATGCTGCTTGAGTTTGAGACTCCTGTGGTAGGATATTTTAATCCTGCTGTACTCTAATTAAATGCTGACTGTCATCTATAGACACTCAACTGATTACTCATTTTTGTAATGCCTATTTGTAGTTTTGCATGGCCCAAATATCAAAATTCCAGGCAGATTGTTTGCAATAAGTGATGAAGAACTTCTGACCTTTGTTCAGAAACTGCCCATCAATGTGATGCCTACAAAGGTCACAAAGTTCTTCACATCGCTGGTGCTCGATACAATTGCCACCCGAGAGCGAGAAGGAATTGTGAGACCGGATATGTTGCAGCTCCTTATGCAGGCCCAGAAAGGAACGTTGCATGAAGATAACTCTAGTGGCAGTAAGAAAATGAGTAAGTTGTGTTCAAACACTGTATTTACAAATAAGAAACATACTTCAACTTTAAAAACCGTTGTTAAATCACTGTAAAAAAATCTGTTACAAGACAATAATTTTCCCATTAGTAGTGATAATAAATAAAGACCAGGATACACGTAAGGGACAGAGCTTCATCTTGCACTGGCTACAATATACTGAATGTGCAAACACGCAGTTGAAAAACAATATTCTAGGAAAGATGGGGAATGACATTTATTGTCCTAGAATTGTGGAAGTGAAGTGCAACACTACTGATGGTAGAAATGTTTGGATCCAGGTAGAAAGACTTATATACTTTTTAAATTCCTTCATTATTGAGTACCTATTATGACTAAATGCTACAAATTTAATTACTAATGTTAATATTGACAGTAAATTCTTGTAGTTATTACATGTGACACTGCTGATGGCTCTATAGTGCCAACACACGTATGTTGTACTGTATGGCACTAGTGACAAAAGGCTTCAGTTGGTGGTTTATATATCTGTCTAACTGATATGAGGACACAAGAAATACTGCAGTACAAAATCAGTAACAAACATTGCTGTATTTGATATGAATTACCTCATCAGCAAGGGAACACAGAAATTCTAGATTCTAAATGTACTCAAACAGTTTCCATTACACTCATCAAATTTAACAATTTTTCCCCTACCCTCAGAACTTGAAGATGAAGACATCATAGCTCAAGCGTTGCTCTTCTTCCTGGCCGGATTTGACACAGCCTCCACTCTTCTGTGCTTTGCTTCCCATCAGCTGGCAGTTCATCTTGAGGTACAGACTCGACTTCAGGAAGAAATTGATGAAGCATTGCAAGAAAATGGCAGGAAATTCACATACGAGGCGCTTCATAACATGAAGTATCTTGACATGATTGTGAATGGTGAGAGAAACAATACTGTGCCATTATGTGGACAGATGATTAGTTGTGACTGTGGAAGCTTTGTTTCATTTCTAGGTGCTGTCATGTGAAATGTATGGTTCATGACAGGCCATTGGAGCAGATTTTTTTTGTGATATTGTCTGGTTTTTCCCTGCTAAATCTCGTTTAACTTTGCACCACAAAGTGACCACCCTCAGAGGTGTGCATTAGTACACAACGGGCTGCACATTATCCTAATCTCTCTCTGGAATTCGGATGGTTAACAGTGGGAAAGTATGGTCTTGTTTGTAACTCCCTGTACATCCACACTGACTCAGATGTTCATTCTACTGGACTAGTAGTTGACTACCAACCAGAAGCCTGTTCAATAATTACAGTTGTTAGTTGTTTTTTTATGAAGTACAAACATATGTCTTATATGGTCATCATATCCATCCATCAATGACCTATTATCAACAACAATTTCACAGATTTTCATGAAATTCCATGTAAGAGTTTTATTTACAAAATGCAGTTGAGCTGAATGGGTTGCATGAAAATGGACTCGGTGAATGTTACACTAAACATGTGGACTTTGCCCGTATTTTGCAGGTTTTTTGTCCAGTGTCAAATAAATTTGGTAAAGGAGATTTAAAAAACTTTAAATTCTAGTCACTAGTTTTCAGTTTGTTGAAAAATGGTGCAGTGAAAGCCATATTTTGCTTATGGCATAAGTGAATTAGTATCTGTACTTCTACATTTGTTGTCTGTTTTGGGTGAATTTTGTACAAGAGACCTGAACAGAGTGCTGTGACCAACTGTGAGCTTCTTTTTAATTGACACAGGGAAGGGCATACTTTTCTTATGGGCATAAATCACACTACATTTACATGTGTAGTATGATATGGTATGACACTTTCAAAGTACAGAACATTTCGGTGAAACATGTGTACCCCATCTCTCAGTACAACCTTTGTATTTTTGAGCAAAACAAGATGTTTATTGAATTTACAGAAACCCTCAGACTCTACCCACCAGTTGCAGCTGTTGATCGAGTGTGTGTTCGACCGTATATACTGAAATCGGACCCTCCTATGGAAATACAACCAGGAGAAGCCCTCTTTATTCCCATCATTGGGCTGCACCGTGACCCCAAGTACTACCCTGACCCTGAACGCTTTGACCCAGAGCGGTTCAGTGATGAAAACAAGCATAATATAAACCCCCTGGCATACCTGCCTTTTGGAATAGGTCCAAGAATCTGTATTGGTGAGTAACATATGTGACTAGTTGGCTACTGTTTCACTAGCTACTGTATTTAAAAAACATATATGAGATGAGTTAAATTCATCGTCATCTTCATTGTCGTAAGTCAAGTACTCAGTGCTACAAGATCATCTGTTGATCATAAGTTTCACAACTGCCTTTCAGTATTCCCACATTCTGTGTCCTTTGTGATTATTTCAGTATCCTACTTTTGTCAGTCCATTTACTTGCATCCTATTTACATTGTGTTTCCGATTTTGAGTGCACTTAAAATGGTTCAGTTTACATCAGTCATTGTGATATGATTGAGAACTCAGTCGTGTATAACTAACTCCACGGAGCACAGTCCTTCCTGAGAAGCTAACAGTTACTCAGCTACTCAAGAAATTCCCAACATTTTATGAAACCCGAAGGCTCATTACTGCATTCACAAGTGTCCACTTTCTGTCCCTATCCTGAGTCAGATCAATAAAATCCCTGTCTTCTAATCCTACGTCTTGAGGATCCATTTAATATTATCTTCCCATCTGCGACTAGGTTTGCCAGTGGGCTCTTTCCCTAAGATCTGCACTTCTCCTGCCTCCATACATGCCACATGCCACATGCCCCACCCAACTCATTCTTTTTTATATCTTCACCTGAATAATATTTGGTGAGCCCACATGCACACACACACACACACACACACACACACATGGGCCATATGTGACTAGAGTTGTGACAGCACCATATGACACTGCAACACATCAGAGCGGTAGAGTGGCAGCGGCATCCAAAAATGAGGGATGTTCAATAATAAATGTACTTAGGTCATGAACCTTATATGGGAAGTAGGTACAAATATTTCTGATGTTGCTCATTGGAAGGAGATTGTGAGGCGGATAGAACTGGGTCAGGATTGTGTCCAGTGGCGAGCATCTGTATTGCTGTACTGTTGAGTTCTGTCTTTTAGTGCAGTATGTGAAAGAAACACATATTTTGTATAGTTGTAATTGTGTGTTTCAGGGAACCGCTTTGCTCTAATGGAAACAAAACTGGCTCTAGTGTATTTGCTGTCCCGGTTCAGCCTGAAAGTGGTCGCCAAGACTCCTGAACCCATCAAAATAATACAGAAAGGATTCAACATGTCCATAGATGGAGGTTTCTGGCTTGGTTTGGAGAAGAGAACACTGTAAAGTGCAGTTTGTAAATGTGTGTGCATGGATATTGCATAGTTTTATGTCCATTTGCTATTTGGAATTCAGGAATGTCTTGAGGAATTCAGAAATGTCTTGCTGAAACCGGGCTTGGATTGAAGATGATATTTTTAAGTGACAATTTTATAAATGTTATCAGTATTTCTCACATCACTAACTCTGCACTTACTGCATTTCTTTAGTTTGTACACATTATCGAAACAACAGGGAATGAAGGATGTGCAGAGATTTTGTATATCATAAAGTCCATGTGTACTGTACATACTTGGTATAAGAACTTGAAGACATTTGTATTGGTTTTATTACCTTTCTGAATTATACATTCAAGAACAGAACACAAGTAGACATTATTGTGGCAGATCTGGAAGTTTAGGTGTATTGTTACGTCAGACAGCTAGAAATCAGCAGGCAATTCAGAAGGCTTATAAGTTTCTTCTGAGAACAGTTTTGTGTTCTGTGTGGAAAATGTGGGTATGCTAAAATTTTATTTTGCTATTTGTTTGATTGTGATATGCAGATAGCGCACGCGTGCCCACACGAACATATATACATACACGCACACACATTGTCTAGCAGTCAGAAGTTACAAACATGACAAGCAAGAGTGTGAAACCTTGAGGCCATGTTGCAACAAATTTTTTATATTTAAGCCACTAGTTCCTTACAAAAATCAAATAAGAACAGGAGTGGTGACATTTGTAGCAGTTGACGAATGTGCAATGGGAGCATTAGGTTAGAAGTCTGTACTGCAGATCTGTTTGGGAGAGGGTGGGGGGGGCAAGTATTAGAGGTGGGCCCATTTCCCAGGATATTGAGGGCCGAATTTCTTAGGTAACAGGAAGTATAAAATCGCCTGCACTTCTGGGAATCGCATCTGTGGAGCACAAATTTTGCAACAGAAAATAATTTAAATCTGACATTTTTTACACTTGTGTGCTAATGTTCCGGGCAACAATAAATGATTTGGAGAGACAACAGTTTTATCATTCGGTATTTACTACTACTAGTACTACTACTACTACCACTACCACCACAACAACAACAGCAACAACTAATACTACCACTACTACTACGAATACTTCTACTATTAATTACAATGAACTTCATTAATGAAAATATGTGTATTCTGAAGAGTTACAGACTCAAATAACTTACAACCTACAGGCTGATTGACCCTATATGTATTAACAGAATGTACAATAAAACATAAAACTTCCACTTCTGCATGACCTTCCACGTCACAAGCCACAGGCTAGGTAACCATGGTGGCCACGTTACTGCACTTTGTCACAGTCAATTAACATTCTCTGCTGTACACGTGAAAACGTGCAGGTGTCTCTGTCCGCGCCATAATGGCATATACAGGAGCAGAGGTAAGTT
>Ga0123353_10014796_pt1 | contig 11277 bp, 5 predicted proteins | sample TergutLab28metaG_3_FD_92763 | JGI IMG/M metagenome (GOLD analysis project Ga0123353, IMG submission 92763) | Labiotermes labralis P3 segment gut microbial communities from Petit-Saut dam, French Guiana - Lab288 P3 | ecosystem: Host-associated > Arthropoda: Insects > Digestive system > Gut ... | reverse complement strand
CAGAAATTAGTGCATCTATTTGGTTTTATTATAAGAATTTATGACGATGCACGGTCACCTGAATATCAAACACAGTTTCCGTATCATTGCACCATGCATGAAACTACGCTCTTGCAATCCAGTATGCAGATCTACTTGTACATGACAATGAACAGACACACCGAGCACCTCACTTCTTGGACAAATGAGCACCGCCACTCGCATTTCGCTGATCATTATACATTGTGAACCCACTTGTCACAAATCAATATACATTGTGAACCCACTTATCACAAATCAATATACATTGTGAACCCACTTATCACAAATCAATATGCATTGTGACCCATTTATCACAAATCAATATACATTGTGAACCCACTTATCACAAATCAATATACATTGTGAACCCACTTATCACAAATCAATATACATTGTGAACCCACTTATCACAAACAGCACTAACAGCACTAACCTTTTCGAGACGAAACACGTCTGCTTTATATAAAGACTTAGTGCGTACCGCGCAGTAAACACTCTCTACTTCGGTTATACAAAACCTCGCTGTTAGTGTTGTACAGGGCAAAAGTCCATACAGAACACTTAAACGCATTGTGAGAACCATGTAGAATTTTTTTATGTTAAATCTGATGGTACGTGAAATAACTGCCAGGCTTTAAAAGGTTAAGTTTTTTTCATTGTAATGGAAGTTGTGGTTACTGAAGAATCAAATAAACATCAGAAGTTGTGGTTGTTGATTGTGGAGCAGCGAATTGTCTTTAGGGTTTTGCGCACAACAGTTGCAGCAGGGACTACAACACTAGTGGTGTCCGTCCGTGTGCCCGCAAGGAACAGGGCGACTCTCACTAGACTTCTAATCTCACCTTATAATTGTTAGGAATTCTTTATGAAGTAAAAGAGTGCCCTGTTTTGAGACCACGTCCGACCGTCCTTCTGTATGACAACAGATACTAATGACAAAACGAAGGCTGTGAGAAATCTCAATATTTTTGTAAACTTAACCCCTCCTAGGGATCTACAACTTAGGATAATGTTAACCAACGAAAATGTTCTTCCTTAGTCAAGACTACTCTATAGACATCCCGAAATCTCCATCAAATCATCAACTGTACATCGCCAATAAATGGAGAAATGTAGTTTGTAAATACGAGAATTTTATTTAGAAACTTATAACAATACTGCAAAAAATTATAAACTTCTATGCATCTATTTTGCAGCTTAGAAGTACAATAAATTTTAAAATATGGAAGGGAGAAACTTTGAAATTATTACAAGGAAGTCTTCTGGGTTTTAACATCGTCGATTCATTTTTATAACCACAGTGTTCCGGAGCAACCTGCAGCCTTCCTTTTCTTCAAGAAATAAGCAGAAGGTTCCTCTGGCATGTTTCTAAGTCTACCATTTGCAATTCTACACGGTGTCAACCCAGAATACCACAACTTGAGTATCCCTTGCCGTGAAGGTCCGAAGTCTCTGACATCACGATATGCTAAAATTAAGGTGGCCAGAAAGCGCGCAAGAAAGAAAGGGAAGGTAAAGGAACAAAGAGAAGAATGTATATAAGAATCAAAAATTTTATTCTGGATTGGATCAGCACTTAATTTGATATATAAGAAGAAATGCAGCCAGTAGCACAACCGCAGCCTATATCTTATCAGAACCCACGACATCCAGCCGGAAATCGGACACTTTTAATCCCTAATTGGCTGCGGTAACCCGCAACTTCCTCTTTATTTGTAAACAACAGTCACTGACCCATACGAAATAAATGTGTAAGAAGGCATTCAAGGTTTCCCACTATTTTCCTTTGGTAATGGCACCAGTGTCTCGTTGAAGTTAATGTCAACATGGTGGCCTGTTTGAAACCTCTGAACTTGCTTCCTACTGCGATACTGGTTTTATTATCAGCTTACCAGAATTCGGCAGACGTCCAATTAAGACATGGTAAGAAGCCGTTGATTCTAGAACACTAGGTATCAGACTCGATTTTTGCCATATATACCAGAATTACTATTAAGATCTTTGTGACTGCTTTAGTGACATTATGAGATAATTATAGAAAGAGTTAAAATTCTCGAAACCAATACGGTTTATTAAAATTTAAACATTTAAAGCCTAAACGTCACTACACGTATGTACCACCAGGTTTAACATTCAGAATTTCTGTATTCTGCCTACAATGTATTTAAGTGTTTTTTTATGGATTTCAGCTCAAACAGCGATTATTTCTCTACACAGTATTAAATTATCGGGTTTTATAACCGAGGCAGAGTGTTTACTGCGCGGTACGGACTGGGTCTTTAAATGCGAGAGATCCAGTTCGTCCTGTAAGGGTTAAATGTATATTTCTAAAATCAATGGTTGCGACGAAGCAATTTAATAGATTTACGGAATTGAAAATATGTAAATATCAATGAGAATTGTGTTGATTAATTAGTTCATTAATATTATTACGTGAATTGTAGGTCTATATTAATTCACACAATTCTTTTGGGCGAGTTCGCAAAATAGCGAAGAGCGACTGTTAGTTTTGTTCGTCTGTCCGTACGCCCGCACGGAACTCGCCTCCCAATGGAAAAATGTTCATGAAATTTTATATTTATGGATTTTTCGAAAATCTATTGAGAAAATTCAAGTTCCATTAAAATCTGACAAGAACAACGGGTGTTTACTTCAAGACTAATATACATTTTTGGTCATATCTCGCTCAGCTATTCTTAGAATGGGAAATGTTTGAGACTAAATTTGTAGACAACGCAAAACACATATTTAATGTTCAATAACTTTCTTTTTGAAACTAGTGCCCTCTATGAAATAATTTGGAAAATATTATAGAGTCGAGCAGGCCACCGATGACAATATGGCGCATGCGCATTGCATGCTGGATAACTCAGGCTGCAAACACACACTCAGAATATGCAATACTTATTACTTTTGCACGGCAAAAGGGCCGCACCAATGCCCCCCAACGTTACTTAACACGCACATTGCCAGTGTTGTTTATAATCTGTCTTACTTAAGTGAAGTGCAGCAATAATTCGAGTGCAATATGTGGCCACTCGTAAGCAGATTGTTAATCTTTGTTTAAAAGTTACGATGAAAATATTCTAATACGGAAATGAAATACTAATGACCGGCGAGTGTAAATAGCGCAGTTCCGGTGACTGGCTAACAAGGGCTGGATCAACCAACAGGGGAGGCGCTCCTTAATCTTCCGTGTACCGGCCGTATAGAAAAACTACAAGCAGCCCGAGCTCTTGCAATAAAGAAGGATCGCAAATTCACCGGGTCTCTTGTATCTAGTATGTCTGTCCTATCGGGTGTGGCAGAAATGGCCACTACCAAAACGTACATTACGCAAAAGTAAAATAGTTTCCTCTGTTTACTCCTATGACTGTACAGTACCAACAGAAACTGCAAAGTCTGCGGACAACATAATCACTGAAATGTAAGGACAGCAATGATGTAAAATAATTTATGTGCGTGTATGTGACAGACAGATAGAGAGAGAGAGAGAGACAGTGTGTGCATATGTGTGTGTGTGTGTATGTGTGGTGAGGATGGTACTAGATCCCCCACTCTTGATTAGAGATATTTTTTCATATATATATATACACACACACACATACATATACACCACCACGAACCTAGGATGGGTGGTCTTTTAAAAAACCACAAAGAAAACGGCAGATGAAATTAGGGAGATTCTTTTTATCAATCGGCTCTTCTCAGCTCAAAAAGAAAAGCTGGTGAGCATGTTACTCTAAAACGGGTAATTACAATTGATGTATTATAAGCGTCGCGTTTGAGGGTAAGAACACAGATTGTGTCTGAGAAGAGAGTGAAATGGAGAATGATGGGAAGAGGAAACAATAAGCAGGTGAAGAATGTAACGTCAAGAGGAGATCGATATTCTACAGCCTCTTCTGCTAATGTTCATACCATGATAAAATCAAGGAGGATAGAGCCACCGATATTGTACAAAGAACTGGTAAAGTAACTTTATTCTAAAACAGACGATGTTATCACAGACGGGGAGTAGAATTACAGCTACACTTTTTCTTTAATCTCGGCGCTACTTAGTGTTGGGTGGTCAACGCCACATTCTGCCCGCTCTATCCCTGGGAAAGGAACATGGTGCCCACTGTACAGGAGCCTGTGTGGGCATCGGGGATGCTCTGGACAGGTGTGGAAAATATCGCTAACACCGAGATTTGAAACTCAAATCGTCCAACCCTAAGCGAATCGCTATATCGACTACGCTATTCCGGCAGCCATAGAGTGGAAATTAGAAGAAACGCGAACAATGACAAAATTTTATTAGGAAAACCTGGAGAGACAGAGATCACCATGAGCTCTTGTTTTGATAAGGGATGAGGATAATAATAAAAATAATCTTAACTATACAGGTTGGAAATATTTAAAGAGGAATAGTGTGGCGCACGACAGCAGTCAGTGAAGGGTTATTGTAGAAATGGCTAATGAATATTCGGGTTTTACTTACTGTTATAAGAAGACAATTAGCTGGACCACTGACTTCTCGTCAATAACACTGCTCATGCTATTTAACTCTAGCAATTATGGCATTTCAACCCCGCTCCATAAGCACTGGTTTCACAAACCACGTACAAAATATCTTACATTTTTCAAACCGAACTTATAAACTAAAAGGATATAAACGCCCAAAATTCTGGCTGCAATAAAATGAGATTCAGCTAGAGTGAAACACTTGCAGTGACTTTTGTATGTCAGAATTACTGTAATTTTTCAGACTACAATAGCCTCCTTTCAGAAAGAGTCTAATATTTCAGACTGCAGTATCCTCGATGCGTAATTACTGTAGTGTAGTAGTATGCAGCCACCCTACGTCACAATTATTTTACAAATGTAGGCTGCACTAATCTCACTTCAGAATGGCTGTAAAATTCAGGCTGTCATAACTTCACTTCAGAATGACTCAAATGTTTCAGGCTGCAGTTTTCTCACTTCAGAACTGCTGCAATTTATTAATCCCTCTATCACAGTTGCTGTAATACTAGAGGCTAAATTGTCCACACGTGACAACTGTTTCATTGTTTCAGGCTCCAGTACGCCTAAAACATAATTACCTTAATGTTTCAGGCTGCACTGTTCACCCTTCCGACGTAAGCGCCGATTCTCCACTGATTCTTCAGCATAGGCACAGGAATGGGATTTCGCCTTTTCGTATGCCTATTGACCCGGGATCTGATTCTCTCACTTTCAGCAGTGGAGATGCTCTTAGACTCGCCTGTCCGGATGCAGACAACAACTTGCTGGCGATTCCCAATTCTCCACTTATGGTATATGAAGTCGTAGCTTTCTGCCTTAGGGGTAAGACTTACAGTTGAATTATAATCCAAGATATCTATTTAGATACGTCTGTTTCTTATGTAAGACGACAATTATTATTGGGATATACAAAGTAGGAATGAAAAAGGTGACCGGTCCTTGGGAAAGGGAATAATGGACAGAGATATTCAGATAGGAAAACTTAAAAGACCTAAGCTTGAATGGGAAAATAATGTTAAAATGGATATGAACTCAATAGGACATGGGGATATAAAATAAGTTCACTTGTCACGCGATTAGGGGTAATGTGCTGTTCTGAACATGTCAGTCAGGGGAAGACGTACAGTAAAGCTAATGAAGCTTAAGCTTCAGTGTCCCTCACTTGCACGGGCCCCTTGCATGGCCCTGGGAGGGGCCCTAAATAAATATTCAGTTTATACTTAATTTTTATTCGTAATTTTTATTCTTTTCATAATGAAGATCCCAAAATTTTACAAGCCTCAAACCTCACAAAGTCTGAAAAAGCTCTTGGTGTCAATGAAATGCTGGTAGCCCTAAGGTGAGGATTTTCTTGACCATTGCCTTGGCAAGGATTTCACTACATGGACGTAGTCAAAAGGGTATTATTATTATTATTATTATTATTATTATTATTATTAAGACATGGATGTCTCTTGTCACAGGCTTTTTCTTTCCGTTATTTCTTTTGAACCAGCGGTGATCCCCACCGTTCAGCTTTCAAAGATTCACACTGCAGTACTTTCCGTATTACGTGTGATGTTCCAAGTCTTTTGTAGTGAATATATCGAGTGTTTTCCTGGTACACCTTCCAAATTTTTTCTTAAGCTTCTCGTTACTATTCCAGTGGCTCCACTTATTAATGGTATAATCGTACACTTCAGGTTCCACATATTTATTATTATTATTATTATTATTAGTCTAACAGCAACCATAATAACAAAACCTACACAACTAACAATAAAATTTAAGTCAACGGTAAAGAAAATTCGGACTAGATTTAATTAAGAGGTGCACGTTCAATTCGCCACTCACAGCTCTTCAAACTATTCAGCAGTATCAGTGTTCATTTGCCTTCCCTTTCTGTATGTTCAGTCGCACTCTTCAGAGGGTCACAAAATAAAGACATCTACCGCCAGTCTGTCATAATCTGGATCCTCCTTGCTCCAGAGCTATAAGTCGTCCAGTAGGTATGTCAGTCTGTCTGTATGCTCTAATCAAGCAGTCGGTGGGCCCCGACAATTTTCTACGCGGCACTTTAAGCCTTCAGTAACACACAGAGTTCATTCAGTCACAAAAGCAGTATTGTGCTTTAAAGCCCCTTGGTGGCACTTCGCCAAATCACTCACGTCTGAGTGGCCTGTAGTGAACCGTTTTGCGCACCACTGCTCTGATTTACCAAATTACGCCCTGTCGCAGATTCTTAACGGACATTGTGGGCCATGTAATAACCTGCAGTTTTACAAAACGCGCCTCCACTCTGGAATAATAATCACGTATTATTTCACTTAATATAATATTACGTCATTAATACACGATAAATATTATCGTGTTATAGTTGGTAGAGTGACTAGGCTATATGAGCTGAAGGATCCGGCATTTTATTCCCGGCGAGAGAAAATATTTCTCTTTTATGCACAAAGACCAACATGACACTGGGGCTCACACAGCCACTTTCGTCGGGTACGTGGGTCATTTTTCCAGGGGGAAAGCAGCCGTGGCGTGAAGCTGACCTCTCACCTTCATCTTACACCGAGATTCAGAATGAGTATAGCTAATGTTCTGTATTGTTCTGCTCCTTCTCTGTACCTTCGTACCTTAAACAGGCACAGCTTTATCTTTAAAGGATAACGAGGTTGCATGTTTCACCGTGTTGTGCTCCATCTTCAGGTCTCAAATATCAAATGTATGGCAACACTGAATGTGTTTTCTTACCAATTACTCGATAAAGACTGACAACATTATTCCCAAAAAGTCGCAACTAATCCTTCTTGGTATTGCCAACATCTGTGTTAGAAAAATTCATTAGGTACTAAACAAAAATTTTAAACTTTCTTAGCAGTAATTGATGCAGCTTGTATAAAATAAAGTACATTTTACTAACTTCTTTATACTTATAGCTTATGTTTAATACTTCAGGACGGGGTTTATGAACGGAATTTCGTAGTCTGAAAAACGTTATTTATTACTAAAAGATTTTGGACTAAAAACAATATTTTATTTTATTCCGATTCGCGAAACAATTCAATATTGTTAGACCGAGATGAGTTTCATTTAGAGTTTCAACGTGCAAAGACTGAAATTATACCGCTGAAGACCACAAACGTGCAGAACTGAGAAACTCGGCGACACCAAAATGACCTGAACTTCATTCACAAATGACAGAACATTTTATTCTGTTGCAGATTCCACGTTTAGTATCAGTGGAGCTGCATACAGTTTTAACGCCATCAGATGCAAGTTGCCTCCACAGTCGACGATTAAAGAAGAAGGGAACTGCGACATAGGAAGTGGGAAGAAGTACAACATTGGTTTCAAGTTGAAAAGGAAGTTCCTGGGACTCATTGAGGTTTGCTACGACACTGCAAAACAGAGCACACTAAATGCTATGTACATTCTAAGTAAAAGCGTTGGATACCATGACGTTAATTTGCAAATGAATAGCCATTTCGTTAGCTCAGATTTCGGTGCTGAAAACACGCGAACACCAGACGAGTTTTATTCTTGCAAAAACCAAGTAAAAACTCTAGGGCGTATATTAGGATCATCGTCTCAAGTTAAGAATTACATTAATTGTAACCACAACAGTAATATGTATTTTGATAAAAGTCATCTCGCGCCAAAGGAAGACTTTTTATTTGACTACCAGAAAAGCGCAGTAAATTTCTACATCAACACAGCACCTCAATGGAAAGCGATTAGTACTGGCAACTGGAACATTTTGAAGCAAAGAATAAGAAGATATGCGAGCATACATAAAGTGGATCTGACTGTTGTTACAGGGACTATGAATGTAACAACACTGCAGGATCCTTCTGGCACAGAGAGAGACCTGTATCTGTCTAAGGATATGAGGAACAATCCTACTGTACCAGTACCTGCAATGTTTTGGAAACTTGTCCTTGACAGAACTAGAAATGCTGGTATAGTGTTTGTGTGCGTCAATAATCCTTATCATTATGACATCCATACACGTGGCTATGTCATTTGCACAAATATCTGTAACAGCACGACATCGTGGTTCGATGGATGGAACAGGCTGGACATCAGTCAAGGTTATGTGTACTGCTGCACTCTGGATGAATTCAGATCGAATTCTCACATAAAGCCTTTTCCTTTCAGAGCCAGACACATTCTCCATTAATACGCCTACCTCACCACACAGTCAGATTTGTTTCATAAATAAGCTAATTGATAGTGTACAGAAAAGTATTGTCAATTTTGTTAGTGTCATTTATTCAAGGTATATTCCACGCTGTACAGCATTTTATACTTAAAATAGTCATGCTAGTTATGTATTAATAACAATGGATCGCTTAGGGTTGAATAGCTCAGTGTGTATGTTATACAGCCAGACAGTAGGCAGGTATATTCAGTAAGAGATGGCCAGACGTTACAAGCCTCAACATGTGTTGCTCAGTGCTTTCACATATAGGAGAATCCCAGGGTCTTACAGGCGGCGTTAGTAGTCATGTGGCCTTAAAACATACATAGTTTCACCCGGAACAGTATTTCCGTTGACTTTTCCAAAATCTGTTTTCAAAAGTACATTATTATTATTATTATTATTGAATAACACCTGCGTCTTGGAAGTAACATATTTATTCACCGGCAATGGACATGTTTGGTTTATCGATGTCGCCATGGGGAAGTTTTCTTGGAGGATTTTCAATCGCATGGATTACAAGTGTGCATTGTGAAGTCCAAATCGTATGCGATACGGTGCTCTATATACGGGTTTATGGTTCTCGACTTTCGAAATATCGTAGCGCCTTTAGTTTCAATATTAAGCACTCCAAGACTTCAAACTTAAGAATACGGCGCTACAACCCTCCGAACCGGGGGGTGGGGGTGTAAAATCACCCAACGACACAGTGTGAATATCCCAGAAGAATTCAGTCATCAGAAATGCAGCTATGGGAATCACAAATCTCGCGCGGTATACGGTGTTTCGGAGACTAGTTCAGCAAACTCTGCAATTCAACGGAAAGACCATTTACTCTCCGATATCTTGAAGATACCCTTATTTAAAAATTATAATTTTCGTTATCTAGTTCCTCTCTCTTCCCCATAGCAGCTACTCGTTTCTGTCATATTATTATTATTGTTATTGTTGAGACAGAGCCATGTGAAGCTTTCCACGCTATATATTGCACAAATTAGTCTTACGTTTCTTTCTTTACTCCTGGAGACGGAGGCAGCATGCTACCGACAGCGTACAAGACTTCACAACCCTGGAAGGAAGAGTACCCTATGAGCAATCTGCACCGTGAATAAACAACGAATTTACAATAAAGTCGCAGTTTGATCTGCATCTTGTATTTGTTGAAGCACGTCAGGACAAGGCACTATATTTCAGTTATTTGAATTGTCAGCTACCTGCAGATTGTGTTCATCTGTACAGAGAAATCTGGACGTCCGTAATTTTATAAAGTAAATTCAATAAATACTGTTACTAGAACTTTGATTTACCTTTAGATTTGCAGACTTACTTCTGTGCTTTCTGAAGCTAAACCCACAAAGCTGAAACTACTAAACATCTTATTAAGAAAGGCCTATTCTTGTCTCTCCTTGTATTTATGCAACACACAGCAAGAATTCGCGTGACGAAGTATTAGCCTCGAGAGAAACGTTTCAAACCGAAAGGGTTATATTATCTGAAGTCGATATGTTTTCGTCTATTTTTAATTACATTACGTTTATGTGTTTGTGGTTTATTTAATTGTTTTGTCAATGAGTATGACCATGCACAGTCAAAGTGTGTGATAAATTGAAAATAAAGAGGAAGAAAGTATGCGGAAGGAAGTGGTCATGGTCCAATTAGATGTCATCCCGGCATTTGGCCTTAGGGACTTACTGAAACCACGAAAAACCACAGTCAGGCCTGTCGGTGTCCTGTACCAAGTTCGAACCAAGCTCTTCTAGAATTAAATTAAGGAGCGTTACGTCTTGAAAAAAAATGCTGGTTGTAGATCAAGAAATGACACCTCAAATTATGTGACATTAAGAGAATCTGACAGGCTTAGGCATTTATCAGAGTAGGATCGTTACTGCTGTCCGACACAATGAACCCAAAGACCAATACAGAAACAATCCGAGCGAGCTACGCACTTAACACAGCTGCTGAAGGGATGTGGAGACCCACAGCTTCCTGCTTCTAATTTACAACACTTACTTATGATACATGTCTGGTAGTTTTCGCGTTCTCTTCACATTATTTGCAGCACATTTAAAACTTTGCCACTAGAAACTTAATTTCTTTCCCTTTAACCTTAAAGAAATTACACTGTGGCAACTGAATAAAATACCGTGCATATCGTAGCAATAAAATGGAGGCGCTGGAACGCCCCTCCTTCATACCTACAACTCTACTCTTCTTATTATCTACTTACTGCATCATAGCTGAAACAGCCGAAGCAGGAAGTAAAGGTAAGCAATGGCGCTTAACACAATGACAAAGTTGTTGTTTAACTTCTGTATAATTATCAAAATCAATTTGTGTTTACGAGTTCAAAGTTTCTCGCAGCAAAGTAGCTGAGACACTTGTTCTTCTGGAATATAAAGCTGCGTCACTGGGGTGATTTGTTCCCGGCGTTCCGAGATGAAAACTTTGTCTCGAAACGTCAGGGACAAGTTATTTATTGGTTTGCCTTTACGTCACAGAAGAATGGATACTCCACTTTGTTTTTATCTATAGTCACATGTCCGTTGGTAAATAAATAAATATAT
>Ga0123353_10014795_pt1 | contig 11277 bp, 10 predicted proteins | sample TergutLab28metaG_3_FD_92763 | JGI IMG/M metagenome (GOLD analysis project Ga0123353, IMG submission 92763) | Labiotermes labralis P3 segment gut microbial communities from Petit-Saut dam, French Guiana - Lab288 P3 | ecosystem: Host-associated > Arthropoda: Insects > Digestive system > Gut ... | reverse complement strand
TACACACAGCAATGGTAAATGTCATACAGGTTTGCTCACAAGCTGTCAGCAAACCTGTATTACACATACCATTACTATGTACAGTGAAAAAATCCTGACGATGTACAGAGGAACTGTCCGAAATATGTAGAGTTTTATTCCAAAAATAAATTTGAGAAATCATTGCATCTAGTTGGTTTTATTGTAAGAATTTAATGCGAAGTTTTTGAAATTTTGTTCCCGAAAGTTTTCGGTCATATGAAAACAAATTGTGGTTTTATATTTAATATTGGTAGGCCTGTGTATCTTCCCTATACACCGTATATATTAACTGTACTAATAAACCTAGGGTTTTTGAGCTGGATTACCTGGGAGTAGCGATTTGATTCCTAGCAAATTAAAAAAAAAATTTCTCCTCATTTTAAATCACGGTTGTGGTCGCTCTTTACCAGAGGTTAACGCGGCCAGAGGTATTAAGCTGACCTTCTCAGCTCCATCTAATGCTGAGGTTAAGTAAGCTTGTAGGTAAACCTCCACTGCGCCATATGAAATTATGCAGTGGTGCTTAGTTAAGCACAAATACAGGTTTTCTTTTAAGGCTTTCATTTAACTCATCTTCAATTTTACTATCTTAATCAGGGGTGCAGAAAGCCCGAGCGCCAAGTGAATGTGGCGACTCATTTTTGTACTTTGGTGCTTAATATTAGTTGTTATTAAGTGTGGAAATTGCTTCATGGTTTTGTAGGGAAAGGGCATAGAAATTCACGTATTTTGAAGACCTACAGGCTGTAAAGCTGGCATGCTGAATTGTTAGCTTCAGGAAAATACAAGACCATAAATGTTACTATGGAGCTTCAATCGCTGGGGCAGTAGTCAGATTGGAACCCTTTCTTCTTTGTGTTCATTTTGAATTTAAAGTTTTTGTTATTCCTTAGGCTGTAGCTACTTGTTAGTAAACTCGTAAATCAAGCAGTACTTATCTGACTTACGAGCACTGCAGACTATAATTGCATATATCCGGTGGCGCAGTCGGGCAAGTGGAAACCAAGCCCCTTGTATCCTAATTTCCCCGTCTTGTGCTTCAGGCAACCAGGTGGAGATTGGGATTAATGTGTTCACACATTACATTGAACCTCCGGATGTGTGCAGGTTTGTTACAGTTAGGCTTCAGGGAATGGACTAATAAAGCGCTAGATGTAATGTCACTGACGATTGCAAACTGCCAGGCTTTTCACAGGCACTACTCTAGGACCGTTACATTACATCTGGGATTTAAACCGCTGTTTGGAATTGTTATTGTTTTTGTTCCTGATGTTGTGTTTGCCATAGTTGAACAATAATAATCTGTTGGAACGTTCTGTCGACTCATAGACTGAGACTTGCTTGAGCATGCAAATGAGAGAAATGTTACAGTTCTTCTTATTATTCTTTCGCTTATTCTCCTTTTACTTCACAAACAAGTCATGGAGTAAAATAGGCGTGCCAGTTGAAAGCCGTCCAGTAAAGTCTTCCACATATTTAAACTTTATTACTGACCGATATGCTAGAAACAAAATTTCATTCTTAAGGGCGCCTTGTTACCCTTCTATTAAGATTGCTGTTTGCAAAGGACTTCAAGGAGCGTCATCGCCGTTGTGTTTGTTAGAACCTAAAGTAATAATTCTATAAGGACATAACAGTCATAACACAACTATATAATCAGTTGATAAGTTATATACACCTGATAATATAGTTGTGTTATGACTGCTGTATCCTTATAGAGGGTTATTACCTTATGTTTGCAACGGATTTAAAGTATTGATGTGCAGCGTTAGTGCTAATCATGTAATTACCCAAAATTGGGCCGCAATATTAAAACACATGAAGAGCCTGTATAAAGATTTTTTAATACCTGTTATTGTCGTGTAATTTACAGTATCTCAGTAATTTATGCTGCCTGACTGTAATTAATTGCCTGGCAGAATATTTATTTACTGTTTTACCGTTATATTACTGAAGGTATGCGACAGGTGAAAAATAGCGAAAGGATTTAGCACGAACGAATACCGTAAACTCTCTCAATACTGTGGTTAGATTTTGGCTGATTACCGACTTTAAGATTACAGCTAGGTATTGGCATTTTGAGTGAATTCTGTACGATAGTTATCGTGTGCAGTACTAGGTGAACACCTCAGTGGCAGGGTTTTGATATAGTTCATGTGCAACAAATAGAACGATATGCGTGTGAAAGGATGTTGTCATGTAATTTTGAAAGGTCAATATATTTTTTACGTTATTTGGGGATTTTTTTCTTGAACTTGTAATAATTGAATTTTATTTTTAGTGCTGTTTATATTCTATCCATCGTTATTCAGTATATTTACAGTCAATGGATAAATTATTGTTACTGAAGCCAGAATTACTTTACCATAAAATATATATTTTATTTATAAGAAGGAGAGAAATTTGGTTTATGAGACTTAACTCCTCATGATACACTACATGAATTAGTAGGATAAATTCCTAGAGGTTGGTGAATAACCCTATGAAGAAAGAAGTTTATACAGAACTGGCATTTATGTGATGTGCCTGTGAAAATATACCGCTTCGTATTCTCCTTGTGTTCGTGATTCTGCACCTACGTGATCTGAAATAGTGTATCTGTTTTGTTTTTGGCTTCTGTATGGACCTTGATGTTATTAGACCCTCCGGAATGAAAACGTAAATATAGAGCTGTCACATAAAAAAACAAGAAGAAACGAAAATCTATATTTCAGGCATGTAAGGGAACGTGCTACGAATTCGCCATTGCTTATCATGACAACTCTATAAGAAAGGAAAATTTGTTTAGGTTCAGACGAAGAGAAAAAGTTATCGTTGTGGTTCTAACAAAAACAAGACATGTTGAGGGCGTTCGCTTAATCATGGTTGCTGTGCAAAACAAGAAGTATTACTGCTCTGAGCATCTGTTTATTGCCTTAGTAATGAACCATGCAAAGCGCACTTATGTTATTTTAGTTTAATCTGTGGCCTATTACGACTTTACAGTATTTTTCCACATTATCTCATCAACACTATTTTCGGAAGAAAGTTACTGAACATAAAATGCGTGTTTTGATGTTCTGTACAATGTTTTTCTCAAACATTTCTTTATCTAAGAAGAATCCAGCGAGATGGTATCGTGTATATACACAGGTCTACATGTACAGCACCCATTACACCTGTCAGATTTAATGAAACTTGAATTTTCTCGACAGGTGTTAGAAAAATCCTCTAATATGAATTTTCATGAAAATCCGTCCCGGAGAGATCCGAGTTGTTCCATGCGGACGAACAAAGAGACGGAGAAACATGACGGAGCTCATGGACGTTTTTCGTAATTTTGCAAAAGCGCCTAATGATACTGTCAGGACGATACTCAGTATGTACAGTTTTGTATAAAATGCAATTATTACACTAAACACGCGTGTAAGCAGCACATATTTCTTTCGTTATGGTTTTTTTTCGATGACTACTAATGACATACTTGACGTTTCTAGTAACAGAACTGTAAGCTTAGATGGTGGATTCAGTTGGAGAACGTAATTGAAATTCTCTGATGAAATACCAGATGCATCTGGATAAAAGGCCAAAACTATCTGTCACGCTCATCTTTGATTTGCGTAAATACAAGGAGATCTCTACATGTGGGTGAATTTACCCTTACCTGCCTTATTACTGCTATTGCTTGGCTCTTTCTGCAACGTATGCCAAGTAATTTACTGTCCATACTACTTGTTGCTGAATTGTGGTCTGTCATATTTTGGTACCATTCAGGTTTTTATGCATACCAAGCCAAGAAGAAATTAATAATGTCGGAAGAAATGGACAATATGATTTTCGGAAAGTTTGGTGGTGCTTACCACGTGTGTACCAAAAACGTGACATCTTCTTTACAGAAGGTTATCATCATCATCATTGAGTTTTCCCATTGTTAACAGTAGTTTATTGCTTGAAAAATCGTCAAGAAATGAACAAGCTTGTGAACGTTTTTGTACGAAACAAAATACCGAATACTAAAGGTAATTTCATAATTTATAACATAAATCAAATCAAATGTGTATCTTTTGCTAATGAGGCGTTGCGTGTTCTTGATTAAATGGGAAAACAGCGTTCTGGGAAGGATTTATGGCTTAGTTATGGTTAAATGCCCCCACTGATAACTCGCAAGCAAGCTAAAGTACTCTTGCAGCCTTCTTTGAACCTCGTTCGTTTAGTGTCTCATTTCATTTTCAATAGTACCACCTGTGTTCACCCCTCCCGTCCATTGGGGAATACTACACCCATTTCTTTTCTAGTTTAGGTAGCTCAGTCAGTTTAGTACGTGCTGAACGACAGGGGAATTAGACTCAAATTCTCACCAAGAACAGGGATTTTTTCTCTGTTGTACGGCTGTGCCAGTTTCCTACCAAATGGGCACCTGGGGATAATTGACGATAAAGTGTTGCTACCTGGGCGCGAATCCGACGCTGTTAATAATTTAGTGCTGAATGCTAGAATGCTTAGAGTTATATCTCCACTCCATCACACGCTCTCATTTTGCGGTATTTAATTAAACACAAAGACAACATTGGTGTACCTTGCTCTGTTTGATTTTCATCCCGTTATTATCTCTGGTGTGTCAGATATGTTACTTCAGCGCTAACTTTCGTTTGTTTTTAGTTGAACTCGTCACTCAGTATTAAGTTGCTCTTATGTTAACCACAACGCCATTGTGGCTTTTGAGGTGTGTATAGGCACACCTAAGGTGCACACATTTGATGTTTGTTGGACCATGCATCACTGTGATAACTGAAGATTAAAAACCAACAAGATGCAACTTATTATTTTGTTATACTTCTTATAGACTCAGCATGTTTCGGGCACTACTATGCCCATCATCAGGAGCTCGCGACTATAATGTTGATCACCACATTGGTCGTATCGTTCTTGGTTTGTTGTAGGTTGGAGGTTAGGTGCTGTTAGGCTGGAGTAGTGTCCGGGCTGCAGCCTGCATTCTGTGCTTCGTTGCGTTGCAACGAATCACAGAATGCACATCCGTAGCAGGACACTCCTCGCAACATTACACAACACGGCATGCTGCCACAATACCCAACTGGTACAGCGAAATTAATGTGACTTTTTATAGTGTAACTTTAGCAAGGGCGATATGGCTCCCTGATGATGGTCTTAGGAGCGAAACATGTTGGAGCGTTTTTAATGTTTTAATGTGTAAATTTTATAAATTTTATACATGTGCAGTGGTTGGTGTAATAATTGAGTAACTTACAACAGTGTTCTGATACGAATAGACAGCTTGTTAAAAACAGCATGTTGAAAAGTGTTAGCTATAGTGAACAGATATAAATGCGGCGTGTGTTCGGGGGAAGGTCATCAAGTATGTTTAAATACAAATACTTTGTGTTATATAATTCAGGTATGTTAAGTAGATTTCAGATATAATTATACTGCTATCACATTACATTTCCACATAGTCCCCACCATAGCTAAGGCATTTATCATGTCGTGGGATAAGCTTTTCTGTTTCCTTTTGTCAGACGTCTGTGTCCTATCTTAAATCAACCACTGTGTCGCAAGTGTTTCTGTCTCGCGATATTTTGTAATCTGTGGTCAAGATTTTGCTTCAGCGACAGATTTACCTTCTTGGGAAAATTTAAAACAAAAAGCCGGAATTGCAATTTAAGAGGAAACCTGGTCTTACACATTTATGTAACGCAGTGTTCTTTGTGCTGTTTCAGACTTCTATATTTATGTTACTTAAAAGCAGAACAATTAAACGTTGCGTTTGAAATAGATGAATGGCACAAAAATGTTAGTCACATTTGAACTATAAAATGTACAGTTTGGAAGTAGTGGATATTTTTGCCCTAGTTACATCACGGAATAATGTAGTACACAGTAAGTAGTATGCATTCGTTTCTACATTATCTCGGTCGTGTGCAGGTCAACGTTCCTTCGCTCACAATTGCATTGTCTATATCTCTGTCGTATCTCCTCTCCATTCGAAGCATCTCTGCTTCCCCCCTTTCTCTTCCTATGTAAGGCTCTGAAGCGGAATCAATCTGAGGGCGACAAAGCTAGAGCAATCTGGAGCCTGTCTGGAAGTCAGCCGTCTGTATCTCGTACTCCCAGGAATGGTTGTGATGGGGAGGGGGTAGGGGATGGCGTGAGATCAGGCAATTAACAAGAAGCCCCATAAAGGATGGTTTAGCTACACTGTATGTATATATTGGCATCACACATACGTACGTGTGTGTAGGATACAATTAGCTTAGTACGAGGCCACTTTACATCGAGGAACATGTGACCGAACTTAATTGATGAATTAATATTATGTATGATGTGTTGTATGACATGTTTCATGACTGGTATTACTATGGGCTGTTGATTCATGCTAATGATGTTTAGTTTAGGATATGTTAAATTTAGTAGTAATTATCAAGGCCTTTATGGGGCTCATTTCTTTGTTCTAAGAATTAATAATAGTGTCTTTATTTGGAGACACCTCTACTGAATTTTTGGACTGGCACAAATAGACAACTTAACACGCACGTGGCGGTCTTTTATACGATGTATCTAAACCACTTTGTTTACTGCGTACTCGGCCGGTGACGTCATTGCATCTCAGCAACAGATGGAACAGACGCACCAAGTGAGTTACCTGGTTTCGGAATCCAAGCAACAGATGAAGCGGAAACACAGCCATTGACTTGTCAAGTCATGGCAGATTAGCAACATCTGACAAAAAAAAACGTATCCAATCACGTACGTCTGCGTCTACAGTAACAAAATTGACAGACGGACTGACAGGTCAGAAAATAGTAACTAACAAAATCACACGTGAGACTGTCAGAAATGTGAAAATTAGTGTACTTACTAAAAAAGGGGAACCGCCTGGAATTATCTGCAATTCATTTAGCCAAAAATTAAACGAGGGAATTATTTTGATGTTTTGCTGACCGTGCATCTCAGTATAATCTTAGTAATTAACCAACTTAATACACAAGATCTTGTTTAATAATAAGTTTATTATATGCCTCTACATGTTTCGAGCACTGTTGTGCTCATCATCGGGAGGTCAAAATTGTAGTACACAGCATCTGGTATCATCACACCTGTAGGTGGCCGTCCCGTACGCAGGTTGAGTCCCCTCTCAACCTGTGCACGGGACGGCCACCTACAGGTGTGATGATACAAGATGCTGTATAATACAATTTTGACCTCCTGTAGAGGCATATAATAAACTTATTATAAAACAAGAATTTGTGCATTAAGTTGGTTAATTACCAAGAGAAGTATGTTAGTAGTTGTCTGTAATATTCTTAAGTATTTTTTTGTCCTAAACATTCGGAAGTGTATCACAGAAAAATTGTTGAGAAATATACCGGAATGTAATTCTGCTGTTCTTCTGTGTGGTTGTGACAATTGGTCTTTCTTATTGCGGGAAGAACACAGGTTGAGGGCTTTTGTGAATTTGGTGCTGAGGAAGATATTTGGGCTGAGGAGGCACGAGGTACCCGGGGACTGCATAAAATTGCATAATTAGTTTCATGATTCTTACTCCTGACCGAGTATTGTTCAGTAACCAAATCAGGAAGAATGAGGTTGTCGGAGCGTGTAGAACGTATGGTGGAAAGCGGAGGTTCATGAAGGGTTTTGGTGGAGAATCCTGAGGAAAAGAAACCACTTGGAAGCCATGCTCTTAAATGGGATGATAATATTAAAATGGCGTTTGAATAAATGGGGTATGTCTGGAAGGTATGTATTGTATAAGCAGCAAGAAAATACACTTACGCTGCTTATACAAGACGTACTCCATACAACACTACATGATATGTAAATTACTAAAAGAACCAACTCCCACTCTCAAAATATTACACATAAATTCATCAATAGGACATATTTGCAATACCAACAAGTTTTCTCAGATCAGACAGCCAAAACCAAAACAGCTCCGATTACATCATATTTTATAAATTTCAAAGATTTTGTATATTTATACATTCCTATGTTTTATTTTATTTCATTTTTTAACAAGCTAGGGATAATTTATAAATTAATATAAACGACCTCTCCTAAGTTCGGTCTGAAGATGGCTCTAAAAAGCCGAAACATGTAGCTGAAAGCCATAAATTCATAAAACATTTAATAAAGAAGTTGTGTTAAACTGTATTTTATTATATTATTTAATTAATAGAGGCGCACACAACGGGGATGCCTTGCCTTAAAATGGTTAGCTGTTTTTGTCCTTGACCCGTCCTATTTATTCTAAAATTGTTGCTGTAGATAGTAGAATACAACTATAGTTATTAGTACTACAAGCGAAGGTTTATTTACAATATAGACCTAATTATTACCTCCTGTAAGCAGTATAAGCATTAGAGGCATCAGAATTACCCGCATTGAATAAAAGTATCAAGAGAGTGGTGTAAGATTATTCGTTGATTTGTTGATACATCGTCTAACAGTGATTGTCAGCGGCACAGATGAAAATAATTGAAAGGTCCTCAAATGGTGAAAAAGAAACGGTAGTTTTAGAAATATTGTTAGAAACATAAGTATATAATTGGAGACGTTCTGCCGGATAATAACCTGAAAATGCTCAAATAGAAAAAGAAGTGGGTATAAGGAGAACTCAGGAAGATGTCATTAACGTAATGGAAGAAATGCAACTGCATGGGTGCTTATGGTCAGATAGAGTACAACCGTAGAACTTAATTAAGGGACCAGGTAGCAGAATGAATCCACCTGATAGGAAGAGACCTAGAACGGAGGTAATATAAATCAGAGCTTGTGTAATGGAATGTAATCTGGAAGAAGACGACAGGATGGACGGCGATATATGGAGAAGATTGTATCAAAGAAGTGCAGGCGTAATGTCGATGTAAACGCAGCGACATTGAGAAATTACCAGTGAAACTGCAGTTGCGTAATGAAAGCTGATTTGTGTCTTAATTTTTTCTTACTTTCAACCCCATCCCGAGCGTAATGCGGAGAACCTATCTCCATAATCACAGATTCTGTGTCGTGTCAAAGCAGCATTTACACCTGTGCAGAGTAAAGGTCGCTTTATTTGAAATTGTTTTACTGCAGGCTTAAATTTACATTGTAACACGAAGACATTTATCGATCTGTAAGTTGCTGCTTACTTCATGGAACAGAACCCTTTTTGAGAAACTAACCTGTTCTCAGCTAGTCAAGATGTTTTGCTTATGTAATCCAATTAAGAAACATTATGAGGGTGATAAAATCAGGTATGTGAATTGGGCGGAATACGTAGAACGCATGGAAGTTATGTGGATGCATACAGAATATCGGTTGAAGAAACTGGTCGGAAGAGTTTGTGTAGCTTAGTCAGGGGAAGGTAGGAAGGTAATAGTTGTACTGATGTATGTGGGTGTGCACTGAAGTACATGTGCTCGCTATAGGGTGGTGTTTCCGAACCAGTTTTCTACAGAACATCGTTCGGGGTTCCGCGAGAAATCGTGGAATATATACGAATACATAAAAAAAAATTGGGAATTTTGAAACACCGCGAACGATTTCAAATATCCCTCGAGAGACAAAAATGCTTCGATTTTTTTTATTACAGTACAAGCTGACGTATGTATAGCAGCTGTATAAAGCAGTTTTTCTCGACAATAATTTATCGGTAAGTGAATAGCTTTCCCCCGCCATAAACCGTTTCTGCCCTGTGGACATTTTCTGACGTAGGGGTTTCTCGGGATATGAAATATTATATTACGCGTTTCTTCTTGGAAAAATAGTTTGGCAAACATTGCTATAGGGTATCATGGCACATTCATGCGAAACTTAATACACTTTGCGGGTTTCATAAGAAGCGGAGAATTTTATTACAGATTCAGCTTCTCAACGAGTTGAATGCGTGGAGTTAATTATTTTTAAGCGTATAACTGACAATTCAATGAGTGAATGGAAAGCTGAATAATATTAGTGTACGTAGCATATAGTTGCTGTTTTGTCAAGCGCTTGTTGACGGCAGTCTGTGGGCCAGCTTTTGAAATGTTACAATGGGCACTAGAATACTAAGAGGAAATTCTGTAACTGGAATGAAAATTACATCCTATAAGACAGGAATCCTCAGCTATCCCATTATGAAAACCCCAAAACGTAATGTTTATAATTTATTTAACGATGATCTTGAGTTTCTCTGTTGGACATGCATCTCTGTTCCTTATGTACTACATACAGATGAATGCGAATTAAAAACGTATAGATCAAAATATGCAAAAATATAATTTAGCCCTTTCTGAGTGTATGTGAATTTTTGTGTCCCTTCAAGTGAGAAAGGAAACTGTGTGTTTGGGAATATAGCGTGAAGTATATTTGGGTCTAGGTAGAAGTAAAAGGAGGCTGGAGAAAATTACATAACGAATAGAGTCCAGATGTATAAGCCTAGCCGGTTGTTATTAACATGATAAAATAAATGGATGAAATGTACGGAGCCTGCTACGAGATGGAATATATGAGAAATGGCCATACAATTTTTATTGGAGAAACTGAAGGGTAGAGACGACTTGGAAGAGCTGAGCCTAGATTGGAGGTTGATATTAAAATGGAACCTCAAAGTGTGTTTGATCCAGCTGTCTCTGCATAGGAGCCAGTTGCGTGCTGTTGGGAACATGGTGCTGGACTTTCGGGTTGCATGGAAAAGAGGGAATTTCTTGACCAACAGAGCAAGTACTGCCTTCCCTAGAGGGGTTTCGGTGTATGAAGTTGTTTTTAGTACATGCGTTCCTATATTTTTTGTGTGTGTATGTATGTATTACGTATGTATATATGTGTTATGTATTATGTGTTATGTATGTATGTTTGTATGTATGTAATGTAATGTATGTATGTAATGTATGTATGTATATATGTATGTAATGTATTTATCTAATATAATGTATGTAATGTAATGTATGTATGTTTGTATGTATTTATGTATGTGCGTTTGTACGTGCGTATGTATGTAGGTACGTATGTGTGTATATATGTATGTATATTTGTATGTTTGTATGTGGTGTGTGTGTGTGTTTGCATGTACGCATGTTTACTTATGTATATGTACGTATGTTTATGTGCGTGTAAGAATATTTATGCATATATGCATGTGTATAGGCATGTAGAGGGAAAGGTGTTCTGCCGATATGGGATAGCGTAAATTATTTTGGCGACATTTTATTTGGAATGTATTACATTTGTTTGTTACTAATAATTCGTTATAAGCAATGACTTTGAGTGACTTACGGAGTTTGATTCCACCGAGTTTCGAAC
>Ga0123353_10014790_pt1 | contig 11278 bp, 3 predicted proteins | sample TergutLab28metaG_3_FD_92763 | JGI IMG/M metagenome (GOLD analysis project Ga0123353, IMG submission 92763) | Labiotermes labralis P3 segment gut microbial communities from Petit-Saut dam, French Guiana - Lab288 P3 | ecosystem: Host-associated > Arthropoda: Insects > Digestive system > Gut ... | reverse complement strand
TACACTATCGTGATTTTCTGGAAGCAAGCAAAATTTTATCTCATACCTGCGCTTATTGTATTTGCCTTATACTCGGCTGTTTGGGCTATTCCGGCACCCGAAGGCTACCATTACAGTAGCGGCGCCTCTGGTTCATCATCCTGTTTATTTGAAGAGACTAACGACGTTTTTGAAGAGATGGATCTTTTTAATGAAAATTCCGACCTCTTTGCAACGCCGCCCGCTCCCACCGATACTGGGCTACGTTCTCCCATTCCCAATCCCGATAATAATCCTTTAGAGCAAGAGTTTTACTCCCCATTTCACTTGAACACGCCTCCTGCGCTGAAACGTGAAATTGAGTACGATCCCAAAACACATACGTACAAATTTCAAAACAAAATAGGCACCACGCCTTATGGACCCGGCGCCTACATGGATGTTAACGAATATATTGACTACGATTTACAGCAAGAGATAAGAGACTATTGGCGAGAACGGGGCGCCCGCCGCGTTTCGGGACCTAACCGAAGGGGCGGGGGCGGAATTATCCCACAATTGCGTGTGGGCGGAGATGTTTTTGAAACCATTTTCGGAAGCAATACTATTGATATCAGACCCTCCGGAAATGTGGAGCTGCTGTTCGCAATTGTGCACAACAGCAACAAAAACCCAAATATTCACGAGCGACTGCGCAAAAAAACCGATTTTAAATTCGATGCCAAAATTCAATTGAGTTTAATGGCAAAAATTGGAGATAAAATCAGTTTCAACTTAAATTATAACACCGAATCTAATTTTGACTTTGATAATAAAATGAAACTCAAGTATGAGGGAAAAGAGGATGATATTATTCAACTACTTGAGTTTGGTGATGTTACACTTCCATTGAAAAGTTCTCTGATTACCGGAAGCCAAACGTTATTTGGCGCCAAAGTTGGGTTAAAATTCGGTAAACTTAACATTACGGCGGTTGCTGCAGAAACCTCTTCGCAAAAACAAACCATTAATGTTACCGGCGGCGCACAAACACAAGAGTTTTATTTTCGCGCAGATGAATATGAAGACAACAGGCACTTCTTTATAGCTCAATATTTTAGAGATAACTACAATCAGGCAATGGCTCGGCTGCCGCTCATCGCCTCTAATGTGGTGATTACCAAGATTGAGGTTTGGCGCACCAACATTGGCGCACCCGTATTTGATAATCGTAACATCGTGGCATTTACAGATTTGGGAGAGTCAAACCCTTCCAATAGTATCTTTACCGGACTTGGTGGCCCGCCAAGAAATGGAAGTAACGATATGTTTATAAGTCCACCCAATATTGATAGTGCGCAAATTAGAGATATAAGCCAGGTTACCTCATATTTAAGAGGAAAAGGCTTGGTAGCCGGCGTGGATTACGAAAAAGTGGAGAGCGCACGTTTGCTCTCGCCCAACGAATACACCTTCAACTCGAAATTGGGATTTATCTCTTTAAATACACCGCTATATGCCGACCAGGTGCTGGCGGTAGCTTTCCAATACCAACTCATTGGTGATGATAATGTATATCAGGTAGGAGAGTTTTCCAATGAAGTGTTTGCCCCCAATACCATTCGTGTAAAATTGTTGAAAAGCACGAACTTAAATACAAAAGGCCCGCTATGGAAGTTGATGATGAAAAACGTGTATAGCATTGGAGGTTATCAAATTTCGCCGGAAAGATTTAGATTAAATATTCTTTTTTCAGGCGATGAAGAGGGGATTCCCAACGGTTTTTTTACTAATTCTTCTAAAAAAGGGATTCCGTTAATTCGTTTGATGGGCTTGGATAGCTTAAACGTACAGTTAGATCCATATCCTGATGGCGTTTTCGACTTTATTGACGGGGCAGATATTGAAGGAGGTACCATCGTTTCGCGTACAGGAAAAGTCTTTTTCCCCACAATTGAGCCGTTTGGACAAGATTTGGTGGATGCTATTTTGAAAAACTCCCCTAATCCTGAATTAGATAGAGTTTGGGCAAACAGATACGCCTTCGACTCTCTTTATACGATGACCAAAACCATGGCGCAGCAGTTTACCAGCAAAAACAAATACTTTTTGGAGGGGCAATACCGCTCGGCGTATGGCGCAGAGTACAGCTTAAATGCCTGGAATATTCCGCAAGGCTCTGTGGTGGTAAACGCAGGAGGAATGAGATTAATTGAAAATATAGATTATACCGTAAACTATAGCATGGGAACGGTTACCATTACAAACGACGGTGTTTTAAAATCGGGAACACCGATTTCAATTTCGGTAGAAAACAATTCCATGTTCGCCATCAACAAAAAACGTTTCTTCGGGGCGAATATAGAATACAATTTTAGTGAAAACTTTATATTGGGCGCTACCATTTTAAATATGAGTGAACGTCCTTTTTTTCAAAAAGTTAACTATGGAAATGAGCCGATTAATAACATGATTTGGGGCATGAATATTGCCTACAAAACTAAAGTACCCTGGGTAACCAAATTGGTTGACTTTCTCCCATTTCATAGTACAACTACAGAATCTACGCTTCAGATGGAAGGAGAGTTTGCGCATTTTGTTCCCGGGCACAGCAGAATAATTGGCAAGAAAGGAACCACTTACATTGATGATTTTGAAGGTGCGCGATCTACTGTAGATTTACGGCAATTTGGCTACTGGCATTTGGCTTCTACGCCGCAAGGGCAACCCGACAAGTTTCGGGAAGTGGTGCCGGTGGATAGCGCAACGGAAGCCAGAATTCAATTAGCTTATGGCTACAACCGCGCCCGTTTGTCGTGGTACATTATCGACCAGCTGTTTTATAACAACACTTCAGCCACGCCTCGCAATATTACTCGCGACGAGCAATCAAGACCGTACTCACGCGCCGTTTATGAACCGGAGCTGTTTCCAAAAAAAGAATATGCAAGTGTGGCGGTTTCTACCTACATGCCTGTATTGAATTTGGCATTTTTCCCTGCCGAAAAAGGACCTTTTAACTATGATGTGGCAGGCCACGAAGGATTCTCTAAAGGAACTAATCTAGACGGAACGCTGATAGATCCGGCTTCGCGTTGGGGCGGGATGATGCGCCGGTTTGATAATACTGATTTTGAAGCCAATAACTATGAATTTATCGAGTTTTGGATGATGGACCCGTTTATTGAAAGTCCGGATCACAAAGGCGGAAAACTCTATTTTAACTTGGGAGATATTTCGGAAGATATTTTGAGAGACGGCAGAAAGTTTTTTGAAGACGGATTGCCCGCCGATGGCTCGGATGATAATTGCACTTTTACCGTTTGGGGGCGCGTGCCCACCATTCAACAAATTGTGAACGCATTTGAAAACAATGATAACCGCCGAAACCAGGACGTAGGCTACGACGGATTGCCCACAGAAAGAGAGCGGGCATATTTTGACAATACTTATTTGAGGCTTTTAAGAGAACATCACGGCAACGAGTCGGAGGCTTATCACAAAGCATGGGGAGACCCCTCCGGCGACGACTATAGATTTTTTAGAGGAACAGATTGGGATGGAGATCCAGCAGGTGCCAGCATCATTCAACGCTACAAATATTTTAACAACTCCGAAGGAAACTCAACCGAGAATTTCCGCGGAGATTTCCCCAATAGCTTATCTATATCCTCAAGCATGCCTAACAGTGAGGATATTAATAACGATAATACGATGAACGAAGATGAAAAGTATTATCAATGGAGCATTGATATTCATCCCGAGATGATGACGATAGGGCATAATTATATCAATGATATGATGGTGGCTATTCCGGAAAGATTGCCTAACGGTACCAACCCGCCAACTCGCTGGTATCAATTCCGTATCCCCATTAAAAATCCGGAAGAAGCGATTGGCGAAATTAATGGACTCAATTCCATTCGATTTATGCGTGTGTATATGCGTGGTTTTGAAGAACCTATCGTCTTGCGTTTCGCTACATTCGAGCTCGTTCGCAATACTTGGAGATCTTACACACAAGACCTGTTGGAAGATGGAGATTATTTACCCGGTAATAATGGTGAAAGTACTGAGTTTTTAGTAGGTACCGTAAGTTTGGAAGAGAATGGAAACAGAAAACCCATCAATTATAAAATACCGCCCGGTATTGACCGTCTCGTTTCTTTTGCCGGAATGCAAAGCGTACAAATGAATGAGCAGTCGGTGAGCATGAAGGTAAAAGACCTGCAAGACGGGGATGCCCGCGCAATCTTCAAAAGCGTTAATTTCGACATGCGCCAGTTCCAAACCTTAGAGATGTTTATTCACGCAGAGCAAATGTTTGAAGATGAAATAGTAAGAGATGATGATGTGGCCGTGTTTATCCGCTTGGGATCCGATTTTTCACAAAACTACTACGAGTATGAGATTCCGGCGAAAATGTCGCCATGGTTTGTCAACGATACCGCATCCATTTGGCCCTTAGAAAATAGAATGATGATTGTATTAGATACGCTTGTTAATCTTAAACAACGAAGAAATGTTAAACTTCGACATGGCGAACATATTAACGTAGCATTGCCTTATTCGGAATACATATATACAAATGGAAACAGGAACAGAATTTCGGTAGTGGGGATGCCCAATTTGGGAAGCGTTACCACCATTATGATTGGTGTGCGAAATCCTAAAAAGAGATCGCCCAACGATGGCGACGATATGCTGCCCAAATCGGTGGAAGTTTGGGTGAATGAGCTACGGCTCTCCGGATTTAACGACCGCTCCGGCGCAGCAGCGCTGGGAAGAATGCGCCTAAACTTAGCCGACGTGGGCGATATGGCGCTCGCCGGCACCATCACTACGCCGGGGTACGGAGGACTGGAACAATCGGTTACGCAAAGACAAATGGCAACCACTTACTCGGTGGACTTTGCGACCAATATTGACGGAGGAAAAGTTTTCTTCCCAAAAAACTGGAACATTAAAATACCATTCCATTACGACTTCTCTCTGCAAGGCGAAATACCGGAATACAACCCGCTGAATCCGGATGTTAAACTAAAAAATGATTTGAAAACGTATGATACAAAAACAGAGCGGGATTCCATTAGAAAAATAACTAATTATATTGTAAAGCGCAACAACGTAAACGTTACCAATGTGCGGAAAGAACGGAATTTTAACAAACCGTTGAATATGCGTCCTTGGGATATCGAAAACTTGGATTTTTCGTACGCCTATTCGGAAGTGAATAAATACGATGCGGATATGGAATTTGACAACCAAAGAAGACATGAAGGGGAAATTGGTTATACTTTCAGCCATAACCCTAAAAATTTTAAAGTAGGTCAGAAACCGGGGCTGAAATCATCTTGGGCGCAAATTATCAGAGACTTGAATATTACTCCTTTACCTAAGAGTTTTACCTTTAGAACCTCCATTGTAAGAGATTTTAACGAGTTTAAATATCGTCCGAAAAGTCAGGGAAATATCATCATGGATACCAGTTTTATGAAAACTTTTAATTGGATGAGAAACTACTCGTTGCAATGGGATATTACAACTTCTTTGAGATTTACTTACAATGCAAACGCAACCGCCCGCTTAGAAGAGCCGCAAGGTTTAATTGATACCAGAGAGAAGAAAGCGGAAGTATGGCGCTCGTTTGGGGAAGGCGGTTTGATGACTTTTTACACCCAACGGTTTGATGTTTCTTATCAAATTCCTATTAACAAAATACCGTATATATTTAATTGGCTTACAGCAAACTTTAGATATGCAGGTGATTACAGGTTCACCGGAGCGCCGCTTTCATTATTATATTTAGGCAATACCATTGAAAACTCAAATCAAATTCAGCTCACAGGACAAGCAAACTTGGTTACCCTGTATAACAATGTTCCTTATTTGAAGAAAATTAACTCGCCAACGCCGCAAAGAAGAAATACCCCCACCAACAAATCTGCTACTCCTCCCCCACCCGACAAAAACAAAAAATCGAATAAAGATAGTGTGGACAAACCGAATTACGGCAAAATTATCGGAGACGGAACATTACGATTTTTAATGATGGTGCGTAATGTGAATTTCAGCTGGTCGCAAGGAAGTGGAACACTACTTCCGGGCTACATGCACTCTCCCGATTTGTTTGGAATTAACTTTAAAAACAACTCTCCCGGATTTTTGTTTGCTTTTGGTGGACAACCCAATATTCAACAAATGGCTATAGATGGAAAATGGCTTACCACAGATACGATGTTAAATACTGCCTTCCAGCGAAGATCAAATCAAACCATAAACTTCAGAGCTCAAGTAGAACCGTTCAAAGATTTTCGCATTGATGTATTGGCAAACCGCACTGAGACAAGCAATTTAACCGAATTTTTCAGAGAGAATGAGGATAGACCAGGAGAGATCCGACGCTTCTCTTCCATGAATACCGGTACTTTTAATATGACTTTTGTAGGGTTAAAGACATTCTTCAAAAAAAGTGATGACCTTTTTGATGCATTTAGAGCTATTCGCCTTCAAATTGCTGAGCGGATAGCAGCAGGTAATGAAAACTCCACAGGAATGATAGATTCAACAGGTTACCCTGACGGATACAATATACTCTCACAAGAAGTGTTAATGTACTCATTCATGGCTGCTTACATGGGAAAAAATCCCGAAAAAATGAAAATAAATACGCCATTCCTGAAAATACCTTTACCAAATTGGCAATTAAGATATAATGGATTAACCAAAATTAAGGGAATGGCAAAAATATTCCAAAATTTCGCCATAAACCACAGCTATGCTTGTAATTACACAATTGGTAGTTACAGATCTAATATTTTGTTTAGAGAAAATAACGGGTATCCCAGCGCACGAGATCCGTTGAACAACTTCATTCCTGAACATGAAATTGCACAAGTTTCTATAAAGGAAAGCTTTAGCCCTTTAATTGGATTTGACATGACGCTGACCAATAGCTTAATGATCATGGTAAAATATAATAAAGTAAGAGATTTAGCATTGAGTTTTGCCAACAACCAAATTACGGAAATGTCGTCCAACGAACTGTCGGTAAGTGCAGGATACCGTTTCAAAGATTTAAAAATAGGACTTAATTTTGCCGGCATGAAACGGCAAATTGTGAGTGATTTGAATGTTACATTAGGATTTGCCATGCGCGACAATACCACCACCCTGAGAAGAGTTGCCGAAGATGTGAGCCAAATATCCTCCGGTATGCTCATTTTCTCTATCAATGCTACTGCCGACTACCAAATTAGCAGCATGGTAGGACTTAGGTTATACTACGATCAAGTGATCAATAAACCCTATATTTCTACGCAATACCAGAATGCAAATATTGAAGCGGGGATTAGTGTGAGGTTGATGTTAACGCAATAAAAAGTAATTTAAAAAGTAAAAGATTTAAAAAGTAAAAACAAAATACCTCCTCCTAACTTCAACGATATCCTCTCTTATTATAAACCTATGCCAAACCGAAATCTTAATAAACAATGATTACAAAATTAGACCAAGTAATAGATTTAGTAAAATCGAAACCGAAAAAAAAATTAGTGGCAGCTTTTGCCAACGATGATCACACGATTGAAGCAGTGAACCATGCCGTAGAGCTTGGCATTGTGGATGCCATTTTGGTGGGCGATGAATCGCTCATCTTTCAGGTGTGCAAGCAGTTGAATATTGATGCTAACAAGTTTACCATCGTTCACGAACCTGATGAAATGAAAGCGGCAACCAAAAGTTGCGACCTCATTAACCAAAAAGAAGCCGATGTTTTAATGAAAGGCGCACTTTCTACCGACAAATATATGCGCGCCATTTTGAATAAAGATCAGGGGTTGTGCCCGCCCAATGCGGTGCTCTCGCATGTGGCGGTTGTTGAAAATCCTGCCTATCATAAATTGCTCATTGCCAGTGATTGCGCCATTATTCCGGCGCCCGATTTAAAGCAAAAACAAGTGATCTTGCAATATATCATTAGAACGGCTAAAGCGATTGGAATTAACCAGCCTAAAGTAGCCATTATTGCGGCTACCGAGCAAATGTCGGCCGGAATGCCTGCTTGTGTAGATGCCGCCATCCTCTCTAAAATGGCCGACAGAGGACAAATTACCGGCGCTTTGATCGACGGGCCCATATCTTTAGACGTTGCAGTGGATGCAGAAACTGCAAAAATAAAGAAGATGGTGGGTGGAGTAGCCGGCGATGCCGATGGACTACTTTTCCCAAATATTGAAAGCGGCAACATTTTTTATAAATGCAGCACCAAATTTAACAACGCCGAAATCGGCGCTTTCCTTGCCGGCGCCAAAGTGCCTTGCGTGCTTTCCTCACGCGGAGACACATCGCTGACGAAGCTTTATTCTATTGCGATAGCGGCTGCGTTGTAACTGCTTCTATCAACATAATTTTATGGAAATATTACAAATCAAAAACTTAAAAAAGAATTTCGGCAAGTTCGTCGCCTTAGATGGTGTCAACATAACAGTCAATCAGGGAGAAGTTCACGCGTTTCTGGGACCCAACGGCGCCGGAAAAACCACCACCATTCGTTGCATACTCGGCGTATTGAAAGCCACTGCGGGAGAAATTAAAATATTTGGGCGCGATGCGTGGAAAGATGCGGTAGAACTTCACAAACGCCTCGCCTACGTTCCGGGAGAGGTTAACCTTTGGGATAATCTTACGGGCGGCGAGGTCATTGACCTATTCCTCTCGTTGCGCGGCGCAAATATTGACAAACAACGAAGAGAGCATTTTTTGCAACGCTTTGAACTTGACCCAACTAAGAAATGCCGCACCTACTCCAAAGGCAACCGCCAAAAGGTGGCGCTGGTATCCGCGTTTGCGTCTGATGTAGAGCTATATATATTAGATGAACCCACCAGCGGTCTTGACCCATTACTTGAAAAAGTGTTTCAAGATTGCGTTCAGGAAGCCAAAAACAAAGGTTGCAGTGTATTGTTGTCGAGCCACATTATGAGCGAAGTGGAAAGGCTTGCCGACAGTGTTAGTATTATTAAAGAGGGAAAAATTGTGCTCAATGGTTGCATGTTGGACATAGCAGCCAAAGGCAAAACGCTGGAAGACTTGTTTTTATCGCAATACGAAGGGAGGGATTAACGATGACGGCAAATTTTATAAAATATGTATGTTTTATAATTAGAAAAGACCGTATTATAGCTGTAACCTGGTTGGTGGCACTTTCGGTATTTGCGCTGTTGTTGGCCGCCATTTATCCCAGTCTGTTTCCCGACGAAGCAGCCATGTATGGCATTGTGGCTACAATAAACACGCCTTCTATGATTGCCATGATGGGACCTGTTTACGGACTTAGCGCCATGACGCCGGCAATAGTGCTGGCGCAAAATTGCCTCATCTGGTTTGCCATCGCTGTCATTGTGATGAATATTTTCTTCGTCAATCGCTATACGCGGGTGGACGAAGAGTTGGGCAGATTGGAGATGATTATTGCGCTTCCGGTGGGCAGGCTAACAGACGGGGTTGCCATGATTTTTCTATCATTTGTATTGAACATTGTTGTAGCCCTGTTAATTGCCTTGTTTACGCTCGCAACCAACATAGAAGGCGCAAGTATAGGCGGCGCGCTCGTGTACGGATTATCCATAGGAATGCAAGGTTTCCTATTTGCCATGCTGACCTTGCTGATGGCGCAACTTTTTTCTACTGCAGGAGCCTCTATGGGCGCATCATTTGCATTCATGGGCATATTCTATATGCTTCGCGCTTACGGAGATATGAATGAAAACGTGTTCTCTTATATTTCGCCAATGGGGCTGGGGCTAAAGGTTGAAGCATTTTATACCAATCATTTTTTTCCGATTGCCATATTGTTCGTTCAGGCTTTGGTAGTTGCAGCACTTGCATTATGGGTAAATGCACGCAGAGATTCCGGCCGTGGTGTATTTCCTGCCCGAAAAGGCAACGCGCACGCAAGCCGGTTCCTCCAAACACCTTTAGGATTTGCATGGCGTTTGCTACGCGGTGGTTTTTGTGCGTGGGCTATCGGAATTTTTGCACTGGGCGCCTCTTACGGATCTGTAATTGAAGAGCTTGACGGTTTCGTAGAAAGCAACGAAGCTGTCAGACAGATCTTGGAAGGACACGGAGGGGCAGCCACCCTTGCAGATGCCTACATTGCCATGTTGGCTTGCATGACAGCCTTGTTAGTATCCATTCCGCTAATAAATTGCATAAATCGCTTACGCACCGAAGAGCAACGAGGCAGGTTGGAGCCTATCATCGCCACTTCGGTATCAAGAAAAACCATATTGGGTAGCTTCATCTCAATTGCCGCATTTGAAGCCGTTGCGCTCACATTGTTTGGAGCATTGGGATTATACGTGGCGGCAAGTTCCTCAGAACTTGTTGCTTTTGAAACACTTATGAAAGCAGCGCTTGCTTATTTACCCGCATTGTTCGCCATGCTTGCCGTAGCGGTTTTCTTAGTTGGGCTGCTCCCCAAATTAAAATCGTTGGCATGGCTGTTGTTCGGATATTCCTTCCTCATGTTTTATTTCGGGCGAATTTTTAACATACCGGAAATCATGCTAAAACTATCTCCTTTCAGCAATATTCCGCAATTGCCGGTAGCACAATTTTCGACATTACCTCTTATTGTACTGTGTATTATTGCGGTAGGATTTTGCGCGGTAGGGGTTTGGGGGTTTGGAAGGCGGGATATTAAGAATTGATAGTTAATAAAGCCGAAACCGACTATTCATAGTAATCAAACTTCAAATGCTTAATAGTCATCCCATTATTAATCAATTGCCGCAACGAGTCAATTCCAATTTTTAGATGTTCTAAAGAGAATTGCTCGGTAACTAATTTGTCGCTTTTTTCTGTTTTAATGCCATCGGGGAGCATGGGCTGGTCGGAAATCATGAGTAGCGCGCCGGTGGGGATTCTGTTGTAAAAACCTACGGAGAACAGCGTTGCCGTTTCCATATCTATGGCAGTGGCTCTTATGGTTCTTAAGTACTCTTTGAATTTTTCGTCGTGCTCCCACAATCTTCGGTTGGTGGTATAAACTGTTCCTGTCCAATAATCTTTATGATAGTCTCTTATGGTGGAGGAGATCGCTTTTTGCAGGTTAAATGCGGGGAGCGCCGGTACTTCGGGCGGGAGGTAGTCGTTGGAAGCGCCTTCGCCTCTTATGGCAGCGATGGGAAGAAGCAGGTCGCCTATATCAATGTAGTTTTTAAGCCCGCCTGTTTTTCCGAGAAAGAGTACACCTTTGGGTTTCACGGCGGTCAGCAGATCCATCACGGTGGCTGCCATGGCGCTGCCCATAGAG
>Ga0123353_10014788_pt1 | contig 11279 bp, 7 predicted proteins | sample TergutLab28metaG_3_FD_92763 | JGI IMG/M metagenome (GOLD analysis project Ga0123353, IMG submission 92763) | Labiotermes labralis P3 segment gut microbial communities from Petit-Saut dam, French Guiana - Lab288 P3 | ecosystem: Host-associated > Arthropoda: Insects > Digestive system > Gut ... | reverse complement strand
TGAGTGGACCCCGTTCCAGACCCACTACTACTCAGAAAATCTGGTAGCGCCGGGAATCGAACCCGGGACCTCTGTATCTGTAGCCAGAAACTCTGACCACTAGACCACAGAGGCGGTCCTATATATATAGGTTAAAATGGATAGTTATTAAAATCACACCGCGCAGACCAAACAATTTTAACTCCCAAGATAATAATAACAATCCATTTGTAACCTATATTTATATTACATGATTTTAACAGAAATTATAATTTTGGCTGTTATAGAGTGACGGTGACACAGTTGGCCACATTCGTGCGTTTTGTATTCTTGTAATAACATCACCCTGAAGATGGCCGGAATACCGGCCGAAACGTGTTGGTGAAAACACTGTGAATAAAATGCATCATAAATATTGAAGTGCATTTGTTGGTTATTTGTATATTTTGGATGAAATTTAAGAGTTTATTGTGCATTGCCTTTTTGAATGTTAGTGTGAACACGATACTGTCTACTCAGTGGCTTTGCCTTAGGTAAAATACGATTTTAATTCTCTGAGTTTGTGCCAGTATAGAGTGATGTGTGATTTCTTCACTGACCTTCCATTGGGTTGTACGAAAAATAGTAAATGCGAATACACACAAATACGCTATTGGGCATACCATCCAGAAGCGTTGTTTGATTAAAGGTCTGCAAAGAAATGTAGTTGTCCGTCTTCGTGGACGCTATTCTTGCTAGACTGTTGAGGGGTAACAGGAGAGCTGTGAGTGTATTTACTTTCCATTAAGTTAGGGATAAATGAAGGGACATTGTAACGGTGCTCCTTAAGGGTGGAGTGCTAATAGGTTATAAGTGTTTCTGCAGAGTTTATGTGAAACAGTTTTGTGTATGAAAAGTCCACAATCGTGGCTACATTGCCAAATTCTGAGAGTACGGGGTATTAAGAGCTAAACAGGGGAAATATTTGCTAATATAGATTGCTTATTTCTGTAGCAACGAGTTGCGTGTTTTGCTGGACTGCCCCTGTGGTCGTAGAAATTTAAGGGATAAATTATTTGTTTCTCTGACGGGTCAGAAATAGAAGTTCATTGGTACGCAGTTGTGTTTCTACAAAGAACGAGACAGTTGGAAAACAGATTAAAAATTTTCTTCATTTCGTGACAAAAGCATTAATTCTTGTTCAGGCCCCAGAGTTCCTTCCACCGTCTGGTTCATCTTCACTTACTTTTTTGCCTGAGTTTTATGTTCACATACAGCTTTTGAGAATCTATTGTCATTCGTTCGGTGTAAACATCAAAATCATGCATCTGCTATTACTACAGTCTATTATTCAGCATGTCTCTCCCAATACACTTTTGCTGGGGTTTTTATCGCGCAGTTTGTCGGTTTTTCAAACCCGTATTAAAATTGTTTTACAGCAGTATGTGCTTTATTACTAGGCTTATCCGCTTGTTTTCCATCTTTTGCAGCCGTACAAAGTGCGACGGATGCTGCCAGGCCGTTGACAGGTTTTAGTTTCATATAAAAGCAGATAGATGAAAACTTTCGCTCAAATATGAATGCTGTCGTGTAACTGTTATATATGACATGCCCGGTAAAGATCTGGACGTTGTATTTGAATAAATCGTCAGTAAGTAAATAAAGAGAAAATGTCCTATCTCATAATTCACTGTCAAGTAAATGACGTCGTGTTCATCCTTCGCTCAGTTTGCTCTGTATGCTACTGTTTGACGTTTAATGTCTTCTGCAGTAATATGGCTGTGACGGTGCTACACACTGCAGTCACCATCATGCGGTTCGCCGACAAAAGTAAGGCTGTTCTTACAAATGTCATGAAGGCATATATGTTGAGTGGAAGTGTTACTGTGAGGAAGGGGACTGGATTCATCCGGCTGAGGTTCATTGGTCTCCTATGTGCCATTCAGTGAACCCTCGGAGTCCACAAATTTGTGGAAATTTGACTAGCTGTGTGACTGCTAGATTCTGAGGGACCGCTGTGCTTAATTTACAGCTTCCTTATTTCTACGGTTTTTTATAAAATCAGCGCATGAGGAAATATAATAAATAATCCAGAAACTGACTCATAACTCGAAATAGTCGTTACAGGGGTGCCCAAATTCCGTGCACCGCGTCGCCATGACGACTAAATTTTTTTATGGTGGCGTCTAATATTTGTGGCTCCTCAATATGAAACTTGTTTGATGTCACCATTCTGGCGACTAGAATTTTGAGGTGGCTCCTGAAATTTTGGGGAATTTGTGCTCCTTTGGGTTGTAATGTTCTTTCAGAAAGATTCATCAAAACACAACGCTGATGAAGTACGATCTTATTGTCGTAGGCAGTGGCCAGTTTCCTTAGTATTTATCCGTCGGCACACATACATATTCAGCAGACGGCTCCAGTAGCCTTAATTGAGCCGAATTCAATAGAACTGTGTTACTGACACGTCAGGATGTTATTCTTCCATGAATGTGATTTTTGATCTTTGTAACCCCTTACCCCCGAGCGCCATGTGTGACCGCCTCCATTCCTGATCCTCGACTTTGCTAGGAAGTCCATAAGTCTCTCAGCCTTGGACTGGCAAGGTGTCTGTGGAAGCAGTCCGTATGATTGCGTAGCGATGTTTGTGGACTGAATAATATACCTATATATAGAGTCCAGGTATATCAGATTATGATGTTTTGGTATGTGTAAAAGTCACTGATATTTAAAACTGTCAACCTGTTTGTCTATGATTTATTTAACTGCTCTTTCGTTACCTTAGATGAGGTAGTGTTGAAATGTTAGGATGGTTGGTGAATTGGAAAAGAAGGTTAGAGAATCCGTCATATCCTAACTATCCCAACATGTACTAGGAGTGACTGAGGAAATCAACGACAAATTTCCGCCATGATGGCCCATATCTGAACCGAAATCTTAGACTTAATGCTATTGAGCGTTTGTGAGTAGTGAAAATCGGCACGGGGGGGGGGGGGCACTTTACATATGGACGTCATATTACGTTCCGTCCGTGTGTCGTTCAACCGTATGACATTTCAAGAGTAAATAACGCTTTGGTGAGGTCTTTGTGGCTCGTCGGGGAGTATTCGTTTGAAATCCTGCTACGTAATTATGAAATAGATCGATCTTGGACTGTGAAGGTTTAACGACTTCAAAAAAAAATTGCATATGCACTTCTTGTATAATGTGACGCCGCTAGTCGGTCGTTCCAGCTATGAATGTTATCTGACATATGGAGCAGAGTACCCCTGCTTTTTGAAAAGGTAGTGAGCAGGCCCTCATGCAGTCAAGTAACATCCCACCTTTAGGGAATTAAAAATATTATTACTTGGGCCGTGGTTCACATTTTGGTCTCAACGAATCCAGCCCATACCATCTCATCCCCGTTTGTTAAGATTTGTTTTCTATTTTATTTTAATAATTTAGTTCCCTGCGGGAATGGAACGTACTATGTGTGGCTGGAACAGGTGCCTCATTTTGTCTGGAAGTTACATGGAGAAGTGCCGACACGTGTAGATCCCTTCTTTGTGTTGGATGTCTGTCTCGAAGAGATAAACGCGAATGTAACGCACATGTGCATGTTACTGAAGACAGTCTCGTATCTTCGTACCTACGCATAATTCTTCCATGTGGCTTCTTTCTTTCAGTTTTTTTTTTGCCAGATTTTATCTGACGTTGACAGGTTTGGTCAAAATTGAACCTGTGTCTTAAAAGTTATAAGGTAATACTCGTACCACGTATGTAGCGATATACGGGGAATATGCAGAAGAAACTTCCGATGTATCTGAGGTAGAAGGCGAAGAAACAAAATTCGTATAACTGAGTTTTAATGAACTCAGATGATCTAAAAAGACACATGTGCTGGTTCATATAACATACGCACTGATTTTTAGTGGCACGTATATACCAGTCGCTGTATAGCGCAGCGCAAAAATGTGTAATTATTTTAAACACTTTATTTTGATAGTGACGTTAATATTTTAAAACTAAAGGCCTGGTGGTGGCATGCAGAGATTGTCGAAGCATGTAGGCTGTTTAGTTGTTAAAGTAGAGGAAGTTGGGGTGTTGATAGTAAACAGTTTTTTTTTATTATTGTGTAATTTTAATGTGTATTTGTACTACAGTTTTCCAACATACCGTGTTCATTCATGACTGCCACCGGTCATTGAACACAACAGAATTGTGAGTAGACCTGCACTCTGCATTGAATGTTGCCTGAAATTAGCAATTAACGCTTTGAAGACTAAAAGGAATGTGCATTCTACATAAATATTCAGGTCGTACCTCACAGAGGACACTGTGCTTGTATTATAAAGACCAGTCTGTGGAAGCTGTCTGAGGATGTAATGGTTGTTTATTGTAAGACTGATGCAGAACACACAAATACAATGTGTGCGGGAAATGCGGAGTTTTAGTATTAAACGTGGCGGTACATACCATAACTACTATGCTTTGAAGCAGTGGTTCTTAACCTGCCGTGCATTTAGCCCCGCAAGGTGCTGTAGACCCCTTCGGAGGGTGCGATACATGTCATATATTTCTTGATGTTACTGTAGAATTAAAATACATGCTAATTCTGTCTCATAGTTACACTGCATCTTAAGTTTCAACAACTCATACGCTTCAACGGTTTTTGTATGGGTTCAAGAACATGTTTTGAGGACCCAAGTGGGGCGAGCTGCAGTACACATTAATAATCGCTGCTTCAAAGGGTTACATATTCTGTCTGTGCTTGATAGCTGGTCTCCAGTAGGGTCTGTAGGACCGGGTAAATAGATTGCGAACCAAATGGCCTTGACGTCATACAATGCACTGCGTCGTTGTTGGAATCAGCAGAGACTCTGTGAGGGTGTAGAAAAGCTTCATTGAGTGCGGAGATTGCTGTTGACGGAGAGCAGGATCGAACAGCACAGTGACTGTTTACTGTTGTACAAACAATGATGTTGTCTTGGAATTTTATTAGAGCAGTGTGAACTTTACAGCGTCATGTCATTTCGTCAATACAGAAAAGACATGCTTCCACAGTAGGCAAGGCTGCTGGAAGTCTTTTAGAGGGGCAAACATAAATTGGATTGGTAACAAGACAGGCAATATACTACTGCCGTACTCTTCCCGTGTGCTCAGCAAGCTTGTAGGTCTTTATCACAAGGTAATTTACGTGGGAGGTCCCTCAAAGGTCCACGATCGACTACGACTGGCTAACACACTAACACGCACGCAATTCAGTGTTCCTTCTTTAATTTCATTTGTTCAATGGCACAGTCACTTGCAAAATTGAAGTATGATTTTTGTTTAGTATAGTTTAATAAACAAGTGTAAAATAAAACGGTTGATGTGAATAACCACGGCACTTGGAGTAAACACTTAATTTTACATTGATCTATTTGTATAATGCCACTTATAATTAATACTGCCAAACTATGTAAGTTTTTGTGGGCCGGGTTGCTCAGTCGGTATAGCGACTGACTACGGGCTTGATGGTCCGGGATTGAATCCTGGTGGGGACGAGATTTTTCGCCCGTCCAGACCGGCCCTTGTGCTCACCCAGCCTCCTGTACAATGGGTACCGGGTCTTTCCCGGGGGTAAAGTGCGGCCGGGGCGTGCTGCTGACCACTCACCCCCTTCTAGTGCCGCGGTCCTGGAAGAGTAGAGCTATACCTCTACCCACCCTCTGGGCCACACCGGGCTTGTAACGGGAACACTTTACCTTTTATATAAGTTTTTACGGAGCCCCGAAATTTGCATTCGTGCAACTCCAACGGTCCAAAAGAAAGTGCTTCCTCGTACTGCGTCTTCTCCTTCGTTCCAACCAACAGCCCCATTATGTATCAAGTAATTCTATTGGCTACAATTCGAATTTAGAACCCCATTGGCCGAATTAATTCTTTTGAAAACCAAATCTCATTGGCAGCTCTGATTTGAATCAGTAAACCCAAACTAACGTTAAACGAACATATAGGTGCTGCTACTGAATGTATCATATCCTCAACGATAACGTCACGTGTTTCACACAGAAACACCCAGTTCAACACTTCTACCAACTAGACAGTTTATGTTTTGCCCTGGCTCAAGTTTCTCAGTGCCGTAACGGCATTCACACTTCTTACGGTTTTCCGTATTAAATCATTTACAACCAACAAAATCTATCTACGTGGAGCCCATTCAGGGTTTGAACCTGAATCGCCGATACATATCAGGACTTGAAACTGAAATGCCGGTAACAGTACGTAATGTAACAACATTGAGGCTTGTGCGCATAACCATTGTTGGCGCGGGGAAACCAGTAAGTATTTCATAGAATAAAATTTAATAGATATATGTCCAGTGGGAGCCGAGTTGTATCATGCGGGTGGACGGACGGACAGACATGGCGAAGTTAATAGTCTTTTTTCGCAATTTTGCCGGAAAAGTTTGGGAATATCCAGGCTGTTTCGGATAGTACAGGCTGCTGCCGTAAGGAAGCGTTCTCTACAGGACGTAACAAAGCTTTCATACCTAGTGTCTATGTATATTACTATTACAGTTGCTCTCTTTGTGGAGAATTGGTTACGGAGATACAAACTAAATCTACATGAAATTTAGCCGATATCACCTCATAAAGTAAAAGGTATTCGGGGAGTTCAGTTTTGGTGCGAGCCGGTCAGTTGCAACCATTACTTTATATGGAGCCTAAATTAATATTAATTACATTTTCAGTTACCAGTTAGACGGTAGACAGATTCTAATCTTAAGAAACTGCAGGCTTGCATAGTCGGAGGCAAATTCAGCGCATTTGGCTAATATCATGTGTTATCACGGTCTGTTGCAAATATGTGTTTGGGCCACTGCAGTCCCGGGACTGTGGATTCGAATCGCACCCGAATCATTGCGACTGTAGATTAATTCCGACACTTTATAATTATAGTTGTATTCTTGTTCGTAGCATCCTGAATATGGCCACATGAATGGCCGAAACACGTCGGTGTTTACTATATAATAAAATTACACCCGAGCACTCAAGTGCATTTGTTGGTATTTTTAAAAATCTTATACACGCCAGAGGGCTTTTTTTTTTTGCATTGAATAGGTGGTAAAAGTTAAAGTTGTCCCTGCGTACGCTCTGAAGGCATATAGGGGGTGTAGCTATACAGCTCCACTCACTCTTAACGTCAGCACTAGATGCTGAGTGATCGTATCACACCTCACCTGCTCTACCTCCAGGGAAAGAACTTTCGATACCCATTGAATAGGAGGCTGGATTGGCCCCAGAGCCGGTCTGGGCGATTTGAAGAAAAGAAACATTTCCTCTAGTTGTCGGAAATCAAACCCGAGATGGTGCAGTCCGTAGCCTAGGTACTATACCGACTGGGCTTTGAAGCCACGAATATAACAGGGTGTTTGCTTAATTGGAATTCGGCCTGTGTTATTAATAGAACAGCTCTGTTATGAATTTTTGCCGCCGTACTATTTTGGTTTAGAAGTATTACTTTCTTACCTTTTGAAACTTAAATATGCACTAGTAATTAATATACAAAACGAATGGGGCAAGTGTGCACAAATTTTCCAGAAATCTAGGAGACACCTGAAGATTCTAGGATCCAGAAAGGGTGACGTGAAGCAAGTTCCATATTGAGCTACAGATATTCAGCACCACGGTACAAAATTTTGTCGTTCGGGAGACCTGGTGCCCGGGATTAATGGATCTTTGGTATGGGGCGCATTATGACGAATTTAAACGAGTTACTTGATTCCAAGTGAATAATTGTCCAACAATATGCGATTGTATTCAGTTTATTACATATCTGTAGACAGCTCTACATGTTTCGGGTGTTGACACCAATCATCAGGAGCACGTACAACTGTAATTGCAGTTTTTGGAACAACTCAACAACGAGAGCGGACGTTAGCAGACACGGTTGACCAGTGCCAGAAACTGTAATTACAGTTGTACGTGCTCCTGATGATTGGTGTCAACACCCGAAACATGTAGAGCTCTCTACATATATGTAATAAACTGAATACAGTCGCATCTTGTTGGACAGTTATTCAATTGTAATCACGACGCACGGACCCATGAATATAAAATTTACTTGATTCCCCTACCTGCATGTTGTGGCACCGAAGGAGGGAATGTATTTTGTTTCGTGGCCTCAAACCTATTGTCAACATGACTTTTCGAAGAAAACATTTATCACCTTATAAATAGAATGTCAAGAGATCCAGTAATGCTGACTTGATCCGTAAAAATTTATATTGTAGTTTCCAGTTTGGCAGTTCTCATTTCGCTGTGGAATCGTCTGTAATAACTATGGTGGAAATTTGTGAAGCGCTGTAATTGAGCAGTCACGTTTGTGTGTAGCAAGTTGGCTGCTTAGAGAGGAGCGCTGAGTAACAGTCATGTTATGACAAGTTTCTCCCTCGCGTTTGTTTGTAGTCGGCCAATTTATACTCGTACAGATTGGTAACTGAAACAGGAATGCTCAGACTTCATTAAGTTTTATTGCATTTTACATGGACGGCAGTGAATGCAAATGGTAACGTATCAGATTTTGATTTATAAAATATCTGAAAGTATTTATTTTCTTACCCACTGGTGTCGGGGAGTTCTTACCCAAGCTTACGAGCAAGCGTCCCACAATTGTGTTCAGATATGGGACCACTATTCCCCTGTTTTGTATCCTTAACCTAACAATTTGTCTTCAAGATTATGGCACCCGTAGTCTGGTAAGTGGTTGCCGGTGGCCTGGAGGAAATACTGCCTATATTTTCTTCCTGATGATGGGTGCAGTATCTTCCTATGGTACATTTGTATCCACTTACCATAATGGACGTTCTGTTAGCCCAGAAGACGTAAAAATAGTTTTTACGTGTCCACCATCACGAGGCCCTAAAACCTCCTGTAGGCTACTTTCTGTCTGCAGCGAGACGAAGTGCAGTGACGGATCGGCATGTGAAGGGGGCGTAGAAAAGGTCCAGGCAGACAGCGCGGGGTGGGACATGTGTCATGGGCCTCCCAGAGGTACAGAACACTGAAATTTGTTGTGGATTTTTTTTTTAAACTCAATTCCTTTGGTTACCTACACTGTTGGATGTGACCACCATTTTATTAGCATGAAACCATATTAATGCTTAATCTCAGACTAGGTAGCGCTGAATAGTGAATTATGCAATGTAAATGATTTGTAAGGAATCGGTCGTGACGTAGTTGGGTTACCATTTAGAATAGAAGTTACGTCAGTCCGAACATTTCTAGGCTAACTTGTTACGAGTTTCAGATTTACCGAAATGCAATCTTTTTGTAATTAACCAAATGAAGTACTCGTACTTCGTCCGGGATATGGTTGCTTTCCTTACGCATGTAGCAGTATGTATGACAGTTAGAATTCTGAAGAATAAGTAACGTCAAACGTTGAAACTAAAGTAGGTATGTACTAATGTCAAGAACTAGAGTTTGGTGTGAAAGATGGAGTCATCGCAAACTTTACTGTGGATCTTGTCTATCGCGTGGATACCTTACATGTACTCGTATATGGAGAACTGAGTGAGTTTTGTATGTTCGGGTGTCCGCTATTTCAGCTCAGAGAAACAGAGAAGTCACAATTTAGCATCTGCTTACAGCCTTGTTAGACTGTAGCTACTTTAATTAACGTTGCTGTAAAGTAAGAACACGGAGACAGCTATGTTCAAGAACTTGTATCGTATTGACTGCCATGTGACGTTGCCTGCGACGGTCAGCCGGAGTGACGCAGCCAGAGGCGGAATAGGGGTTCATCTCCGAACTGGAGGACCAGCAGCCGTTCATCTGCATGTTAATGAGCTCCGGGCGAACTTGTAATGCGGCACCAACAAGCTTTATTGTTTGTCTGGACCAAGAAATCGTTAAGCGATGGCAGTGAACAGCATGTTTGCTGCGCTGCAGCGTGGCCTGTTACCTCGTGTATCTGAACGATACATTAGTCTGTTACTGTTGGTTATCTCGGAATTGCGTCATATTGATTGTTTAAAGACGTAGCTCCTTACCGCTAAACCAGGAATTATGTGCTGGACCTTGCTGGTGACAGTTGTTTTTACCTACAGTTTACTGCCCCTTGTTTCTTCTGGTTGTTTTTCCACCACAATTAGCTCTCACAGCCTAGTAATCGCATGTACCACAATGCTAAAACGTTTGGATTTTGCTCGCTGTGTACTAACGAGTTTCGCATGGTTCTTCCAACCAACAGCCATTGTATCCCTGTACAGCATTCACCGACTGGTTTTTGTAATGGAGCAGACTCTGTTCTCTGTGAGATACGAACAGCATGTTTCTGTAAAAAGGAAAAAGGAGGTAAAGTTTTCCCTGTTCACAGAAGCATAGCCGCACTTATTGTTAACATTGGCACAGGAGGGGGGGGGGGAGTGGTTAACGTCACGTCCCGGCCGCTTTACCTCCTGGAAAGAAACCCCGTACACATTGAATAGGAGGGTGGGTGGTTGGGTGGGCGGCCGTAGAGTCAGCGTGGACGTTTTCCCCTCATGGGATTCGAATCCAAAGTATATTAAATTTAGTCTTCAAAGAGTTAAGATAATTTTGTATTGACTTTGTCACTTTTCTGTGGGGTATAATCATGGGGACTGGGCATCACTGCTCCTTCGAAGGACAGTGACATAACTAAACTTTTTTTTCTTCTTCTAAATAGGGCTAGTAACTGACGAGCTTTCTGATTGTATGTAACAATCTTTTATTGATAAGCTGATATCGCTCAACTGGTCAAGAAATTACCCGCCATTCATTGAACCCAAAAATTTACTAATCGTGTTCATAAAATCCTGTCATTGGACAGCTGTCTTGGGTGGTTAGTCGAACCCATTTGATGCCCACACTTTTTACGTTAGACCAGTATTACTATAATTTCGTTTTTACTTGTGCGCCTGTTACAAAATCATGTGCCTGAATTAATAACCTTCTCTCAGTTCGTAATTTCTGTTGGCGTGTTCCCCATTGGTTGTAACATTTATCTGATTGATGCATGTGTAACGGAAATTAAATCATAGAGTTGAATGAAAGGATGCCAGAGCTTAACTGAAGTTACCGCACATTTAATTTCACGTTTCTTTATCTGTGCTGTAATTAATGTATGCAGTGCACCAGGCGGATAGTTTTTCTGTGTATCTGTCGCACCTGTAATAGTGATATAGTCGTGGTTTACGTAGATCGAGTCGACGTTGTGCTGTCCCGTTCGCTATCTATATGAAATGGCCTGTGTTTATAAAAGTGCTCACTGGAGGCTTCTGCTTCTGATATGTACAATTGGGTGAGCACTGCTTTTTTTTTTTTTTTTTG
>Ga0123353_10014787_pt1 | contig 11279 bp, 5 predicted proteins | sample TergutLab28metaG_3_FD_92763 | JGI IMG/M metagenome (GOLD analysis project Ga0123353, IMG submission 92763) | Labiotermes labralis P3 segment gut microbial communities from Petit-Saut dam, French Guiana - Lab288 P3 | ecosystem: Host-associated > Arthropoda: Insects > Digestive system > Gut ... | reverse complement strand
TTAAGTTCCCCTAAGACAACCTGAAGATGGCCAGTACAGGCCGAAACATGTAGTTGTTCATCATATAGTCATTAAATACACCTCATGTGGCACAGATGTGTTTGACTACATACAATTTTCCAAGATTCCCAAACTGTTTTACTCAGACGTTTCGGCATACCTTTCAAGTCCGGCAGGAGGCTAATCTCCGGTTATGCCGTGTTCTAATGAACAAAACATAAGTCCTGCAGGTTGTGATGCTCCGGGCTGTGACACCCTGAGCCAGGCTCTAATACCCTGAGCGTGGATGCAGGAAGTCCCTCATTACTGGCCGGCCAGGCCACAGGGCGTCACAACGCGAAAACTGTCCAGTGTTCGAATCTCAAATTTCATAACCCATATATCGAAGTATTTAGAGACACGGTGTTCTGTATTCAGACATCCAACACGAGTTCCGAGCGCCGAAGGCACTTTCGGATCATTCCCAAAATGATGAAACGTACAGCTGTTTGATGACAGTTTCATTACAATAGGTGTGGGTATCAGTCAATAACACAACAATATCTAAAAAGATGTTTAATAAAGGATGAAGTAAACTACATGTTTCGGCCTAATGTAGTCATCATCAGGTTTTCATCCGAAAGTATGGTGGTAGTGCTTTACAGGGTTGTTTTGACATACCCATACCAACCCTGTAAAATAATACCACCATACTTTCGGATGAAAACATGATGATGGCCACATTAGGCCGAAACATGTAGTTTACTACATCCTTTATTAAACATCTTTTTTAAATATTGTTGTGTTATTGACTGATACCCACACCTACTGTTTATGTACACACAATGGGGTTGGCTCATTTTAAAGTTTCATTACTATGTGCTGAGGCTCTCGTTACTGTCTCGGGCAATATCATGTGGATGACTATATGGAAACTGATTATTTCAAATGGCATTATGTCGGCCTTTCACTTGGTACGCAAATACAAAACGGGCACATCTGTTTTGTTAACAATGAGAAAACAATGAGAAGAAAGTTGCTGCTGCATGCAGGCTGTAAAACAATGCAGAGTTTCGGGATGTCGCATGCCGACTTTAGTTCAAATAACTTGAGTGAATTTCACTACATTTGAAGGAAATTTATGCCAGTGAAATGTTATCCAAACTAATCCTCCAAAGCCCAGTGGTTACTTCACTTACCACCAGGTTTACCACTCAACAATTCTGTGTTCTGCCCACACACCTTATTTATGCGTTTTGTCTGGATCTCAGAACAAACAGCGATTATTTCCCTATACAGCATTAACTGACTGGTTTGTATAACTGAGACGGAGTGTGTTTACTGCGAGGTACGGACTGCGTCTTTATAATTTAGGTTATGTGTTTTGTGTGGGTCTCAGAACAAACAGCGATTATTTCCCTATACAGCATTAACTGACTGGTTTGTATAACCGAGACGGAGTGTGTTTACTGCGAGGTACGGACTGCGTCTTTATAATTTAGGTTATGTGTTTTGTGTGGGTCTCAGAACAAACAGCGATTATTTCCCTATACAGAATTAACTGGTCGGTTTTTATAACTGAGAAGGAGAGTGTTTACTGCGCGGTGCGGACTGAATCCTTGAGACGAAGAGTGTTTACTGCGAGGTACGGACTGAATCCGCACCTATAATTCAGGACGATATTAATCTTTAAAAAGATGAAGCGGTAACAAAACATCTATCTGTCTGCGATGTCTCGTTGGCACAACTGTCCCTGAACATTAATGAAACTGAGTGTTGGTCCATCAGATGTGCCAAAAACATCTTCTGGTTTACACGGCATTTCCTGTCTCATGCGCTCTGACGGTCGTTCCGACTGGCCTACTTCCAGGTTAACCAACCAACATCAGAATGGCCTTGAAAGATATTGTCATAGGCCCATGAGCTCTCTTGAATGGACCACTGCTCACAATAAATGCTTGTCTGACTGCTTTCCACTCTCATGAAAAAGAAACACACACACCAAAAAAAAAAAAACCGTAACTTCATTTCTTTCCGGCCGAATATGGGCACAGAACAGGAACGGTAAAAGTGCACCGCGGTATCAAATACATTCATTGCCATCAGAGTACCGCTAAATAATTCACATGTTATATATAAATATTTGTGTAGCAGCAGCACCACTAATGAGCCTTCTCTCGCTTCCTCATTCTCTACGTCCATTCAATTCACTTCCGTATGCACGCAGGTCGTAGCGACCAACGAGCAAACTAAATTAAATAAAGCTAGGAAAATCGTTATTTAATGGCGTACCGGCACATATTGTGATTCAGCACGGCCTATTGGACACATCATATGACGTCTCAGTGCACAAAACTCTATAATTATTCTTGAAATTGATGGAGAAAATAGAGGGATTAGTGCAAATGTCTTGACGGTGCGCGGTAGCTGCACACAAACACAACATGCACCTTGCAGTCTAACACAAGTGCACTGAATGAAGAAGCGATATAATGAATTAGAAATCATAACTTATTGTACTTGAACACTAAGTGAATGTTTGTGTTATCGTTTTTATGCTGCAATTAATTGAAACTGTATTTCGAAGGGTATTTTGGTTTTGGAGAAAAGTCACTTCGGCTGGTTACAGAAACAAAACGGATAATGACGTTTGTGGCAACAGCTGTGTGTTGTGGGAATTATACGGCCCACATAAATAACAGCTGTGTGTTGTGCGAATCATAGTGTTGTGCGAATCATACGGCCCACATAGATAACAGCTGTGTGTAGTGCGAATCATACGGTTCACATAAATAAAAGCTATGTGTTTTGCGAATCATACGGCCCACGTAAATATGAGATGTGTGTTGTGAGAATCATACGGCCCAAATAAATAACAGGTGTGTGTTATGCGAATCATACGGCCCACCTAAATAACAGCCGTGTATTGTGCGAATCATAAGGCCCACATAACGTACCGTAACGCACCGTAACGTAACGTACCGTACTGTACCGTAACGTACCGTACCGTACCGTACCGTACAGTAACGTACCGTACCGTACCGCAACGTAACTTACCGTACCGTACCGAAACTCGGCGGTTTGTATGTACATTTCTCTAACGACATTCAACTCAGCTGTCGACTGTCAGAATGTCAGGTTGGTAATTTGAAATGGTATTGGCCGGTCAAGTGCCACTGTCAACTACCTGTTATTCACCCGGTTTTTTTATTAACCTTTTAAATGCCGAGTTACATCCCCTCTGCCATCTGCTGGCATTATTAAGAGCTCACCATATTCTCCACGTTAGCAAGATAAGGATTAAAGTAATGTGCAATTAAGTGTCAAAATTACCTACTTACACTCCATCCTTCTCCTGCCCCTTCAGGTCCCAACATTCACCTCAAAACCAAATTCACAAAAACTCTCAGTCTATACCATCCAGTTACACAGAAAAATAAAGTTTCTAACCAATATAAAACATCAAGAAAGTAACCTTAAAATTCTCTGTATTTTAATGTCTGTCTTTTGGACAGCAATGGGGAACCAAAGGCCCGGAGCTCGATGTTAGTTGTATTTGCAAAATTTAATCTGCTTTTAATTTATTTGTATATGCAGATGTTATTCTTTATTTTCTATAACAAGCAAGAATTTGGCATGGAAACCTGAAGGAAAGAGACCACTAGGAAAACCCAGGTGTAGATGGGAGGATAGCATTAATATATATTTTCAAGAAATAAAACGGAGACACGGACTGAATTGATGCGACTCATTTTGGGGCAATTGTTAACGCGGTATGGCAGGCCCAAGTTCCATGAAAGACGAACAATTTTACAAATAGCTGAGGAACTGTCAGCTTCTCAAGAAAATCTCTGCTCCAAGCACCACGTAAGTACCTTTAACCAATGTTGAATGCTGTCACAATTTAAAATGACTGATTTCTATCTCCATATTGTGATTTCCAACCGTCAACAACACGGAACGTAACAAAGTTACAAATCCTTCGCAGGCCTTCTACACCAAGTAACCTCGCAGCTCTAAATCTGTGTACGTCACCCAGACAAGCGTCCGTTTGCAGTTAATTTAACGTCGCGGTCTGTCAGCTATGCAGAAAGTAGCAACAACGGAGACCGTGCGTGCGCTCAAGGTAATTACATTCAGCAGACCACTCATGGGGTGCAGCAGACTGTCTGCCTTGCAAAACAATAGAACACGGCTTTTCATTCTTTTTCTTTTACAAACTGAGACAACAAGAAGCCATAAGACATTCTGCACGAACCCTTATTGCACAAATCTTATTATATTGCTACAATTACGTGACGATAACGCAGGACTGTGACGTATAACTGACAGTGACAGGAACTAACTGACAGTGACAGGAACTAACTGACAGTGACATGAACTAACTGACAGTGATAGGAACTAACTGACAGTGACATGAACTAACTGACAGTGACAGGAATTAACTGACAGTGACAGGAACTAACTGACGGTGACAGGAACTTACTGGCAGTGACACGAACTAACTGGCAGTGGCAGAAACTAACTGACAGTGACAGGAACTAACTGACAGTGACAGGAACTAACTGACAGTGACAGGAACTAGCGTTTCGTTGCTTCATTTCGCTCACCAGAAATTAGTATTAACACTGTCAGGCTTCAGATCTATCAGAGAACGTTTAGAAACTGAATTTAGGAAGTCTAGGAAGTGTGACATTCCTGTTGTGTGTGTGAAACTTGGAAATTGTATATAGTCAAAGACAACTGTGTCACATAGGTGTACTTAATGGCTAAATGGACAACTACACGTTTCGAACTATACTGGCACACGTGTGCGCGCGCAATGCGTATAGTAAGATCCTAAGCCAGACAACCTGAAGATGGCCAGTACGGGCCGAAATATGTAATTGTCCATTTAGCCATTAAATACACCTATGTGACACACTTGTATGGGTGTGAAGCTTGGTAGCTGACATTGCGGGAGGAAAGGAAGCTGAGGGTGTTTGAGAAAACAGTGTCGAGGAGAATCGAGGATAATATGTGACACAGTAGTGTTTGACTATATACAATTTCCAAGATAAGAAACTGAGTTTCTTACTTACGGAAAACACACTGTCTCCCCACTACACACACTGTCTCTCCACTACACACACTGTCTCTCCACTACACACACAGCTCTCCACTACACACACTGTCTCCCCACTACACACACTGTCTCCCCACTACACACACTGTCTCTCCACTACACACACTGTCTCTCCACTACACACATTGTTTCCCCACTACACACACTGTCTCTCCACTATACACACTGTCTATCCACTACACACACTGTCTCCCCACTACACACACTCTCTCCCCACTACACACACTGTCTCTCCACTACACACACTGTCGCAATACTACACACACTGTGTCCCCACTACACACACTGTCTCTCCACTACACACACTGTCTGTCCACTAAACACACTGTCGCAATACTACACACACTGTCTCCCCACTACACACACTGTCTCTCCACTACCACACTGTCGCAATACTACACACACTGTCTCCCCACTAGACACACTGTCTCTCCACTAGACACACTGTCTCTCCACTACACACACTGTCTCCCCACTACACGCACTGTCTCTCCACTACACACACTGCTCTCCACTACACACACTGTCTCTCCACTACACACACTGTCTCCCCACTACACGCACTGTCTCTCCACTACACACACTGTCTCTCCACTACAAAGTCCTGTGAGTTAATTTTGTTTGAGGAAATAGTGTCTCTCTGTTGTGAGAATCACACGAAACAAAAATACACCCCGTGGGCAAAACGCCGAAAATTTTAACGTTACAGCAGGTGGTACATATAGTAACCACTGTGCTGTAGAGTGTTACATTCAATAAATTCAAGAAAACGCATATATTTATTTAGAAGCGTAAAACGGCGGAGGTTACTTGTTAGTTTTGGCAGGTGAAAAACCTAGTATAGCTGGCGGACGAGCACAATCTGTGTATTGTACGTGTCGTGTCAAGGGAGGGGTGTGTGTTTGTGTGTTTGTGTTTCGCCCGCAAAACGGCTACCGCTCGTTTACTGACTTACTCCTAGCCTACAATTTGGAAATATCACCGGCCAAATACGAACTAAAAATGGCCCACATAAAGAAAGTTGACACACACACACACATACACACACACATACATACACACACACACACACACATATACACACACACACACACACACACACACACACACACACTGGCACCGCAAGAAGTTTCATTTCGCTGTGGTTAATTGACGAACTGCAGGGAGCAGAGTCCTTCGTGAGAAGCCGACATTTCTTCAGCCAATGGAGAAATCCTCCGTGTTCTGTACCCAAAATTTCCTTACAGTCTTCACAATAGGCCGCCATTCATTCCAGTCCCGAGTCAGATAAATGAAGTCCAAGCATTCGCACAGCATTTATTTAAAATCTACTTTAATATTATCATCCTTTCATCTACGCCTAGGTCTTCCAAGTGACCTTTTCCTTAGTTTTTCCCGTGTGCGCAGTTCGTTAACAGACAATGAACAGCGTGTAAATGTGGACTGAACAATGATCACTACCAGTGTGTTCACTACGGCGATCCTACTTCACCGCATGGAAGTCACTGCACTCACTGAGCTACCCGGCTGTCAACACCCTAACCGTGACACTTTCTGACGAGCGACCAAGGGCTGAAGTATTCAAACGGAACTGACAGTCTTCAGGGTAGGACATGGCAGATATCAGCACATTCAATGCTGCGTGCATAATGAATGCATAAAAGAATAGGCAGTGAAATGTAGTACGAAATAGCAATGGAATAGTCCATCTCTGCAGCGGTTAATTCCTTCATGAGTCGTAAGTAAAGGCTGTGGGCTATAGGAACAGCTCCAGTAATTGTTAACCTCGACGCTAGATGGAGGCGAACGGTCAGGTTAACTCCTCGGTCTCTTAATCTCCGGTGAAAGGGTCCAGGTAACCCCTAATTATGAGCGTGGACTAAAACATTTGATATTTCATTGCTAACCGTAATATTTTGCTAGTATAACGTAGTGGGGGCGGTGATTAGGCAACCCGCTTTACGGCATGCGAATCATGTTTCGATTCTTGGCAGAGGCAAGCGATCCGACTTCTTTCTTTCCCCAAACTCCCAGACCAGCACGGTGGACCTACTCAGCCGCCTATTGAATGAGTACCGGCAGAATGTCCGGCGGTAAAACTGTCGTGACCTGAATTCTGGCCACCCACCTGCGTACAGTGCCGAGGTAAAGAACGAGTGGAGCTATAAACCTACGCCCCCATCTGTGTTCATGGCGTACACAGACATAAATTTACATTCTTTTGACAGAAGGAAAGGTTTGAATAAGAGACGGATTGCTCGGTACCTCATTTTTAATAACGTGACGTGTCCAAGGATTTTACGTTTATCTTCAGTAAGTTACGGGAACATTTATGTTGATATTATCAGTACGTGTGTTGAAAATATAGTGTTTAATTCTCATATTCTCCTTGAAATGTATGCTAATGGCAGTCAGGTACCGTAACGTCCCCGGCCGGCGTCCCAATTCGTTCTGGAAGAAGAAAAAGCGAACCTCAGTGACGTCACACTTTCTCACGCCCAATAGCGATGCATCTCTAGTAAAAACGCAACAGCAACCAATGATATTTCCGCTCTCAGACGTGAAACTTTCAGAAAAACCAAGGGCGCGCTTTGCTTGTTGGCTCAGTAGGTCTTGTGGCTTCTTTGTGAATGGGCATCCAGAGGCGGATCTGAGGATTCCAAGGCCACCTGCATCACTGTTGGAAGAATATCGTCGACAATGAAGAGGAATGTGTGTGCATTTGTGTTTGTCGCAACCCTGGCCACAGGTGAGAGAATGAGTCTGTTCCATGATATGTCGAGACAAGGTGACGATACTTGAACTGTGTTTTCACGGTTACATGAGGTGGAAAACTAATTAAATTAAATAAGTGCATTTGACGGACATGAAACAACCGACACTGTTAACATGTGCTGGCGAATTATTACACACGTTTCGAAGCAATATTCTACATATCAATACCTACACTCTCGACGATAAAACACTGTACATGAAATCCCGCTGACTTCCAGGCTGTGCATCTGAATTGTTTACAGAAGATCATTTATTCTTCTCTTGCGATCCAAAGTAAACGAACAACTGTAGGTTAATACCAGCCAGCTCTTCAACTGTCTCTTGTTCAGTGTGTATTCCTTATTGCTTTTCTTCTTCGTGTTTTCCTGTAAGAGCGAACTATAAAGAAACCACACGCAAATAAAGAAAATGGGTTACGATGAAAGCAATTTGGTTGTATAATTTTTTCGATATTTATAGGCAACAATGAACAGACTTGAGGTAAAACAAGACCAGTAGCAATGTACTGAATTTTGCAACAGTTCTTTCCCAATACATGTTTACAACCATGCCCATTTTCGAAATGTTTCTTTGCCACAATATTGGAGCCCCAGGCATATAAATGTAACTGGCGTTTTTTATGTGTGTTGGACCGTGCATCATTGTGATAACTGAAGAATAAGAACCAACTAGATGCCACTTATTATTTTATTGTACTTCTTATAGGCTCAACATGTTTCGGGCACTGCTATGCCCATCATCAGGAGCAGGCTGCAGGCTATAGCAACAGTTCGTTCTATAGCCTGCAGCCCGGACACTACTCCAGCCTACCCGCACTTAATTTCCAACCTACAGCAAGCTAAGAACGAGACGACCAATGTGGTAATCAACATTATAGTCGCGAGCTCCTGATGATGGGTATAGTAGTGCCCGAAACATGTTGAGCCTATAAGAAGTACAGTAAAATTTTAAGTAGCATCTAGTTGGTTCTTATTCTTCAGTAACTGGCGTTGTTTTTTCACGTATCGATAGAAGTAATTTGAATTTGCAGTATGTGTTTAATACGTATTGTTCAGTATGTGCTGAAATTTGAAACGACACACGAATTAGACCGTAATAATTTATAAAAAAAAATCAAGTAAGTAATTAGATTTAAATAAAATTTCTGTTCGCTGTCATTAATGCAATACGATATCAGTGTGTTTACGTATCAATAAGGTAAATAGCTTAAATATTCGCAGCAATAAACGTGGTATAACTAAAGTTTTGATCACAATAATGTGAAGCCTACTCTCCACTTCTGAGTTGTATTTTATACACAAGACGTTTCGGGATTTGCTTCTATTGCGATTTCCATATAATTGCATTTCATACTAAGAACTGGCTATGGTTATTTGGACAGCCAGTAAATGTTAGAAACGAAATCAGAATTTTGAAAACTCTGTCAGTAAGCTTCAAAGGAAGTTAATATGACGACAGTAAGTTCGAGGCGTCAGCAGTGAAGTCCCGAAACGTCCCGACGCAATACAATGAACAACGTGAGTGTATTTTGGGTATAATGAATCGAGCGAATCACAAATTTACGCCATTCCACAATGGGCAGTGTCAGTAACTTCTGTTAACTATTGTTACTTGTTTCATATACACGACATTAACCCTTAACCCGCTAACGTGGAAAATATGGTGAGCTCCTAATAATGCCAGCAGGTGGCAGATGGGATTTATTTCGGCGTTTGAAGGGTTGAAGGCAGCAGCACATTTACAAATTCGAAGGTCGCGTTGTAGAAATACAGGAAATAACACTTCGCCAATTATTATTGTCGTCAGTTCGCTCATTTGTTGTCGTGGATGCAAAATGTCAGCTCACGGCATTGTGCAACGGACCAGATTTCTTAGAATTAGAACATGGAACGTGATTTATTAATGTCCACTTCTTCAGAATTGCCGTGTCGGTTGACTTTCTTTTCCCTGTCAATTCGATCCCAGTTTGGACAGGCAGCCTACAGACTAGTCTTTTACTTACGCTTCGGGCAAACAGTTGTGTAGAGCAAAGATGTCTTTGTTCACACCGTGAAAGCATATGGGGGATTGGAGGTAGAGCTCCACATATTCTTAACCTCGGCACTAAGTAAACCAACCCCCAGACAGGTCTATTACAAGCCCATAGGGTTCCAGGAGTTTGAGGCTCCCAGATTTCTAGGCAAACGGTAAGGTTGGCAGTTCTAGGCACCGGCTACCTTTACCCCATATTCATGTCTGTTAGTCGACACCATGACCATATATCTATGAAAAATTCCAATAACAACATCGGGAATCGAACCCGCGATCTTCCGGCTGCCCCACCGCGCGCCCAACCTCGGCACTACGTGAGGGTAATTAGATTTATGCTGCCTGCGGCAAAATATTTCCCGCTTTCAGTATATAGGAAGCTGCGTGGGCCCAAAACAGGCCTGGACGCGTCGAAGTATAAATATCTTGCCCTCCAAGAAATCGAAGCAAGGTTCCTCTAACGCCACGCGCACAGCCTCTCCACTGTGCAGACTACGCTATCGCATTCCAAAGACCTGTTTTTGTAAAGGATATTTTTCGACGAAGTGACTGTAACAGGTGTTGTAACTCGCAAGCAGCATGCAGTAACACATACGTGTATTTAGACGATCGTAAATATGCAAAGCCGTTGGCATCGAAGGTTTTCGCAACAGTATCACTTCTGTACAGGTACCCCCGAAGCTCACGTTCCTACACGTTTTCAAACCCAGCAGAATACCGTTCCAGTAAGATCTTACATTTGCTGCCCCCTTCAATGATAAAAAATAAACAGGCGTGAGTGATTTCAGGCCCTCACCTCGACGTAAATGAGAACTTCGCTCTTCTGGGATGTTACGCGGCGTAGATTGGTGGTTATTTACCGACGTTTCGGGACAGCATGTCCGTCCTCCGACAGGTTGCTCCGAAACGTCGGTATATAAGTACCAATCTACGCCGTCTAACAGCCTAGACGGGCCAAAATCGGATAATTGTGCGCGTTTGAGATTTTTCTTGGCGGCATGGCTGAGGTAACACCTTGAAGATCCTTGACGATAACTTCGCGAACCGACCACCCAGTGACACAGCATCAGAGCACGGAAGAAATCGCAAGCTTCAGAATATAATTAATATAGTTAAATGTCCTTAGACGTAAAAAGTAATGCAATATATTATGCCGCAGATCAGAGAGATACGAGAATTAGGTTCCTTTATTTATTGAAAAGTCTAATTACTATTCGGTGAAAACTTTGGTTGCAGAGTCGAAAGCAGTCTTAATTTCGAAGCCGCACGTCTTGTACAAAACTTTGGTGCCTTTTACACTACCGAAACACACACACACACACACACCACACACACACACACCCACACACACACACACACACACACACACACA
>Ga0123353_10014786_pt1 | contig 11280 bp, 13 predicted proteins | sample TergutLab28metaG_3_FD_92763 | JGI IMG/M metagenome (GOLD analysis project Ga0123353, IMG submission 92763) | Labiotermes labralis P3 segment gut microbial communities from Petit-Saut dam, French Guiana - Lab288 P3 | ecosystem: Host-associated > Arthropoda: Insects > Digestive system > Gut ... | reverse complement strand
GTGGATAAGATATGGATTTAATAAAACATATTTTTAACTTCTGGGATCGTGCTTCGTTATTCTTCAAACTATATATTTTATCTTTGCTTTTGGTCGGCACTGTTGTTTTTGTAGGCGAAAGCTCGGAAACATTGACAGACTTGCTGTCATCCTTTATGAAATTGCCTGACATGCCTATAGAATCCGAGCTTGTTATTTGGCTGGTTTTAGTCATATTATCGGCTTTGGGGGGCGGCTTTATTCTAAGTAATGTTATTACCCGCTCTTTACGCCGCATAAATGCAGCCGTAGAACAATTGTCTCAAGGAAATCTTGAAATCAGAATTTCCGGTATTGATTTAAAGCGTGGTGATGAACTGGGTGAGCTATCACGCGGATTTAACCGTATGGCCGACAGTATGGCTGGCTTGTTTGAAAACGAACGGCGTCTGCTGCGCGATATGTCCCATGAACTACGGTCGCCTTTGGCACGAATGAAAATAGCTCTGGAGTTGTTGGCGCAAAAAATCACTATGTCATCGTCTGATTCCGCCCAAAAATCTTTAAACCATCTTGAGCGTGATGTGCAAAAAATGGATGAGATGGTCAGGCTTCTGTTGGAAAAAGCCCGCCTTGACAACATTGGAAAAATAAATAGAAACAGCTATGACTCGGACTTATATAAACCTCAAAATGTGGATTTATGTAAGCTGGTAGAAGAAGCATCTTTGGAAATGCTGCAAAACGCTGGAAAGGAAAATAAGACTATAGTAACTAAGCTTCCAGACAAAGCGGTTTTATGGGCTGATCCTTATCTTTTACGTCACATAACTGATAATCTAATAAAAAACGCCTTTATTTATACTGCTCCAGAAACAGCGGTAACAGTTAGTATAAAGTGCAGAGAGGAAGATATTACTCTGGAGGTCGTTGATCAAGGCTCAGGGGTCAAGCAGGAACATATGGAAAACATCTTTCGCCCGTTTTACCGGACCAGCGAGGCTCGAGAAAGAGTCAGCGGAGGTTATGGGTTGGGGCTTGCCATAGTCTGGCAGGCAGTGCATATTATGCATGGTACAATTTGGGCTGAAAACACTGACGACAAAGGCGGAGGTTTAAGAATAACAGTAACCTTGCCAGTTAATCGGCTGACCGGACAATAATTAAAATCGTATGCTGAAATTAAAGTTTACTCCTTTGGGCGTCGGAACGAACGACATTCGCCACTCTCTTTTGTCATCATTCCCATACTGGCTGGCAAACAAATAGTTAAAGCCTATTCCGATTACAGCACTAGCGGCTACGTCACGCCAATAATGAGCTTCCGAATACACCCTAGAATAGGCAACTACCGTTGCCGCTGCATACATAGGCGCTCCGAATACCCACCCGTAGCGCATCTGCCAATATGCAGATCCCGCAAAGGCTGACGACGCATGCCCTGACGGGAAGCTACGATTGCCACCGCTAGGCCGTTCCGCATTAACGGTACTTTTCAGTATTGAGGTTGTCGCGATGGTTGCTGCATAGGACTGGGCAAGCTGCAGCTCTCCCTGCCAGTCGCCGATGACTGCGGAATAAACAGCCGCTGACAAGGGTATCACAACATTCATATAGTCACCATAGATTTCCAAGCTGGATTTTCCGCCAGCAGCGGCATTGCTGCATAAAAACGCAAATATAAAAACAGTCGCGAATACTTTTTTCATTCAGTATTACTTCCTCCAGAAGTTTACAAGACTTTATAAAAAGTCAAAGTTAAAACGCTCTAAAAAATATTTACTGCCATTTCCTTGTAGCAATGTAGGCTTATCGGATTGAACCCATTGTCATTTCATGTAAAATTGGACTTTTCATTACAACAGAGATAGGAAACAGTATAAGCATAGATTACAACCTTTTACATACATTGATGTCTGCAATGTATATTAGTAAGGCTCAAGGCAACAAATACTTTAATGTTAATTTTTGTAACGGTGCATTATGGAAGCTACTACAGGCCAAAATGCTGTTTTTCAGGCCTAAGTCTTTGATGAGATTATAGGCTTAAACGTCTCATCCTTACTAAATTGAATGGAAACTCAAAAGGCAGGGTAAGTTGTTGCAGGCATTGTTCACCAGCTTGGTATTGTGACCCGCTTTATTGTCATAAGTGAAGGTCTTGATGACTTGAGGCCTTTTAATCCTGATGACTTGTAAATGCCATATTTGATTAGAACTTAGGCCGGTAGCTTGATTATAAGGTTAAAGCAAAAACAAAAGGCCAGACAATAACAACAGACAACCGACTGCTGTTTTCCAACTAACAGGTTCGCCTAAAAAAACAACGGCTAGGGCAATAGTCAGGATCACGCTTAGTTTGTCCACCGGAGCCACTTTAGAGACCGGCCCGGTTTTGAGGGCATGGAAATAACACAGCCAAGACAGACCGGTAGCCACACCGGACAGACATAAAAAAAGACATTGCCGCCGGGTCAGGAGCGGCAGGTCTGCCTGGGCTCCAGCCAGAAAGACCGCCACACAAGCCAGAACCAGGGCTACCCCTGTTCGGATGGCCGTGGCCAGAGCGGCATCGACTCCGGCCAGGCCAACCTTGGCAAAAATAGCTGTCAGAGCGGCAAAAAGAGCCGCCATTAAAGCGTAAAATAACCACATCCCCAGGCCAAAAGCCTCCAATTTTCCTATGTTGGTAAAATCACGCAAACTATTGGTAAAAATTTATCAATATTCTCATCAAGAGATTTATGCCGCTTCAAGTAAATTTCCGCCCGTCTTAGCGAGGCGCGGAACAGCGATGCGATCCCGGATGATTATTTCACCCATGAGATAATCGCTTATATTCTTTAGCCTCTCTTTTTTCTTTCAGATCGCGTTCCACTGCTAGACAAGCCACGCCAAGCAGTATCAGCAGGCCACCCAGCAGTTTAAAGTTAGTCATGGGTTCGCCTAAAAAAAGCCAGGAGACAAAAGTAACGGTAACTATTTCCATATGGGCTGCAGCAAAGGAAGGGCCAACAGGAGCGTATTTTAACAGAATCATCCAAGTTACAAAGGAACCTAAATAGCCAGCTAGAGCTATGTACATCCAATAAGCACACAGCACACGTATCAGCCAGGCCAGATTAAAATCCATAGGCATCGCTTGCTCTCCGGCCAGTTTCATACCAACTTGGGTAATGGTATCAAAGCACAACAAAATGGAAAAGCCAAAAAAATAAAAGAGTCTGCTTTTTCTCATCCGGCCCCCCACCCCACCACTACAACACCAATAGTGATTAGCGATATTCCGGCCAAACGGCAGGCAGTCAGCCGCTCATTAAATAGTATCCGGCCGGCTAGCACAACAACCACGATGTTAAAGGCTATTATCATAACGCCAACTGAGAGCTCCATCAATGATAAAAAGGCCACCCAGCTGAAGAACTCCGCTACGTAAAACGCTATGCCTACCCAAATCCAGCGTTTGCGTGCCATATATTTCCACTGTGCAAGGCCGCAGTGTTCAGCGCTTTCAACGGCGGCAGCCTTGAAGGCGAGCTGTCCGCCGGAATCGCTGAGGACATTCAGCAGCCAGACAAATACAACCAAAGGAGTGATCATTTTATCCAGTTCCTCCGTTTACTTATGCCAGCCAGCAGTTCTTGGTCGGAGAGTTCTTTATATTCATATGGCTGAGATAACGTTTCAATCATTTTGAGACTAGCACAGGCTGTCAGCAAGTCTTGCTCTTGCCGGCTGAGCTGGCCAAAAAAATAGCAGGCTGTTTGCCTGCTGACTTGATGGCGTTCCTGATCAATAGTAATCATATGATAGCTGTTTTCCATGGCTATAAGGCGTTTAGTCCCGCCAACCCGGTTTTTTATGTATATAGCGTTGCGGATGCTGGTTAACTCGTCGTCTCTGGCGTGAATGAGCAGGACGGGAATTTTTATTTGCGGAAGTTTTTCTTTTACCAGGTCTACCAGGCGCCAAAGTTCACGCAAAGAAAAACCTGGCATACCGGAAAAACCTGCTTCAGAAGGGTCGCCGTTTTGCATTTTGAGACGCACACGCTCGCGTAGCCTTTCGTTTTTTATACCGTAAGGCCAAGCTTCTTTAAACCGCCAGCGTTTACCAATATACGGCAGACGCAAAACAAATGGCAAAATGAAACTAAGTTTAGGTGTGGCCCAGCCGTCCCACCAAAGTGTGGTGGAATAAAGGACCAACCCTCTTAATTGTTCGGGAAAGTCTTGGGCTAATTTAAGGCTTAGTACAGCCCCGGCAGATATACCGCCAGAAAATATTACATCCACATGTTTGGAAAAAGCATTCAACGCTGTCTTTACACTGTCATACCAGTCTTGCCAGTTGGTTTTTAAAAGCTCGGCTTCTGAAACACAGTGTCCGGCTAACAAAGGACAAAAAACAGTAAAGCCATAACCGTTTAAATCCCTTGCCATGACAGATAGTTCTGTCGGAGTGCCAGTGAGACCATGTATAAGCATGATACCAATCCGGCTGCCCGGCCATAGTGTTCCCAAAGATTTCAGTTCTTTCATGCTCTAATTTTTATCCATTTTTGCTGGCACGGCAAAATACTTCGTCTAGCAGCCTTATCCCTAGGTCAATCTCTTCACGGGTAATATTCAAAGAGGGCGCCAAAGTAATAACATTTTTGTAATAGCCACCGATGTCCAATACCAAGCCATACTGCTGACCATTTGCGGTCAGTTCGCCATTTAATGCTATCTCAACAATACGGTCGGTCATGGCCTTGTCTGGGGTAAAGCCATCCGCCCTACAAATTTCTATCCTAAGAGCCAAACCAAGCCCGTCCACATTGCCAATAATTATATGATGTTTTTTAAGTTCTTGCAGCCCTTCCAGAAAGTAACGGCCGCTTTCTTTTACTTTAGTTTCATAGTCTGTTTCTTCCAGCATGTGCAGCATTTCCAGGGCAACCGCCGTGCCTAAGGGGTTGCTGGCAAATGTTGAATGGGTGGAACCGCAAGGGAAGACTACTGGATTGATCATCTCTTCTTTAGCCCACAGACCGCTTAAAGGATTTAAGCCATTAGTCATAGCCTTACCGAATACCACAACATCAGGTATAACTCCGAAGTTTTCCATGCCCCAATATTTGCCAGAACGGTAAAAACCCATTTGTATTTCGTCATCAACTAAAAGTATTTTATGCTCATCCAGCACCCGCTTTAAAGCAGGGAAATAGCCCTCAGGCGGTATAACGTATCCGCCAGTCCCCTGTATGCTTTCCACATAGAAAGCCGCGTACTCAGCCTCTCCAGCTTTAGGATCCCACAGGCCATAGTACTCTGTATCAAACAGCCGTTCAAATTGCTGGGCGCAGAATAGATCACAGGTATCCCGGCGCAGTCTATATGGGCAGCGGAAACAATATGGGAAAGGGATGAACAAGCCTCGGTCTCCAAAAGCGCCGTAACGGCGCCGGTAGCGGTAGGAGGATGTTATACTGGAAGCGCCCAAAGTCCGCCCATGATAACCTCCTTCAAAAGCCAGCATAAGGCTTTTTCCCCGGCAAAAGTTACGCACCAGCTTGAGGGAGTCTTCTATAGCCTGCGCGCCGCCTACATTAAAGTGTACCCTGCCTTTGACACCATGCGTGTTTTCCATACGCCGGCATATTAAGGAGGCTAATTCTATTTTTTCCCGGTGCAGATATTGTGAGGCGATTTGCGGCAGGACATCAAGCTGTTTTTTCAAAGCATTGTTAAGACGCGGGTTGCCGTAGCCAAAGTTGACCGCAGAATACCACATCTGCAGGTCTAGATAAGGCCGGTCTTCTTCATCATACATAAATGATCCCAGAGCGCGGGTAAAAATTTTCGGCGGATCAGTATAATGTACAGTATCTCCATACGAACAGTATACGGCTTCTTCAGCTAGCAGCGCTTGTTTATCAAACGTCTTTTCATTTTTCATTTTGTCGTATTCCTTATGTTTGGCAATTTAATCAGGATAGAGTTCTGTTCCGGCCATACCGTATTTCACGATACCACATGTCTTTCATTAAAATCAGTTGAAAGGATACGCCGCGCTATCAACTTTAGCTACAAGGTAACAAGCCACTTATGGATGCGTAGATATTACTGATTTTATAATCATAAGATTCGTCAATAAGCTCAGGTATGATCCGGCCCAGAGTCTTGATAACAACCAGAACCTGGGTAAAATCATCGTAAGACAGATAGTTTAGTTTGTTATCACGACAATAGCCCTCCAACGCTAAACCGCGCTTGGCCAGTATAAGGCTGGCGCGATCCGCCAGGCAAAAATCTGACCTGCCATCGCCGATTAAAATAATTTCTTTCTTAAAGTTTTCGTCAAAGCTACCGGCCACAGCGCATTTACAAACTCCGCAACCGCAGTCAGCCCGCCGGTATGGAAAGTTCAGCCAACATTTTTCTTCGTTTAATATCAGGTTATTGGCAGCTACCTTTATATCCGACAAACCGTGGCGTGTTAAAACGCGGTTTATGGAGTAATCCAGCCCGTCGCTAATAATTATAAAGTCTAATTGGTGCAGGCGGACAAAGGATATAAAGTCTGCCACGCCGTCAGCTAGCGGAATTTCATCCAAAAAAGCGTCCAAGCTGGCTTTTTCCATATTCAACAGGCTTATTTGCCTGGCCATGCATTCAAAAGCGGTTATTTCTCCAGCGATCCAAGCACGCTCAATATCTTCCCACGCTGGTGGGGCAAAGCGGGCCAGCAGAGCATCTGTTGTATCATAAGGAGTTATAGTGCCGTCAAAATCACATACTAGTTTTACTCCGGGCAATAAGCTCTGGTAAAAAAAATAACTTTTCATAAGCACTTCAGACCTTTTCTCAGAAGAAAAATAACTACATATCCCAACAAATCAAGAACTGCCATAATAAACAATACGGTAAAATAAAACAAATCCCTTTTTAGTTTGCAGCGGCAACCAGACTCTCCAGGATTTTGTTATTCAGACTGCGCTGGCTGGACTGCGCTGCCAGCAGTTCATCAGCTTTAAGTTCTAATTGACCGTCTAGACTGGCCAAAATCCGCTTAAACGGGCTTTTATAATTATAGCAGGAAATTTCGCCGGTAATATCTGCGCCCAGCAATCGGCCCGCACAGACGGCAATCAGCCTTTCCAGGTGCTGCCATTCAAATAAACCTTGATCCCAGTTGGTTTTGACAAGACTTGTCCGGCAAACATCTTTATCAATGGAAAGATATACCTTCACAGCAATATCCGGCCTTTGGCAGAAAGCGTCCACTAATTCATCCGCACTGGCAAACCTCCGGCAGCTCTCGCTGCGCCCAAGCCATGCTAGCCATGAAGCATCCCGTTCAATGCTCCAATAAGTCAAGCGTTTTAACAAAAACGGGGAAAGGTAGTTTTCCAGACTATGAACCAGACCAATATCGCTGGAAGTTATCCCTAAAACGTGTATATGCCTAATGTTTTTAAAGCGGCTGGCTTGATATATCCAAGAGCCGCAATGTACCCCGAATGGATAGCGCATGTTGTCGGGATGATTGTCACAGACTATAAGTTCAAATAGCTCTCCTGCATCATTCAGCCGGGCTAGCGGCAGGAGTGATATGTGGTGATAATCGCCGCTGCCCAAAAATAGACAGCCGGACTTTTCCGGTAAAACTAACTGCCGCCCCAGCCTGGTCAAGGTATTCACCGGACAGCCAAAACGGATACGCTCCTGCCATTCGGCCAGTGGAATACGTATTTCGTCTTCCGCCAGCGGCCAAACAGAACCATCAAAATCCAAAATAATAGGCGGAACCGCGTTCCAGGTCACGTGCCCTCCAGTGCCATGCGGTCAGCTTCAAAATAATGGCGTAAGGGATAAAGCAGTTTACGCAAAATAGGGTTTTTGATCCAGACCAAGTGCCTTGTGTAGGTAAATTGCGCTCCCAGGGCTTGCTTTACTTCAGGGTCGGTCCAACCGGCCACATAGAACTTGCAGCCTTGCTTCAACGCCAGTTCCAGATTATACAGCCAACTGACGAAATACAGGTTGAGCTGGCGCGCTAAAGGGTATTTAAAGCCAATGTATTTATCTATCAACATGCCGTTGTGCAAAAGACAGATATTATAACAAACCATACTGCCCTCATATTTATATATGACGACCAGCCCAGCGCCAAATTGCCCGCTTAGCATAGCCTGGAAAAATTCACGGTTCAAAAAATCAAATTTCAGCTTGCTTTGCTGGAACACTTCCGCATACATAGAGTAATATTCCAATAAAAGCTCAGGATCAGAAAACACCGGCGACCCCAACGGAACAGCCTGTATTTCAAGCGTAGCGGCTGATTTGAACTTACGCCGCATTTCCTTACGGCGGCTGTAAGATAAGCCATCCAAGTATTCTTCCATATTAGAAAAGTCGAGCGGCACATAGGCCAAGGCCTGGCCTGACAGGTCCCAAAATCCCTGGCGCATGCATTCTTGCGCCAGCGCTTGAGCATAATCGTTTTCTGTCTGGCTTAACAACGGCGAAGCGCAGGGCAGATCCTTTATTACAATCACAGACTCGCCCCCGCCCAACCTCCGCATCTCCTCAATCAGCAGTTTGGGATTATCATAACTTGGCAAAGGCAGGTATTCGGTAATTGTTGTTCCGGCAAAACAAGTCCGCCATTTTAATAAACGCGACCAGAAAGCAAAAAACGGCAGCCTTTGCAGCTTGTCACGGGTGTCTGTTTCCAATGCGGTTAAAACATCAAATTTCGTTCTAAAGAGCGGCAAACCGCTAGAGGTACAGCTAACAGCGAAATCATCCGGCGGGTACTCAAAAAAAAGCGTAGTATAATCAGGCGGTTCAATAAGATTAAAGTATCTGGTCATTTCTCACTTCAAGAGACTTCCAATCCTGATGACTTTGTAAGTGCCATATTTGATTAGCGGCACCCACTTTGGAAAGTAGACAGCCAAGAACGACTGTCTCTGCATGCCACTGCCGCGTTATCGCCATCTTTTATTGCCAAGCCTCTGGGTTCCGCCTGATAACCGCCACATGACTCTCCCCCCGCATCATGGACAGTTTTCATCCTTTTGCTGGAAATCCTGGACAAGCGCGGTTTTTTATTGTTATTTCTTAAACAATCTGAGCAGCCACAGAAGAATGCACGCACCGGCAACGGCGATCACAATTTGGCCGATGAGTCCGTAGCTGCCGAGCCCTATCAGTCCGGCGAGGAAACCACCAAGCAGACCTCCGATGAGTCCTACAACCAGATCGCCCACAAGCCCGAATCCGCGGCCTTTCATGATCTTCCCGGCAAGAAAGCCGGCGACAATCCCTATTGCTGCAGTAATTAGAATATACATAAATCTTCATCTCCTTCAAAAAAAGTTATTAAGCTACTTTAATCCGATATATAACGCACTTTAATATTATACTTGATAATAGCCTGGAAATCAATGTTGCTTATGAAATGAGCGCCAAGCGGCAGTGCACCAGTTAATTACAACTCCCCTCTCTACCTCACTTTAACTATAGCTGCCTTGTCATATGTAGTAATGTTATCTTTCCACTTTTCAGGGACAGGAATGCTCTTTTTATTCTTTACATCATAGCAAACCACTGTAGTCGCGCAAGTCGATAAAACTTCATTTGTATCTTCTTCTACTAAGCGCTGTTCCATAGAAAAACTTTTATAGCCGATACGGGATATTCGCGTTTCAACATAAATTTTTGTCTTTATATAAATGGGTTTTAAATAGTCAATCTTTACAGATGCCGCCACAACACCGACTGTCATAATATCCATAGTGGGTATTACATTGTCGAAATAATGAATCTTACCTGAATCATAATAATTCTGGTAAACAGTATTGGAGACATGCCCCATCATATCTATGTCACTGAAACGAACCTGAATAGATAAACGATTTATAAAAGGAGATATTACGCCCATCTTTTGTTACCAACTATATTCAACATACTAAAAAGAAAAATATAAATTAAGTTTTTAAAATCAATTGTTGGGATTTTTCCCTCTTCTTCTCTGATACTTATTAACAGCATTAACATGATCGTGATAGGTTTCAGAAAAAATATGCGTCCCGTCATTTTTAGACACAAAAAAAAGATAGTTGGTCTCTGCCGGCTTTAATGCGGCCTCAATGGCAGCTCTTCCAGGATTTGCGATTGGGCCTGGCGGAAGCCCAGAGATAATATAGGTATTATAAGGAGTTCTGGTATTTAAGTCTTTTTTTGTTATCTTACCGCTAAAATCATTAATTCCATATATAACGGTCGGATCACTTTCCAGTCTCATGCCTTTTTTGAGCCTGTTATGGAAAACACTTGAAACTATCGGGCGCTCAGAAGGTTTTCCGGTTTCTTTTTCAATTATGGATGCCAAGGTAACCAATTCTTCCATAGACATATCTATTGTATAATTTTTTACAATTATGTCATTATAAACTTCCATAAATCTGGTTACCAAAATTTCTATAATTGATATGGCGGACAACCCCTTAGCCATACGATAGGTGTCCGGATATAAATATCCTTCAAGACTGTCAGCTATAATATTATACTTTTTGAGGAGTTCAGGATTGCCTGCCGCTCCTAAAAAACTTTCTTTCTCAGCAAGCCCCGCTTTATTAAAAAGATCTGCTATCTGTATTATAGAAAAACCTTCCGGTATTGTGATGGTATGGGTCACAACCCGGCCTTGTCTTAAAATTTCAAGGATTGCAAGTGGAGACATTGACGGACTTAGAAGATATTCGCCTGCCTTAATTTCATTACCAATACCCTTTATCCTTATCCATAAGGAAAAAACATGGCGGTCATGGATTAAACCGCTTTCCTCCAGTTCTTTTGAAATAAGATAAAGACTGGCGCCGTTTGGAATATTAAAGGCCAGGGTTCCTGCGTTTTTATCAACTGGAGTTTTCATTGATAAAGTTATCCAGCATAAAGTAACGCATAATCCTATGAGAAGTATGATAAAAATTGATAACAATACTTTTTTATGCATGCTGAAATCTTACCGTGACAATTTTTATTTTAATATTTCGACCAGCAGCGGTTGACATAAATTAACATCACATATTTTTTCATCAGCCCTAGCCATGTTAGCGGATATTTCAAGAAATCCGCTGCTCCCTATTAGGGCAATCGGTCCGCTATCAGGTGCGTCACCATATGAAGCATATATCTTTTTTATGGTTAATTCTCCAATTTTTATAGCTTTTATTGAATCTCCATCTAAAAAAATATCAATGGAAGTTTTATCTATATTAGTAATCAAGTTGCCAAAATGATCTAT